>FSXZ01002485.1_pt1 | contig 20004 bp, 16 predicted proteins | sample 1638121 | NCBI WGS metagenome assembly FSXZ01 (sample SAMEA3914788, study PRJEB12502) | metagenome | biome: forest; material: soil | place: Canada | collected 2011-07-03 | depth 0.1 m
GGCGGTGTACGGGGTGAAGGTGAAGGTCTCCTGGATGTAGAGCCGGACCTCGTCCTCGTCGTGCGAGTCGTAGCCGATCGAGAGGTCCTGGCCGAGGTGCAGCTGGAAGTCGCCGCCGCGGCCGGACAGCAGCAGGCCGCCGGAGAGCGCGGGCGCCCAGATGATCTCTCCGTCGATCAGGCGGCTGACGTGCGTGCTGACCGGGTAGCCGTGGTCCACCGTCTCGGTCAGCGCGGTGTAGGCCTTCGCCCCGAGCAGCAGGTGGTAGGGGCCTTCCACACCGGCCAGGCGCAGCTTGGTCTCGGCCTGGGCGACGGCCGAGGGGTAGTCCTGGATGGCGGGCAGCGTCACCGGGGCGTGCGCGGAGAACGGGCGGATGCCGGTGATGTCGGCCTCCGGATAGCCGTCGGCGATGGCCCGGTCCTCGGCGAAGACGAGATCGCGCACGGCGTCCTTGACCGGCTGCCAGTCGCTGTCCTGCGAACCGCGCTCCACGTCGTCGACGGCCGCGCGGCTGAGCGTGAACGGGGCCCGCAGCTCCACCAGCGGCTGCGCGTCGCGCATGCGGGCTCTGATGCCGGGGGCGGCGCCGCCGATCTCGGCGAGGTGGCCGGTGCTGACCGCGGCGAGCAGCGTGCCCTCGGCCGCGTTGACGTCCACGACGCGGCGCAGGGCGAGGTAGCGCAGCGCGGTGCGCCGGGCCTCGTCCTCGATCTGCTCCCAGGCCCCGTCGTTGATCGGGGCGAGTTCGCGGTGCAGGTTGTTCATGGCTGACTCGCTTTCAGGCTGCCGATACGCAGGGAACCGTCGGATCCGGAGACCGGCGCGGCCGCGGGGTCGGCGAAGCGCGGCAGCCGCTCGGCCGCGCGCCCGCCGGGCTCCGGCGGATCGTCGAGGAAGTCGGTGGGCGGGGCGAAGAACAGGGTGCCGGTCACGGCGGTGGAGAAGTCCAGGATCCGGTCCCCGCGCGGCGCGTCCTCGGTGCCCAGGAACATCGAGCGCAGCATCTCCTCCGTGGTCGCGGCGGAGGCGGCGTAGCCGATGAAGTAGGTGCCGAACTCGCCCGCCCCGAGCTCGCCGAACGGCATGTTGAAGCGCACGATGTCGACTTCCTCGCCGTCCTCGTCCAGGACGGTGTTGACGGCGACGTGCGAGTCCGCGGGCTTGACCCCGTCGGGCATCTCGATGTTCTCGAGCTTCGAGCGGCCGATGACGCGCTCCTGCTCGGACACGCTGATCGCGTTCCAGGCGGCGAGGTCGTGGACGTACTTCTGCACGATCAGATAGCTGCCGCCGGCGAAGGGCTCGCCCGGGGGGATCAGCGCGGCGTCGAGAGCCCCGGTACCGTGCGGGTTCGCCGTGCCGTCGACGAAGCCGAGCAGGTCGCGCCGGTCGTAGTAGCGGAATCCGTGGGTCTCGTCGACGACGGTGACGGCAGAGCCGAGCCGGTCGAGCAGCCTACGGGCGAGATCGAAGCACAGGCCCAGGTTTTCCGCACGCACGTGCAGGATCAGGTCGCCCGGGGTGGCCGGGGCGGCGTAACGCGGGCCCTCGAGCGGCACGAAGGGGTGCAGTTCGGCGGGCTTGGGGCCGCCGAACAGGCGATCCCAGGCATCCGAGCCGAACGCGACCACACAGGACAGTTCGTCGGTGGGATAGCCGAAGCCGACCGAGTCCACCAGGTCGCCGAAGTCGGGCAGGGCCGCGCGTACGGCGTCTTGGGCGCCGGGCTCGATCGTGGCCACCACGATCACCGCGGACGAGCTCAGTTCGCCCACGACCGGCTGCGCCTCGCTCACCGGCGGACCTCTTCTCTCGCGCGCCTTCCGACCACCGCCCCATCGTGTGGGGTGATCGGTGGTCGGACGCCCGCGACCCGCTGTGCTTCCCTCGTTCGGCCCTAGAACTCGAGCGGGCCGAGGTCCATCCGGGGGACGAAGCGCACTTCGGCGTGCTCGGTGGCCTGGAGTTCGAACACGACGAGCTCGTTGTCGCGTTCGCGCAGCACCGGGCCGGGCACGTACAGCGTGCGCTGCGGGCCGCGGGACCAGTAGCGGCCGAGACAGAACCCGTTGATCCAGACCACGCCCTTGCCCCAGCCGCTGGTGTCGAGGTGCAGGTCGCCGGGCTCGGGCAGGTCGAAGACGGCGCGGGCGAAGGCCGGCCCGACGAGGTGGGCGGCGGATGCGGCGGGCGCGGCGCCCCGGAGCGCGGCGGCCACCGGCTCGATGTCGTCGAGGTCGAGCGGCAGCACCTGCCAGTCCGAGACGGGTACGCCGTCGATGCTGGCCGGGCCGATCAGACCCTTGGGCTCGCCGATGCGCCGGCCGTAGTCGACCCGGCCGAGGTCTTCGAGCAGGACATCGAGGGTGCCGCGGGCGCGGGCGGGCAGCGCCAGCACATGCTCGTGGTGGTCCCGGGAGAGCACGCCCACCGGCGCCTGGTCCAGGAAGACCTGCGCGCGGTCGCGCACCTCGGCCACCGCGAACGCGGGCGAGGACGTGCCCTGATGGTCGAGCTCGGCGCGATACAGCATGAACCCGTGGTAGTGCTCGAGGTCGTCGCAGCTGGGCAGGCCGTCCTGGCGGGTCCAGCGGCCGAGCCGGTCGAGCACCCGCCACAGCGGCACGCCCGCCTCGAGCGCCGCCGTGAAGGCGGGCCGGGGTGCGGTCCGGGCCGCGGGCGCCTCCCCCACCGGCGCGTACTTCGCGATGACCTCGCGCATGGCCCAGTACTTGGCGGTCGGGTTGCCCGCCTCGTCGAGCGGGGCGTCGTAGTCGTAGCTGGTGATGATCGGCGCGTACGTGCCCTTGTCGTTGGCGCCGTTGGTGAAGCCGAAGTTGGTGCCGCCCTGGAGCATGTAGATGTTGACCGAGCCGCCGCGGGCGAGCAGTTCGTCCAGGCTCTGCGCGGTCTCTGCCACGGTCGTGGTGTGGTGTTGCAGGCCCCAGCTGTCGAACCAGCCGTTCCAGAACTCCGAGCACATCAGCGGTCCGGTGGGCTGGTGTCGGCGCAGCGTCTCCATCCGCTCGGGCACCCGCGAGCCGAACGAGCCGGTCCGGTGCAGCCCGGGCAGGCTCCCGTTCTCCAGCATCTCGTCGGTCGGCTGGTCCACCGTGATCAGCGGGACGGTCACGCCCGCCTTCCGGTTGATCTCGACCAGGGCCCTGAGGTAGTCCTTGTCCTCGCCGTAGGCGCCGTACTCGTTCTCCACCTGCATCAGGATGACCGGGCCGCCCTGATCGATCTGCCGGGGCACCACCACCGGCGCGAGCTGCTCGTAGTACTCGGCCACCGCCGCCAGATAGGTCGGCTCGCTGCTGCGGATCCCGGTGCCCGGCCGCCGGAAGAGCCACGCGGGCAGTCCGCCGTTGTCCCATTCGGCGCAGATGTACGGGCCCGGACGCACGATCGCGTGCAGGCCCGCCTCGGCCACCAGGTCCAGGAACCGGCCGAGGTCGAGCCGGCCGCCGGTGTCGAAGACCCCGGGGCGCGGGCTGTGCGCGTTCCAGGCCACGTAGGTCTCGATCGTGTTCAGCCCCATGCCGCGGGCCTTGGCGATGCGGTCCACCCACTGGTCCGGATGGATCCGGAAGTAGTGCAGGGCGCCGGACAGGACGCGGTGGGGCTCGTCGTCGAGGAGGAAGTCGGTCTCGCCGATCGCGAACCGGCGCCCGGAGGTGGACATGCGGGTGTTCCTTTCTGCACGCGGGCAGGCGGCGGCGCGCGTGCGGCGGGCCCGGTCGGGGCCGGGGCCCGCCGCACGCGGAGTCGAACGTGGTGTTCAGCCGGGAATCGCGGTCACTGCGTGGTGACGGTGAAGCCCTGCTGCTGCCCGTAGGCCGCCGAGGCCTTGAACCAGGTGGTCAGCGCGGAGTAGATGTCGGTCTTGTCGGAGTAGGCCTTGCCGACCGAGTCCGGGTAGATGCTGTTGGCGTAGACCTGGAACGGCATGTAGCTCCAGCCCGGCAGCACCGAGGAGGCCGCGGCCGAGAGCACCTGGTTGATCTTCTGTCCGCCGAAGTACGCCGGATCCTGGTTCAGGAAGGCGCTCGAGTTCAGGATCGAGTTCTCGGCCGGGAAGCCGCCCTCGTTCGCCAGGATCTGCTCCCCGCCGTCGGTGCCCATGAACTGGACGAAGGCCGCGGCCACCAGCGCGTTGCTCGAACCCTTCATCACCGCGTCGCTGGATCCGCCGTTCTCGGCCGAGGCCGCGCTGCCGCCGTCGTAGGTGGGCATCGGCGCGACCCGCCAGTCGCCGGAGGCCGCGGCCGCCGAGGTCTCCAGGTTGCCCGGCATCCACGCGCCGGTCACCAGGGTGGCGATGGTGCCGTTGCCCAGCGCGGTGAACCACTGGCTGGACCAGCCGGCGATCTGCGAGAGCAGGCCCTTCTCCTCCAGCTGGTCCCATTCGGCCGCCCACTTCTGGGTGCCGGCGTCCTTGGTGTCGATGGTGACGCTGGTGGAGCCGTTGACCGTGAACGGCTTGCCGCCGGCCTGCCAGATCATGCTGGTGGTGAAGCCCGGGTCGCCGCTGTCGCTGGTGATGTACTCCTTGGGGTTGGCCGCGTGCAGCTTCACCGCGTCCGCGACGTACTGGTCCCAGGTGGTCGGCACGGTCAGGCCGTACTGCTTGAAGATCTTCTCGTTGTAGAACAGGGCCATCGGGCCGGTGTCCTGCGGCGTCGCGTCGAGGCTGCCGTTGATGTCGATCGCGTCCCAGACGGCCTGCGGGTAGTCGCTCTTGAGGCTGTCCAGGCCGTAGCCGTCCAGGCTCTGGATCGAACCGGACACGGCGAACTGCGGCAGCGCGTAGTACTCGATCTGGGCCACGTCCGGCACGCCCGAACCGGCCTTGATCGCGTTCTGCAGCTTGGTGTACTCGGTCGTCGAGGTACCCGCGTTGACCAGGTTCACCGTGACGTTCGGGTACTTCTTCTCGAAGGCCGCGACGATGTCCTTGTCCTGCGGAGCCCAGGCCCAGACCGTCAGCGTCGACTTCTTCTGCAGCGCCGCGGCCATGTCGGAGGCGCTGGAGCTGCCGGTCGAGCTCGGCGTGTTGGAGCTCGAACTCGAACACGCGGCCAGTCCGGCGGTCGCGAGAGCGCCGGCAGCCAGGACGGCGGCGCCGCGGCGCCACGCCCGCGCGGTGCCAGATATTGCTGTCATGACGGTTCCTTTCACTTCTTTGTGAGGGTGGCGGTGCGATGGAACGGTCGTGCGGTCACTGCTTGACGCTGCCGGCGGCCAGGCCCGACTGCCAGTAGCGCTGCATCACCAGGAACACGACCATGATCGGGATGATCATGAGCAGCGATCCGGTGAGGACGAGGTTGAAGATGGGGACGCCGCCGGCGGTCTGGGACTGGGCGTTCCACTGGTTCAGGCCCACCGTGAGCGGATAGAGGTTCGGCTTGTTCAGCATCACCAGCGGCAGGAAGTAGTTGTTCCAGCTCTGCACCACGGCGAACAGCAGAACCGTGATCATGCCGGGGCGCAGCAGCCGGGAGGAGATGGACCAGAAGATCCGCCACTCCCGCGCTCCGTCCACCCGGGCGGCCTCGAGCAGTTCGCCGGGGACCGCGTCCCGGGCGAAGATCCACATCAGGTAGAGCCCGAACGGGTTGATCAGCGAGGGGATGATGATCGCCCAGTACGTGTTGACCAGGCCGATCTTGCTGAACATGAGGAAGGTCGGGATCACCAGGACGGTGCCGGGGATCGCGACGCCGCCGAGCACCGCCGCGAGCATGCCGCGCTTGCCCGGGAAGTCGAACTTCGCCAGGCCGTAGCCGCCCAGGGTGGCCAGGATGGTGGCGCCGCCGGCCCCGGCCACGACGTAGAGCAGGGTGTTGCCGAACCAGTGCAGGAACTCGTCGCCGTTGTAGGTCAGGGTCTGGCGGACGTTGTCGAACAGCGAGAAGCGCCCGCCGAACCAGAGCTCGTTCGTGCTGAACAGGCTCGACTCCGACTTGGAGGCGTTGATCACGAGCCAGAACAGCGGCAGCAGCGAGTAGATCAGGCCGAGGGTCATCACGGCCGTGAGGGTCCAGGACTTGCGCGGCTTGTGCGGGTTCCACGCCTTGGCGCGGGCGGCGGCCGGACGCGGGCGGCGGGCGGCGCGGGGCGCGCCGGGGGTTTCGGTCACGGCCATGGTCAGGCTCCCTGGATCCGCTGGTTGCGCTGGCCGACCCGCTGCACCACGTAGGCGACGATCACCGTCAGCACGCCCATGACGATGGCGATGGTGGCCGAGTAGTTGTACTCCTGGCCGTTGAAGGACAGGTTGTAGGCGTACCAGTTGGGCGTGTAGGCGCTGCCGATCTGGTCCTTGGCGATCGGGAAGATCACCGCGGGCTCGGTGAACAGCTGGAAGCTGCCGATGATGGAGAAGACCGAGGCGACCAGGACCGCCGGACGCAGCGCCGGCAGCTTGATGTGCCAGATGATCCGCCAGGCCCCGGCGTTGTCCAGCTCGGCCGCCTCGTAGATGTCCTGCGGGATCACCCGCAGCGCGGAGTAGAAGATCAGCATGTTGTAGCCGATGTACTCCCAGGTGACGATGTTCCCGATGGCCGGGAGGATCAGCGTATTGCCGAGCGGGTCGGGCAGCGTGGTGTGGAACCACTGGTCGAACTCGCCGAGCAGGCCGAACTGGGTGCCGTAGATGAAGCCCCACATCAGCGCGCCCACCACGGCCGGGACCGCGTAGGGCAGGAAGATGCTGAGCCGGTAGAGCGGCGCCCAGTGCAGCCGCGCGCTGTCGATGGCGAACGCGACGGCGAGGGCCAGCACCAGCATCACCGGGACCTGCACCACCATGAACAGCGCCACGCGCTCGAAGCCGCTCCAGAACTGCGGGTCCTTGAGCGCCTCGGTGTAGTTCGCGAATCCGGAGAATCTGTTGCCGCCGATGAGCTTGTCCTGGAACAGGCTCAGGTAGACGGCGTAGCCGATCGGGGCGACCAGCGCGAACAGGAAGACCAGGAAGAACGGGGCGACGAAGCCCCATCCGGCCATCCGCCTGCGCCGTCGGCCGCGTCCTGGCCGGCGGCCGGGGTCGCCGCCCGGGCCGCGGCCCGCACCTCGACCTCCGCCACCGGCGGCGGTGCCGGTTTCGGGTGTCAGCAACGTCATGATCCATCCCGGGTCAGAGCCGATGTTTACGTCAACATGACGTGGCGGACGCTACCATGTTTACGTAACCATGCCCACCGAAGCACACATCACAAGACGGCAACGGGCGCGGCCGAGCCGCGGCCGACGACGGTGCAGAGCGAAGGGGAAGGCCGTTGACCACGACCGATGAGCCCGGCCGCCGGGGCAAAGTGCCCTCGATGGGCGATGTGGCCCGGCACGCGGGCGTCTCCTCGCAGACCGTCTCCCGGGTCTCCAACGGGCACTCCAACGTGGACCCGGCCACCCGGGCCCGGGTGATCGAGTCCATGCAGGCCCTCGGCTACCGCCCCAACTCGGCCGCGCGGGCGCTGCGGCTCGGCCGCTTCCGCACCATCGGCGTGATCATGTTCACCCTGCGCACCTTCGGCAACATGCGCACCCTGGACGCGATCGCCACCGAGGCCGCCACCGCCGACTATTCCGTCACCCTCATCCCCGTGCGCGCGGCCACCCTGGACCAGGTCTCCGGCGCGTACAGCCGGCTGAGCGAGGCGGCGGTGGACGGGGTCATCATCATCTTCGAGGCGCATCTGCTCGACGAGTCGGAGTTCACCCTGCCGCCCGGCCTGCCGGTCGTCGTCATCGACTCCAACGCCTGGCACGAATACACGGTCGTGGACACGGACCAGGCGGACGGGGCGCGCCAGGCCACCGAGCACCTGCTCGACCTCGGCCACCGCCAGGTCTGGCACATCGCCGGACCGCAGACCTCGTTCTCGGCCGGCCACCGGGTCGAGTCCTGGCAGAGCACGCTGCGCAAGGCCGGCATCGAGCCGCCGCCGGTGCTCTACGGCGACTGGTCCACCGAATCAGGCCACCGCCACGGCCGCACCCTCGGCCGGGACGAGCGGGTCACCGCGATCTTCGCGGGCAACGACCAGATGGCCCTCGGCGCCATGCGCGCGCTGCACGAACTCGGCCGCGAGGTGCCCGGAGACATCAGCGTGGTGGGCTTCGACGACCTCGAGGAGGCGCACTCCTTCTGGCCGCCGCTGACCACGATCCGGCAGGACTTCGGCGAGGTGGGCCGGCAGGCGATACAGCAACTGCTGCGCAAGGTCGGCGGCGAGAGCGACCGGGAGCGGATCACCGTGCCGACGCGGCTGATCGTGCGCGAGAGCACCGCGCCGCCGCGGGCGCGGCACTGAGGTCGAACACCACTGAGGTCAAACACCACTGAGGTCAACAGCGCCGGGGTCAAAAACTACCGAGATCAAAACTGCCGAGATCGTGCGCCCGCGCAGGGTGGCGACAACCCGCGCGGGCACACGAAACCTCCAACGACCGCGACCGGCTCGGAAGTTCCCGCTCCGGCTACGGGTTCGGAATCTCGCGCACCAGCCGCGAGGACCAGTCACACCAGTACCCGCCGGGCAGGAACGCGCCGCCGACCTCGTCGAGGTGCTCCTCCACGTAGGGGATCGTGGCGTCACAGACCTCGATGCTGAAGTCGAAGAAGGAGACGCTGCGCGGCTCGATGGTGTAGCTCCACTGGTGGTTGTAGGGCTCCCACCGCTTCGAGATGCGCCCGAGGATGTGCGGCAGCTGGTCGGTCCGGCCGTCGAGCAGCGCGCGGGCGTGCTCGATGTCCTCGGAGTCGGTCATCTTGACCACGAACTTGGCGTGGGTCACGTCGGTCATCACGAAATAGGCCGGAGCGCTCTCCTCGGCGTGCGGCATCACGGCCGCGGAGGCCGGCGCGGCGGCGGCGAACCCGAGGGCCCCGGCGGCGGCGAGGGTGGCGCAGATGGTCTTGAGACTGCGGCGCATGGATTTCCCCTTGTCAGGATGGTGGTACGGACGCAGGGTACCCATCCGATGGCCTGAAGTGATCTTCCCCGGCGGAGTGTCGCCGAGAGCGAGATAAGTGATATGAGCAGCGGGAAGGCAGCTGCGCCCGCGGTCGGTCGACCGGGGGCGCAGCTGTGGTGTGCGTGTGTGCGTGTGTTCGGGCGGGTCAGTTTCCGGGGTAGGCGCGCAGGTCGTGCTGGAGTTCGGGGACGAGGGTGGAGTCGATGGCGGTGAAGCTCTGGGTGGCGAAGGAACCGTCCTGATTGATCAGCAGGTGGACCTCTTCGATCACGTTGCCGGACTGCACGAAGCAGTCGTGGTCCACGGACCCGCCGTTGGCCGTCGGAGTCTTGCCGGTGCCCAGCAGGCTCCAGCACTGGGCACCGGACTGCGCCAGGGTCTGCTCCGTGCTGCCCACGATGTACCCGTCGGTGGTCGGATCCGTACCGGTGAGCTTGGCCGCGCAGCTCGCGAAGTCCCCGGCCAGACCCTCCATCGCCGACCGGGCCTCGGCCGCATCGCCGTAGAAATACGCATCCTGCGCCGCGAGGTACGGGATCGTGCCGTTCGCCAGGATCTTGTCACCATTCGGACCGGTGAACCCCTGGTACTGGGTCCCGGTCAGCCCGCTCTCGAGGCTGGTCAGATTCCCCGAGTAGCTCATCACGTCGTCGCACCAGTTCCTCGGACTGCCCGACGGCGCCAGATACACATAACCACCCAAGTGGCTGCCCTCGTTGTACCCGTCATCGACCCAGTCCGTCACACCCGCCTCGTACAACGGCAACTGCTCGACGCTGAGCCACGCACCCGCCACATACGCCCCGGGACTCGCCACCACGACGACACCCGACGCGGCAGACGAAGACATAGACGACGCGGGCGTGGAAGGGGGCGCGGACGGGGACGTGGACGTGCTTGCGGTCGGGGTGCCGGTGTTCGTGGCCGTCGGGCTCTGCGACGGGGACGCGCTCGGCGAGCCGGCTGGGCTGGGCGAAGCCGGGAGGCTCGGCGTGGCGGTGCTCGTCGAACTCGCCGTGGGCACTTTGGGGGAGCCGTGCACCGTCGTCGCCGCGGCGACACCGATCCCGCCGAGCAGGGCGAGCGAGAGCGTGGACGCGGCCAGCCGCCGGCGGTTGCGCCGCTCGTGGCCGCGCTTGCGGGCGGCCGCGGCACCCGGCTCGCGTGCCGCACCGGCGGCCGAGTCGCTTACTGCAGAGAGCAGGTCCTCGAAACGGTCAGACATGACAGGTGCCCTCCTCCTGGGCCTGGTCGGCGCGAACGCCGAGACGGGGCTGCTGCTTCTTGGCGCCCTTCTGACCGGCCTTCGCGGCGGTCAGGGCCACCGGTCCGTTCGTGGCCTGCGCACCCCAGGCCGGCCCGGCGAGCTCCGACAGATGCGGTGCCAGCGCCTTGCGACCGCGGACCAGCCGGGCCTTGACGGTGCCGCTGGGCACCCCGGTCTCGCGGACGATCTCCTCGACCGAGCGGTCGAGCAGATGGTGGAGCACGATCACCTGGCGCAGTTCCGGGTCTATCCGGCGCAGTGCGTTGACCACCGCGAGCCGGTCCGGGCTCAGCCCCGGCAGGTCGCCCTCGTCGGCGGCATGCCGCCGGTGAGCGGTGAGGCGGTTGACCGCCTTGCGCCACGAGGAGACGGATATCCGGAACGCGACCGAGCGCACCCAGGCCTCGGGGTCTCCGTACTCACCCACCTTGCCCCAGCTCTGCCAGGCGCGGGCGAAGGCCTCCTGAACCGAATCCTCGGCCTCCGAGAGGCTCCCCACCATCGCGTACACCTGACCGACCACTCGCCGGAACGACGCGTGATAGAACTCGTCGAAATCGAGTTCCCCAGCCACCGCCCACCCCTTATCAGAACCTTGCAGCCTGGGCACCTCCGCGGTGCCGTCACGAGTGTCACGTGTGGAGACCGGAGCCGGTTGGCCGAATGAGAGAAAGTTTTCTGACGGCTCGTCAGGCTGTTGCCGCTCGAGTGCGTCCAGGGAGTGTCACCTGGACTCGACCTCCATGCTGACGGGGATCGTCTTCGACGCGCTCGGTCCGGAATCGCTCGAATCCTGCTGGCAGGAGGCTCGGCCTCGGCGCGACCCGCGCCGACATCGGCCAGGGCGCCGACACGGCGCGGGGTGGGGTGGGCCGTCGGGGACTGAGGCGGCGTGGTGCCAGGGCGTGCCGAGTGGTACCCCCTGGCACCCGCATGGCGTCTACCTGATGCCTACTTGGCGCCACGCAACGCCAAGTTGTGCCATATGACACCACTCTTGACCTGCGACTGAGCCAACCTGAGCCAAAAAGGCTTGCGCGTGAGCCAAAGTGGTGCCACATTAGAGCCATGGAACTCACCCAGTACGTGGAAAACCTCCGCCGCGAGTTGACCACCGCGGCCGAGGTCGGCGGCGAGGAGGCCCGGGCACTCGCCGACCGGCTGCTCCCGCCGCTCGACGCCGCGGTACGGCTGACGCTGCTCGAGGCACTGTCCGCCGCCGCCGAGGAGATCTCCGCCGCCCTCGCGCCCGGCTCGGTGGACGTCCGGCTGCGCGGCGGGGCGGCCGGATTCGTCGTCACCCCGCCCGCTCCGACCGCCCCGGCGGCCGGCGAGGCCGCGTCCGGCCGGGACGTGCGGCTGCCGCTGGCCGAGGGCGACGAGGCCGCCATGGTCCGGATCAACCTGCGCCTGCCCGCCAACATCAAGGCGCTGATCGAGGACGCGGCGGCCGCGGGCGGACTGTCCGTCAACACCTGGATCGTACGGGCCGCCGCGGCCGCGCTGTCCGCCGAGGGCCGGCTCGGCGCGCGGGCCGCGCAGGCGCCGCCGTCCGACCGGGCCGTGGGCCAGAGCCACACCGGCTGGGCCCGCTGACCGAGCCGCGCACCAGGAACCACCGCACCGTGAACCACAGCACCGCGAACCACAGCACCGTGAACCACCGCGACCACTCGTCTGCACAAGCCTGCCTCAGCAAAGGAAACCCGAGATGTCCCGCTCGACCTTCGCCACCCCGTCCCCCATCGCCGTCACCCTGGACCTGTACGTCGCGAACGTGCGCATCACCGCATCCGACCGCACCGAGACGACCGCGGACGTGCGCCCCACCGACCCGAACAAGGCCGCCGACCTCAAGGCCGCCGAGAACACCCGGGTCGAGTACGACGAAACCACCCGCACCCTCAGCGTCGTCTCCCGCAAACCGGTCACCCGGTTCGTCAACTTCAGCAGCAAGCGGCCCGAGTCCATCGACGTCGTGCTCGAACTGCCCACCGACTCCGACCTGAGCGGCGACGCCGAACTCGGCGACTTCGAGGCCGTCGGCGCGCTGGGCACCGTCGTGATCAAGACCAACCTCGGCAGCGTCCGGCTGGCCGAGACCGGACCGCTCAGCGTGCGCGGCGGCGTCGGGCGGATCAGCGTGGAGGCGGTGAGCGGATCCGCCCGGGTGCACAGCGCGTCCAGCGAGATCCGGATCGGCAGCGTGGACGGCGTCGCCGAGGTCTCCAACAGCAACGGCCGGGTGCAGGTCGGCAGCATCACCGGCGCGGCGAACCTCAAGGTCTCCAACGGTTCGCTGACCGTCGAGCGCGCGCTGTCCGATATCACCGCGGCCAGCGCCAACGGCGAGGTGCGGATCGGCGAGGTGGTGCGCGGCAAGGTGAGCGCCACGTCCAAGAACGGCAGCGTCGAGGTCGGCGTGCGCGAGGGCAGCGCCGCCTGGCTGGAGCTGAACGCCAGCGTCGGCCACGTGTACAACGAACTCGCCTCCGCCGACGCGCCCGCCGCGGACGAGCCGGTGGAGCGGGTCGAGATCCAGGCCGGCACCAAGCTCGGCGACGTCACCATCCGCCGGGCCCAGCGCCTGGACACGGAGGCCTGACCACCATGACCGGCATCCTCACCACCCCCGGCGCGGACACCGCCACCGCCGCGATCGCGGCCCGCGGCCTGCGCAAGTGCTTCGGCGAGAAGACCGTCCTGGACGGGATCGACCTGACGGTCCCGCAGGGCACGATCCTGGCCCTGCTCGGCCCGAACGGGGCCGGCAAGACCACCGCCGTGCACCTGCTGACCACCTATCTGCGCCCCGACTCCGGCGAGATCCGCATCGCCGGGCGGGACGCGGTGCGCAACCCGCAGGCGGTGCGCCGCGCGATCGGCGTCACCGGCCAGTTCTCCGCCCTCGACGGCTACCTCACCGGCCGCGAGAACCTGCTGCTGATGGCCGATCTGCACCTGCTGCCCGCGAGCGCGGGCCGGCGCCGGGCCGCGGAGCTGCTCGAGCGCTTCGAACTGGGGCAGGCCGCCGACCAGCCCGCCTCGACCTACTCCGGCGGCATGAAGCGCAAGCTGGACCTGGCGATGACCCTGGTCGGCGACCCGAAGGTGATCTTCCTGGACGAGCCCACCACCGGCCTGGACCCGCGCAGCCGGCACACCATGTGGGACATCATTCGCGGGCTGGTGGCGCAGGGGACGAGCATTCTGCTCACCACCCAGTACCTGGAGGAGGCCGATCAGCTCGCGCACCGCGTCGCCGTACTCGACGACGGCCGGATCGTGGCCGAGGGCACCCCGGCCGAACTCAAGGCCCGGATACCGGGCGGGCACATCGAGCTGAGCTTCGCCGACCGCGGCGCCTGGCAGAGCGCCGCCGAGGCGCTGCGCCCGACCGGCCGTAACGAGGACGCGCTCACCCTCCAACTGCCCGGCGACGGCAGCGTCAGCGCCCTGCGCACCCTGCTGCGGCAGCTGGACGAGGCCGCGGTCCCGGTCGAGGCGCTGACCGTGCACACCCCCGATCTCGACGACGTCTTCTTCGCCCTCACCGGCCGGAAGGGAGCCTGACGATGAATACCCTGACACTCGACGAAACGGGCCGCGGCGCGTTCGGCGCCGAGGCCGAGGACACCCGCTCGCACGCCCTCGCGCACGCCCGGGTCATGTTCCGCCGCAATCTGCGCCACCTGCGCCGCTATCCCTCGCTGACCCTGATGGTCACGCTGATGCCGCTGCTCTTCCTGCTCCTGTTCGTCTACGTCTTCGGCGGAACGCTCGGATCCGGGCTCGGCAGCGGCATGCCGTCCGGGCTGCACGGCGGCCGGGCCGCCTACGCCGACTACGTCGCCCCGGCCATCATCCTGATGGCGGTGGCCGCGGCGGCCCAGGGCACTGCGATCGCGGTGGCGCAGGACATGACCGAGGGCGTCATCGCCCGCTTCCGGACCATGGCGGTGGCCCGCTCCGCGGTGCTCACCGGGCACGTCGCCGCCGCGGCCGTACAGACCCTGATCGGCGTCGCCGTCGTCACCGCCGCCTCGCTCGCCGTCGGCTTCCGGCCGCACGCCGATGTGGCCGAGTGGCTCGCCGCCCTCGGCGTGGTGCTCCTGCTCACCCTCGCCGTGACCTGGCTCTGCGTCGGCCTCGGCCTGTCCGCGCAGAGCGTGGAGACGGCCAGCAACTCGCCGATGTTCCTGATCCTGCTGCCCTTCCTCGGCAGCGGCTTCGTCCCCACCGCCAGCCTCCCGGCCGGACTGCGCTGGTTCTCCGAGTACGAACCCTTCACCCCGGTCAACGAGACCCTGCGCGGACTGCTCACCGGCACCCGGATCGGCGACAACCTGCTGATCACGCTGGCCTGGTGCCTCGGCGTCACGGCCCTGTCCTACGGCTGGTCCCGCCGCCTCTACGAACGCGAGCCGAATCCCCGCTGACGCGCCGGAAAACCGCATGCGCACAGGGCCCTCGAGATCGAGGGTCCTGTACTGCGCGTCTGGGCACAGCAAGCCCCGCGTCCGTAAGATGACGCGGGTCCCGGGCGGTCGTCCTGGACGGCGCACATGCCGCTTGCCCCCTTGGAGGACCACACCGTCATGAGAGCGGTTCTTTACGCCACGGCCCTGGCCCTGATCTTCTCGCTGATCGGCACGCCGATCGCGATCAGGATGTTCACCCGACGCGGTTACGGCCAGGAGATCCGCGAGGACGGTCCACAGAGCCACCTGGTCAAGCGCGGCACGCCGACGATGGGCGGCATGGTGATCGTGCTGTCCACGCTGCTCGCCTACTTCCTGACCAAGGCGGTCACCGGGAAGATGCCGACCAGTTCCGGGCTGCTGGTGCTGCTGCTGATGGCCGGGATGGGCATGGTCGGCTTCGTCGACGACTTCATCAAGATCCGCAACCGCCGCTCGCTGGGGCTGCGGGCCAAGGCGAAGCTGATCGGACAGTGTGCGGTGACGCTCGCGTTCGCCGTAATGGCCCTGCGTTTCCGCAACTCCATGGGGCTGACCCCGGCCAGCGACCACGTCTCGCTGCTGCGGGACGTGGGCTGGCTCAGCCTCGGCCCGGTGGTGTTCGTGGTGTGGAGCTATGTGCTCATCGCCGGCTGGTCCAACGCGGTCAACCTCACCGACGGGCAGGACGGCCTGGCCACCGGCACCTCGGCGATGGCGTTCGCGGCGTACGTGGTGATCGGGGTCTGGCAGTACGGCCAGAGCTGCGGCACCAGCGCGACCGTCGGCTGCTACCAGGTCCGCGACCCGCTGGACCTGGGCATCGTGGCCGCCTCGGTGATGGGCGCGTGTTTCGGCTTCCTGTGGTGGAACGCGTCCCCAGCAAAGATCTACATGGGTGACACCGGCTCGCTCGCCCTCGGCGGCGCCTTCGCCGGCCTGTCCATATGCACGCGCACCGAGGGGCTCGCCGTCGTCATCGGCGGCCTGTTCATGATGGAACTGATGTCCGTCGTGATCCAGGTGGGCTCGTACAAACTGCGCCACGGCAAGCGGGTGTTCAAGATGGCGCCGATCCACCACACCTTCGAGCTGATGGACTGGCCCGAGGTGAACATCACCATCCGCTTCTGGATCATCGCCGGACTGTGCGTGGTGCTGGGGCTGGGGCTGTTCTACGGGGGGTTCGAGGCGAACTGGTAGGGGTAGCCGCCAGGGCGTGGCCGCGACACCGCCCTGGCGACTACCGCCGCGAGGCGAACCGCTACTACGTCAGCGTCCAGATCTGGTTGCTGCCGCCGTTGCAGGTCCACAGGTCGATCAGGGTGCCGTTGGACGTGCCCTGGCCGCTCACGTCGAGACAGAGCCCCGATTCGCTGTTGGTGATGCTGCCGTCGGGATGCGCCTGCCACACCTGGTTGCTACCGCCGTTGCAGGTGTAGATGTCCACGATCGTGCCCGCGGTCTTGCCCGCCTGGTAGGCCTCCAGGCACTTCGAGCCGTAGACGGTGATCGTGCCGTTCGCGTTGAGCGTGTACTCCTGGTTGGTGCCGGCGTTGCAGGTGTAGATCTCGAGCTGGGTGCCGTTGGTCTGGCTCGCGCTCGGGACGTCGAGGCACTTGCTCGACTGGCTGCCGACGAGTTCGTGCGCGGTGGTGCCCGCGCTGCCGGGCGCGCCGCTGCTGCTCAGCACGTAGGTGGTCACGCTCTGGGCGGGCAGGCTGGCGCTGATCGTGCCGCTGGAGATGGTGGGCGCGGAGACACTGGCCAGGTTCTCGCTCGCGTCGGTCTGGTACGCGCCGGCGGAGGTCACCGTGCCGGAGCCCAGGTTCAGCGACAGCGTGGTCGCGGACGTATTCGTGTTCGTAGCCACGACCGTCCACTGGTTGTTCGCCCAGAACGCCATCGTCTGCACGCCGGACGGGGATCCGCTCACGCCGTAGCGCACCGCGCCGGGGCGGACGTAGCGGCTGTACTGGCCGAGGACGTAGAAGCGCTTGGTCGGGTAGAGGGTCTGGTTGCCGTCGGTGGCGTAGCTCGGGTCGTAGTAGACCAGGCCGTCGTTCCAGCCGGAGCTGTTGACCGTGCTCGCGCAGGTGCTGCTGGTCGCCGGGTCGCAGCCCATGGCGCTGGACAGGGCCGTCCACCACTGGAACGCGCTGTCGTCGGCGTACGACAGGTCGGTGTAGACGTAGTTCGCCAGGGTCAGGCCGCCGCCCATGGTCGGGTCGTACTGGGCGCCGTAGCTGCCGCCGGTCACCTGGCAGCAGATCTCCGAGGCCCAGACCGGCTTGCCGTTGACGTCGCCGAGCGCGCCGACCTGCTCGAGCGCGCTGTTGGACGGGTAGTTGTAGGTGTGGTGCGCGATGGCCGCGGTGTAGCCCGGGGCGCTGCTGTCGGCGAGCCAGGTGGGGGCCTCGGAGAGCAGCTGCGTGGTCTGGCTCGACTCGTCCGCGATCACCTTGGTGGACAGGCCCGCGCTCTTGAGCGCCGAGCCGACCCCGTCGATGACCCCGGCCCGGTCGGCCGCGGGCACCTCCATACCCTCCTGACCGCAGGAGCTGAAGCTGTCGTCGGGCTCGTTCATCGGGCTGACCTGGCTGATCGTCACCCCCGCGGCGGCGAAGTGGCTGACCACGGTGGCGAGGTAGCTGCCGTACGCGGCGTCGTCGGCGGTGTTGATCTCCCCGCCGCAGTTCTCGCCGTTGGTCGTGTACTGGCTCGGGGCGCTGTTGACGAACCCGATGATGTCCGGCACCCCGTCCGAGGCCGCGGCCTTGAGGAAGTACTGGCCTCCGGGATCGGCGCTCCAGTTGTAGCTGCCGCTGGTGCTCAGGAAGCTCTGCGGGGCGCGGTCCGCGGTGCTCACGCCCACCCCGCCGCCGCCGATGTTGTACCGGTACTGGCTCAGATCGATGCCGCTGGTGGTGAACAGCAGGCTCGCGGCCTGGGCCTGCGCGGTGGAGCTGAAGTTCGTCAGGTCATTGACCCACCAGGCTCCGGACGCGCCGAAGCCGGCGATGGTCTGGGCGGGCGCGGTGACGACCGCGGTGGTGGCGGCGGCCTGCGCGGGCGTGGCGGCGAGGGCGATCAGGCCGCCCGTTCCGGTGGCCAACACCAGCGCGCCGATCAGCGCGGTGGACCGGGTGTTGCGTGGACATGTCCGTGGCTTCATGATGGGCACCCCATTAATTCGGGCGTGAAATATCTCGCGCGGAAACGTAGAGCGGCGGCAGGGTACTGTCAAGGGGCGCGGACGCCGGGGTGGGCGGCGCGGCACGCGGCGGCGAGGAACGCCGCGGCGACGGCGAGCAACGGATCAGCGAGGAGCGGCGATGCGCTGGGGCGCGGGCACGGTGTCCGGGGACGGCACGCGCACCGCCGTGCTGGCGCTGCTGGCGCGGCGCGGTCCGCTCAGCCGGGCCGAGATCGCCGAGATCCTCGCGCTCAGCCCGGCCACGGTGACCTCGAGCACCCGGCGGCTGCTGGCGGAGGGGATGCTGGCCGAGCAGGAGCCGCGGGTGCCGGTCTCCGGGCGGCCCTCGATCCCGCTGCGCCTGGTCCCGCGCTCCGCGCACGCGATCGGGGTGCAGGTGGCGCTCGAGCACGTCGCGCTGGTGCTGACCCGGCTGGACGGCGCGGTGGTGGACGGGGCCTCCTGGCCCTTCGATCCGGCCGCGCCGGGCGCGGTGGACCGGCTGGTGGAGCTGATCCGGGGACAGATCGCCGAGGCCGCACGGCAACGCCGGCCGCTGATCGGGGTGGGCGTCGCGGTGCCCGGGGTGGTGGAGCCGGAGACCGGGACGCTGCGCATGTCGGTGCGGCTGGGGTGGAACGGCATGCCGCTCGCGGCCCGGCTGCGCGCCGCGCTGGGCGTGCCGGTGTTCGTGGACAACGACATCAGCGCCGTGACCGTGGCCGAACGGCTCTACGGTCCGAGCGCGGACTGCGCCGACTTCCTGCTGGTGGCGATCGGCCAGGGCATCGGCGCCGGCCTGGTGCTCGACGGCGCCCCGTACCGCGGCGCGGCCGGCGCCGCCGGGGAGTTCGGCCACCTGCCGATCCTGCCGGACGGCCCGGAGTGCGTCTGCGGCAACCGCGGCTGCCTGGAGACGCAGGCGAGCACCGAGGCCCTGGCCCGCCAGGCCCGCGAGGCCGGACTGATCGGGCCGGACGCGGGAGTCGAGGCGCTCGGCGCCCTGGCGGCGGCGGGCGACGCGCGGGCCCGCGCGCTCTTCGCGGACGCGGGCGAGGTGCTCGGGCGGGCACTGGCGGGCGTCGTCAACATCCTGGGGACGAGCACGGTGGTGGTGGTCGGGGAGATCACGCCGCTGTGGGGCCATGTGCGCGCCGCCTTCGACGCGTCCTTGGCGGCGCACCTGCTGCCGTGCGTGCGCGACACCCGGATCGAGGTGCGGCCCTGGGAAGAACGGCTGATCGCGCGGGCGGCGGCGGGAATCGCGCTGGGGGCGCCGCTGGCGGCGCCGCGGCAGCGCGGATAGCCGCAGGGCTCCCCGTGGGGGCCTTTCGCGCCGCTCCTCAGCTCAGCGGCGGAATCCCGCAGCAGTCCAGCACCAGATCGCAGAACACCGCCTCGGCCCAGGAGAACCAGCGGCGGGTCCAGGTGCGCGGCCGGTCCGCGTGAAAGGACTCGTGGATGCGATCGGTGCCGCCGCGGGTGGCGAGCAGTGTCCTGACGGCCTCGAGCTTGGCCGCGCGACCCGCGTCGTCGTCCGGCTCGGTCAGCGCGGCCATGGCGAGCGCGATCGGCCAGACGTGGCGCGGCGGCGTGTGCGGGCTGCCGACGCCCGCGGCCGCGGTGCCGGCGGCGTACGTCGGATTGCGCGGGCTCAGCACGAACGCGCGGGTGGCCCGGTAGAGCGGATCGTCGCGGTCGCAGTAGCCGAGCCGCGGCAGCGAGAGCAGGCTGGGCACGTTCGCGTCGTCCATCTCGAGCACGCCGCCGAGCCCGTCCACCTCGTACGCCCAGCGCGGCCCGGTGCTCGGATCCGCGACCACGGCATGCTCGCGCAGGCCCCGGTCGATCGCGGCGCGCAGCCGGGCGGCGCGCTCGAGCAGCCGCGGATCCACGGCGGGAGGCGGCGGCGCGGCCGCGGCGATCCGCGGCAGGGCGCCGAGCACCGTGGACGCGAACATGTTGCCGGGCACGTGGTAGCCGTGCCGGCAGGCGTCGTCGCTGGGCCGGAAGCCGCTCCAGGTCAGCCCGGTGACCGCCACCGGCGCCCCGAGCCCGCGCCGGGCGAGCGTGCCGCGGGCACCGGCGAA
>FSXZ01002164.1_pt1 | contig 19877 bp, 17 predicted proteins | sample 1638121 | NCBI WGS metagenome assembly FSXZ01 (sample SAMEA3914788, study PRJEB12502) | metagenome | biome: forest; material: soil | place: Canada | collected 2011-07-03 | depth 0.1 m
GGTCCCGCGGCGGGCCGGCCGCAGCGGCGGCAAGCCTGCCGGTCGCCTGGCCGGGCGCTGCGCCGCCGCCGGCCGCAGCCTGGATCTGAGGGGACTGGGGAGGATTGCTCACCGCCGACGGTGAGCAATCCTCCCCAGGCGGCGATCTGCAGCCGACCAGGATCGGCGGCGCCCGCGCGGGTAAACCACCCCAGTCTCACCTTGCACCCTTGTCACAAAAGTTCGCCGCCTGGCCTGCCCGGTCTGCCGGGCTGGCTCCACATCATTCTGCCGGGAGTCATCCGGCCACTGGCCTGGCGCCGAGAGCGCGCGGGCCCGGGGCAGGCTGCTCACGGCGGGAGGTGAGCGGCCTGCCCCGGGCCGGGCCGGGCGCGGCTAAGCCGGCGGGCTCAGGGCGGCGGGCACGCCGCGGTCCGCCGCAGGGGCCGGGGCCGGGGCGGGGGCCGCGGGCCGGGGCCGGCCGGGGAGCCACCGCAGGGCGCGCGGCAGGTACCAGGCGCGCTCCCCGAGCAGGGCCAGCGCGGCCGGCAGCAGGATGCCCCGCACCACCGTCGCGTCGATCAGCACCGCGGCGGCCAGCCCGACGCCCAGGCTCTTGAGCTGGATCACCGACAGCGTGGCAAAGACCGAGAACACCGCCACCATGATGGCCGCGGCACTGGTAATCACGCCCGCGCTGCCGGAGATGCCCCCGGTGACCGCCTCGGCCGTGCTGGCGCCGCGGGCCCGCAGCTCACTGATCCGGCTGATCAGGAACACGTGGTAGTCCATGCTCAGCCCGAACAGGAACACGAAGATGAACAGCGGGATCCACGGCACGATGCCCCCGTAGCTGGTGAAATCGAGCAGGCCCTGCAGGTGACCGTCCTGGAAGATGAGCGTGATGATGCCGAAGGCCGCGCCCACCGACAGCAGGTTGAGGGCCACCGAGGCCAGGGCGATCGGCAGCGACCGGAAGGCGACCAGCAGCAGGGCGAAGGCCAGCAGGGCGACCACCGCGATGACCAGCGGGGTCCGGCCGTGCAGGCTGGCCACGTCGTCGTAGTTCTCGGCGGTCTCCCCGGCGACCGCGAAGCTCACGCCGCTGACCCGGCCCAGGGTGGCGGGCAGGATCCGGTCCCGCAGCGCCACCAGGGCCCGGTCGGACGCGGCGTCGGTCCCGCTGCCCGCGAGCGGGACATTGACCAGCAGCGCGCGGCCGCCGGCGACGGTTTCCGTGTTGACCGCCGCGCCCGTGTCGGCCCGCAGCCGGGTCAGGGCGGCGGCCATGGCCGGGCTGGTCAGCTCGGCCTGCGGCCGGGCGGTCACCACGACCTGCGCGGGCGCCGGGCTGCCGGGGAAGGCGCGCTGGATCGCGTCGGCCGCCTTGACGATGGGCAGGCCGGCCGGGAATCCCCCGTCGGCCGGGTTGGACAGCCGCAGGCCGGCCACCGGGGCGGCCAGGGCCAGCATCCCGATCAGGGCCACCAGCCCCCAGGCGGCCGGGCGCCGGACGACGCGGCGGGCCAGGCCGGCCCATAGCCGCGACTCTCTCGCGGCGGCCCGGCGGCGGCCCAGGAACGGGATCGCGGCGCGGTCGGCCCACGGTCCCAGCCAGGACAGCAGGGCCGGCAGCACGGTGACCGAGCCGGCCACGGTGACGCCGACGACGAGGATCGCGCCCACGGCGATGCCGGTGAAGACCGAGTAGCCGGTCAGGAACAGCCCGGCCAGGGCGACCATCACGGTCAGCCCGGAGACCACGATGGCCCGGCCCGACGTCCGCGCCGCGGTCCGCAGGGCCTCCGCGGTGCTGGCCCCGGCGGCTCGCTCCTCGCGCTCCCGGCGCAGGTAGAACAGCGAGTAGTCGACGCCCACGGCCATCCCGATGAGCAGGACGACCTCCGACGTGCTCGAGCCGACCGGCAGCCACTGGCCCGGGATGGCCAGCAGCGAGATGGCCGTCGTGACCGCCGTGCCGGCCAGCAGCAGCGGGATGCCGGCCGCGATCAGCGCGCCGAAGGTGAGCAACAGCAGGAGCAGCGTAACCGGGATGGAGGTCAGCTCGGCCTGGTGGAAGTCATGGCCGATCTGCTGGTTCCCGATCCGGTCCTCGCTCGCATCGCCGGCCTCGGTGACCAGCAGGCCGGGGTGCGCGGCCTGGACCGCGGCCACGGCCCGCAGGGCCGGCACCACCCGGCTGTCCTCGTCGCTGCCGCCGCCGGGCACGGTGAAGCTGATCAGCTCCGACCGCCCGTCGGCCGAGACGAGCGGCGGCCGGATGCCGGCCGCGGTCCGGGGCAGGGCCCGCAGCCGGGCCGTCAGCTGCGCCGCGGCGGCGCGGACGGCGGGATCACCGGCCACGGTGCCGTGCCGGGACTGGATCAGGATGTGCTCGCCGGGCGGCGAGGTCACGTTCAGGTCGTTGAGGGTCCGCTCGGCCTGGCCGGACTGGCCGGTGTCGTACGACTGGATGTTCGGGGTGTGCAGCAGCTGGCCGGCGGCCACGGCCGCCACGACCATGACGAGCCAGGACAGGACGGCCAGCTTGCGGTGCCGGACGCTCCAGCCCGCGACCCGCTCGGTCACGGGGGCGTGGGCGGCGTGGCGCCGCGGCGGGCTGGCTTTAGGCAATACTGAACTCTGCGGCTGGCGCATGTCGGGCCTCTCTTTGGCGGGGAGCTTGTGGCGGCGGCCGGGTCCCTCGCCCCTGAGCGGCAACTCGGGGGCGAGGGCGCTGCCCGGCTACGGGTCAGTGCGCCGCTGGGTCAGCGGGCGAGCAGGTCAGCGGGCTAGCGGGTCAGCGACTGGAGCGGGCCAGGGCGGGCCAGGACGTCCCGGGCCGCGGCGAGCGGGTCAGCGGGCGCCCGCAGCAGCCCGCGGGCCACCCGGGCGTGCATGCGGGCGGTGGCGACCACCGCGTAGTTGACGAGCAGGAAGCCGGCCAGGCTGACCGCCGCCACGAGGAGCGCCTTGGGGAGGGTGTCCGCGTAGAGGCCGTGGCCGCCGGGGCCGTTCGGCCCGTTCGGGAAATAGCCGAACTGGACGCCGTGGGCGGTAAGCCCGCCGTTGAACGTGGCGCGCGGGGCCCAGTACCAGACCGGCAGCGTGATCCCGGCCAGGAAGGTCAGCCACACCGCGACCACGGTCAGGTCCAGCGCGAGGAGCGGAACCCACAGGCCGACCAGGTAGGCCAGGGCGCGCCAGGTCGCGCGGTCCCGCCACATCGTCGTGGCCCGGCGGGCCAGGCCCAGCCCGGTCACCGCCCGGTAGCCGCCGCGCACCGGCTCGGTGAAGACCGTGCCGAGCCGGGTGCGCTCCACCGCCGCGCAGCCGCGCACGACGCCGGCGGCGGCGATCAGCAGCGGGAACCCGGCGATCGTGACCGCGCAGACGACCGCCGTCACCGACACGGTGAACGCTGCGGCAAACAGTACCCAGCCGGTCGCGAACACGTAGACGATCAGGAACCAGGCGCTCCGCCACAGGCTGGCCGACACCGCCAGGCGCAGCGGGTTGCGCGCGGCGCGCAGCCGGAACTCAGCCCGCGGCGCGCTGGCCGTGGTCACCCCACCTCCCGCATCAGCTTCTCGACCGCGTGCACGTGCTCGGTGAGCTCGGCCAGCTGGGCGCGCAGCTCCTGCTGGTTGGCCACCGCCTCCTCGGCCAGCTTGCGGTAGTGGGCCATGGCCACGGCGTCGGCGCGGTGCCGCTGCAGCCGGAAGTAGGCCCAGACGATCACCGCCACCGCCACGCAGATGGCAAGCGGGATACCCAGACCGATCGTGATGGCCGTGTAGTTGGTTCCGCTGGCCAGGATGCCGTTCATCTTCCGCTCGCTTCCATCGTTGTCAGCCTTCCTGCTGCCTTCTTCAGTGCTGTCTCTTATCGGCCGTCTTCCTGGGCTGCCGTCCGGGCGGCCCTGGTCACGACCGTGCTGTCACTGGTCCGGGGACCCGTTAACGTCAGCGGCGGCGTGCCGGACCGCCTCGGTAATGGTCTGCGCGGTGACCTGGATGTCGAACGGGGCCAGCGCGTAGTACTTCATGGCTTTCCCGTCCTCGGAGAGCTCGAGCTGGCCGGTCACCAGGCCGGCCTTCTCCAGCCGGTCCAGGTGCATGTAGAGCAGCGGCCGGGACATCCCGAGCCGCCGGGCCAGCTCACTGACGTGCACCCGGCCGCCCGACAGCTCAGCCACGACCCGCATCCGCTGCACGTTGGCCACGGCGGTCAGGATGGCCAGCAGTCCGGCCTGCTCACTCACCGTAGGCTCCCTGGGTAGAGGTCTTTCACCTGTAAGCCAGAACTTACACGTGAAGCCCGGAGCCGTCAATCGCGGGGGCGGGCATTATGGTGCGCATGGGCGAGCTGATCGTGCTGCGGCACGGCGAGACCGAGTGGAGCCGCTCTGGCCGGCATACCGGCCGCACCGACGTCCCGCTGACGGCCAGGGGCGAGGCGGCCGCCGCGGCCCTCGCGCCCGGGCTCGCCCGCCGCGACATCTGCGAGGTGTTCACCAGCCCGGCCGGCCGCGCCGTGCGCACCGGCGAGCTGGCCGGCCTGATCGGGCCGGACGTGCCCTGGCCGGTCAAGGTTGACCCGGACCTGCAGGAATGGGACTACGGGGGCTACGAGGGGCTGACCACGCCGCAGATCCAGAAAGACCGGCCCGGCTGGTACCTGTGGCGTGACGGCGTGATCCCCGGCGATGCCCGGCACCCGGGCGAGACCGTCGAGCAGGTGGGCGCCCGGGTCGACGCGGTCCTGGCGGCCGCCGAGCCGCTGCTGGCCGGCGGCGACGTCGCGCTCGTCGCCCACGGGCACTCCCTGCGCATCCTGACCGCCCGGTTCCTGGAGCTCGACGCCGACTGCGGCCGGCTGTTCCGCCTCGACACCGGCACCCTCAGCACCCTCGGGAAAGAGCACGGCATGCCGGTCATCACGACCTGGAACGTCCCGCCCGCCAGCTGACGCGCCGCGGCCAGTCCCGGCGGCCAGGTCCCGGCTGTCGGGCCCGCCTGCGATGATTTCTGCTCCCGGCCGCTGTCTGCCCTGGCAGCAGCAGCCACCTCGGCCCGCGGGAGCGCCCCATGACCCACCCGACCGCATGACCCACCCGACTGCCGTGACCGGGTACGCGCCGGTCAGCGGTACCGGCATCTACTGGGAGAGCCGCGGCGACGGCGGCACCCCGCTGATCGTCGTGCACGGCGGCTTCGGCCTGGCCAGCATGTTCGGTGACCTGCTGGGCCAGCTGGCCGCGGCGCGCCAGGTCATCGCCATCGAGCTGCCGGGCCACGGCCACACCCGCGACCACGGCCGGCCCTTCACCTGGGAGGGGTTCGGCGACGACATCGCCGGCGTCATCGCGCACCTCGGCCTGGGCCAGGCCGACCTGCTCGGCCACTCCCTGGGCGGCGCCGCCAGCCTGCGCGCGGCCATCCAGCACCCGGGCCGGGTCCGCCGGCTGGCCGTGGTGTCAGCGCCATGCCGCCGCGACGGCTGGTTCCCGGGGGTCCGGGCCGGCATGGACCAGATCGGCCCGGCCCTGTTCGACCAGCTGAAGCTCTCCCCGATGTATCAGGGCTACTGCGAGGTGGCCCCGGATCCCGGCGCCTTCCCGGCCCTGATCAGCAAGACCGGCGACCTGCTGCGCCGGCCCTTTGACTGGACCGGTGAGGTCAGCCAGCTCAGGCTCCCGGTGCTGCTGGCCTACGGTGACGCCGACAGCATCGCGCCCGCCCATGCGGCCGAGTTCTTCGCCCGGCTCGGCGGCGGCCTGGCCGACGCCGGCTGGGATGGCTCGGGGATGGGCAGCGCGCGGCTGGCCATCCTGCCCGGCCTGACGCACTACGACATCTTCACCTCGCCGCTGCTGGCCGCGACGGCCGCGGGCTTCTTCGCCTGACCAGCGCGCCTAGGCGGCCCGCGGCCAGTCCCCGGCCCGGCCCGGGCCGCCGCTGCCCGCCGCGGCCAGCACCGGGCCCAGGAACCGCCCGGTCACCGACTCCGGCACCGCGGCCACCTCCTCGGGTGTCCCCCGGGCCACGACCTGCCCGCCGTCGGGCCCGGCGCCCGGGCCCAGGTCGATCACCCAGTCCGCGGTCTTGATCACGTCCAGGTTGTGCTCGATCACCAGCACCGTGTTGCCCATGCTGACCAGCGACTGCAGCACGGCGAGCAGCTTGCGTACGTCCTCCGGGTGCAGGCCGGCCGTCGGCTCGTCCAGGACGTAGACCGTCGCGCCGGTCGACCGCTTCTGCAGCTCCGCGGCCAGCTTCACCCGCTGCGCCTCGCCGCCCGACAGCGTGGTCGCCGGCTGGCCGAGCCGCACGTAGCCCAGCCCGACCGCGGCCAGCGCCCGCAGGTGCCGGGCGATCCGCTCGATCGGCGCGAAGAACTCCGCGGCTTCCTCGACGGTCAGGTCGAGGACCTCGCTGATCGTCTTGCCCTTGTAACGCACCTCGAGCGTGTCCCGGTTGAAGCGGGTCCCGTGGCACACCTCGCAGGGCAGGTAGACATCGGGCAGGAAGCTCATCCCGATCCGGATCGTGCCCTCGCCCTGGCAGTGCTCGCACCGCCCGCCCTTGACGTTGAACGAGAACCGGCCCGGCTGGTACCCGCGCACCTTCGCCTCGGCCGTCGCCGCGAACAGCGCGCGGATGTGATCGAACACGCCGGTGTAGGTGGCCGGGTTCGACCGCGGGGTGCGGCCGATCGGGGCCTGATCGACGCGGACCACCTTGTCGACCAGCCCGGTCCCGGTGACCCGGGTGTGCCGCCCCGGCGCCCGCCGCGCACCGTTCACCGCGCCCGCCAGCGCCGGGTACAGGATGTCGCCGACCAGGGTCGACTTGCCCGAGCCGGACACGCCGGTGACCGCCGTGAGCAGCCCCAGCGGGAACGCCACGTCGATGTCGCGCAGGTTGTGCTCGCGCGCCCCTTCCACGACCAGCTCCCGGCCCGCCGTCCGGGGCCGCCGGGCGGCCGGCACCTCGATCCGGCGCCGCCCCGACAGGTAGGCGCCGGTCAGCGACTCCGCCGACCGGGCCAGCTCGTCGACGGTGCCGCTGACCACGACCCGGCCGCCGTGCGGCCCGGCCTGCGGGCCGATGTCCACGACCCAGTCCGCGGCCGCGATGGTGTCCTGGTCGTGCTCCACCACGATCAGCGTGTTGCCCAGGTCCCGCAGCCGCAGCAGCGTCCCGATCAGGGCCCGGTTGTCGGCCGGGTGCAGCCCGGCCGACGGCTCGTCCAGCACGTACAGCACCCCGGCCAGGCCCGAGCCGATCTGCGTCGCGAGCCGGATCCGCTGCGCCTCGCCGCCGGCCAGCGTCGCCGCCGCCCGGTCCAGGGACAGGTAGCCCAGCCCGACATCGGCCAGGAAGCCCAGCCGGGCCCGGGCCTCGCCCAGCACCCGCTCGCCGATCAGCCGCTCGCGCTCGGACAGCCTCAGCTCCGCCGCCCACCGGGCCGCCTCGGTCACCGGCAGCGCCGCGACCTCCGCGATCGACCGGCCGGCCACGGTCACGGCCAGCACCTCCGGCCGCAGCCGGGCGCCGCCGCACGCCGGGCATGGCACCTCGCGCATGAAGCCCGCGAGCCGCTCGCGCTCGCCGTCGGACTCGGCCTCGGCGTAGCGGCGCTCGATCCACGGCCGCACGCCCTCGAACGTGACCCAGTACGACCGGTCCCGGCCCGCCCGCGTCCGGTAGCTGATGTGCACCCGGTCGCCGGTCCCGTCCAGCACCGCCGCCCGCGCCGCCTCCGGCAGCTCGCCCCACGGCACGTCGGGGTCGAACCCGCCCGCCTCCGCCGCGCCCTGCAGCAGCCGCGTGAAGTAGTCCCGGTCCTTCCAGCCCGCCCACGGCGCGATCGCGCCCTGGGCCAGCGACCGGCCCGGGTCCGGGACGACCAGCTCGGGGTCCACCTCGCGGCGCGCCCCGAGGCCGTCGCACGCCGGGCAGGCCCCCAGCGGCGAGTTGAACGAGAACGACCGCGGCTCGATCTCCTCGATCGCCAGCGGGTGGCCGTTCGGGCAGGCCAGCATCTCAGCGAAACGGGGCCGCCGGCCCGGGTCATCCTCCGGCCGGTCGACCAGGTCCAGCTCGACCCGGCCGCCCGACAGGCGCAGCGCCGTCTCGACCGAGTCGGTGATCCGCGCCCGGCTGGACGGCCGGGCGCTCAGCCGGTCCACGACCACCGCGACGCGATGCGGTCCCGGCTGCGCCAGCGCGGGCGGCGCGGTCAGCGGGTATACCGTGCCGTCCACCTCGACCCGGGCGAAGCCCCGGGCCTGCAGGTCGGCGAACAGCTCGGCCGGCCCGCCCGGCCGCTCGCCGGCGACCGGCGCCAGCACGTGCAGCCGGGTGCCCTCGGGCAGCTCCAGGATGGCGTCGACGATCTGCTGCGGCGTGTGGGCCAGGATCGGCTCGCCGCACACCGGGCAGTGCGGCTGCCCGATACGCGCCCACAGCAGGCGCAGGTCGTCGTAGATCTCGGTAATGGTGCCGACCGTGGACCGCGGGTTTCCCGACGTCGTCCGCTGGTCAATGGCCACGGCCGGGGACAGGCCCTCAATGGCGTCGACGTCGGGCTTATCGAGCTGCCCGAGGAACTGCCGCGCATAAGCCGACAGCGACTCGACGTAACGGCGCTGTCCCTCGGCGAAAATCGTGTCGAAGGCCAGGCTGGACTTCCCCGAGCCGGACAGCCCGGTAAACGCGATCATGGCGTCGCGGGGCAGGTCAAGATGGACGTCCTTGAGATTATGCTCTCGGGCGCCGCGGACAATCAGGCGGTTGCTCACCAGGTACTCTCTGTCGGCCAGCAGGGTGACACGGCGACTGACGCCACCATGCTCATGCGTAAACAAGCTGGCAATAATATTCGTTCCCGTTAAGCGACCGCTCGGGGGCGGCGGGCGGCGGCCTCGTGCGGCCGCCCCATTTCAGGCCGGCTATGCGCCCCGCCCGGCCCGGCCTGCCCCCGGCGGCCGTACAGGTGCGCAATCAGGGCGGCACGCATTAGATTGGCCTGAACCAGTCGATGCGCTAGCCAATTACGCCCATAGCCTCCGATGATCCGGTGACATAAAGGGCGTACGGGGCGTAACTGGGCGACCGGCCCTAAGGAGCTGGCTGATGTCCATCAGCGACCTGGCCACCGTAGCGGGGAACTCGCTGGTCGCGGCCGCGGTCACCGATGCGTGGGAGGCCGCCCGGCACGGCTTCGCCCGGCTGTTCGGACGGGGCGAGCCGGATCCCGCGATGGAGCGCCGGCTGACGGTGACCCGCAGCCAGCTGACGGACGCGCCGCCGGCCGAGCTGGACCAGGTCCAGGCGGAGCTGGCCCGCCGGTGGACGTTATGGCTGACGGCGCTGCTGGAGGAAGAGCCGGCCGCCGAGGCGGAGCTGCGTACCCTGGTGGCGGAGGTCAGCCGGGCGCTGCCGGGCAGCGGCAGCCGGGCGGCCGACCAGGCGGTGATCGTCGAAGGGAACCTCACGGTCAGCGCGGATCGCAGCGGGATGGCGATCGGCGTGGTGCACGGGAACGTGAGCCCGCCGGACCTGATGGCCTCGGGCCAGGCCGCCAGCCTGGCCATTAACTACGCCCAGAACGTCGCCCTGACCGCAGCGGCCGGCCCGCAGGTGGCCTGGCCATGGCAGAACGAGGTGATCCCGGCCAGGGCCGGGTACTTCCAGCATCGCAGTACCGCGGAGGAGCTGGGCGCGCCGGTGACCGACGGCCGGACGACGGTGCTCGTCGGGACGGCCGGGTCCGGCAAGACGCAGCTGGCGGCCGCGTTCGCCCGCGCCTGGAAGGTAAGCGGGCAGGCGGACCTGCTGGCCTGGGTCACCGCCAGCAGCCGGGACCGGGTGGTGGCCGCGTACGCGCAGGCGGGCGTCGAAGTGGTGGGCGTGGATCCCAGTACCCCGCAGCGGGCCGCCGATCGCTTCCTGGCCTGGCTGGAGACCACTAACCGGCGATGGCTGGTGGTCCTGGACGACCTGGCTGATCCCGCTGACCTGCGTGAGCTCTGGCCGCCGGCCAGCCTGCGCGGCCAGGCGCTGGTCACGACCCGCCGCCGCGACTCGGTGCTGCAGAATCAGGACCGCCGCCAGGTGCAGGTCGGGATGTTCGAGCCCGATGAGGCCGTGAAGTACCTGACCGACAACCTGGCCGGGCACGGCCGGGCCGACAGCGCGGCTGAGATCGAGGGCCTGGCGCGGGATCTGGAATTCCTGCCGCTGGCCCTGGCCCAGGCGGCGGCCTACCTGAATGACGTGGGCCTGGACTGCCGCGGCTACCGCAAGCGGCTGTCCGACCGCCGCCGCCTGCTGCCGGACCTGGTGCCTGACCCCAGCGGCCTGCCCGATGACCACCGCATGGCGCTGGCCGCCGCCTGGTCGCTGTCCATCGAGCAGGCTGACCGGCTGCCCCCGGCGGGCCTGTCCCGCCCGATGCTGGAGCTGTGCAGCATGCTGGATCCCAATGGCTTCCCGCAGTCCGTGCTGATCAGCCCGCCAGCGCTGGCCTACCTGGCCCAGCATCACGCGGACCAGGGCAGCCTCCCGGGCGGCGCCCCCGACGCCGAGGACGCCGCTGACACCCTGCGGACCCTGAGCCGGCTCAGCCTGGCCGAGCTGGATCCCAGCGCCGGGCACCGGGCCGTGCGCGTGCACGGCCTCATCCAGCGGGCGGCCCGCGAGGGCGTGCCTGAGTTCCGCCGCGGCCGGCTCGCCCTGGCCGCGGCCGATGCCCTGACGGCGGCCTGGTCCGATCCGGCCCTGGACCTCAACACGGCCCAGGCGCTTCGGTCCGGCACCAGTGCCCTGGCCGGCCACGCGGAAGAGCACCTGTGGGGGCCGGGCGCGCACCAGGTGCTCTTCCGCGCCGGCGACAGCTTCGGCGCGGCCGGGCTGGTCGCACTGGCCGTGACGAACTGGACGGAGCTGCTCGGCGGCGCTCTGCGTCACCTCGGACCCGACCACCGCGACACCCTGATCGTCCGGCGCCGCCTGGCCTCCGCGCAGGGCGAGGCGGGCCGCTTCGCGGACGCGGCCGCCGCCCTGGAGGAACTGCTGGCGGACGAGCGCCGGCTCCTCGGTCCGGACGATCCCGAGACCCGGGCCACCCGCGCGAGCCTGGCCCGCTGGACCGGCCAGGCGGGCAACCCGGCCGGAGCCCGTGCCCTGTTCGAGGAGCTCCTGGCGGACGACCTGCGGACGTTCGGCCCCGACAGCCCGGTCACCCTCCGCACCCGAGCCAGCTTCGCCGGCTGGACCGGAGAGTCCGGCCGCCCGCTCGACGCCCGCCAGCTGTTCACCGAGCTGCTGGAGGACGACCTCCGGGTTCTCGGCCCGGATGACCCGGAGACGGTCAACGACCGGGTCAGCCTCGCCCGCTGGACCGGCGAGGCGGGCGACGCGGCCCGCGCCAGCGAGCAGTTCCAGGCCGTGCTGCCCGACGTGGAGCGCGTCCACGGCACCGAGCACCCGGAGACCTTCAAGGTCGCGGCCGGCGCCGCCGGCTGGACCGGGGCGGCCGGCAGTGCCTTCGAGGCCCGCAACCAGTTCGCGGCGCTGCTCCCCAGCGTGGAGCGGGCGCTCGGGCCAGAGCACCCGGAGACCCTCACCGCCCGGGCCAACCTGGCCCGCTGGACCGGCGAGGCCGGCAACCCGGTGGGCGCGAGGGAGCTGTTCAAGGCCCTGCTGCCCATCGAGCAGACCATCCTGGGCCGGGACCACCCGGACACCCTGAGGGACCAGAACAACCTCGGACACTGGACGGGCCGGGCCGGGCAGCCGGCCGACGCCCGCCAGCAGTTCGCGGAGCTGCTGTCCCGGGCCGTCGCCGCGCTCGGCGCCGAGCACCCCGCCGCGCTCCGGGCGGGTGTCAGCCTGGCGTACTGGACGGCGGCGGCGGGCGGCGACCCGGCCGCGGCCCGCGACCAGATCCAGGCCCGGTTCGAGGTGATGCAGCACGTTCTTGACGCCGGGCACCCGGATGCGCTGGCGGCCCGGGCCAGCCTGGCCCACTGGACCGGGGCGGCCGGCGACCCGGCTGGCGCCCGCGAGCAGTTCCAGCAGCTCCTGGATCTGCGCGAGCAGCTAGTCGGCGCCGAGCACCCGGACGCCCTGATCACCCGGGCCAGCGTCATCGGCTGGGCCGCGCAGACCGGCGACGCCGCCGAGGCCAGGGCAGAGTACGCCGCGCTGCTGCCGGCGATCGAGCGGGCGCTCGGCCCCGAGCATCCGGAAACCCTCACCGCCCGGGCCAGCCTGGCCCGCTGGACGGGGGCGGCCGGCGACCCGGCCGGCGCCCGCGACCAGTTCGCGGAGCTCCGGCTCGTCCTCGCGCGGGTGCAGGGCGATGAGCACCCGGACACCCTGGCCGCCCGGGCCAGCCTGGCCTTCTGGACGGGGGCGGCCGGCGACCCGGCCGGCGCCCGCGACCAGTTCGCGGAGCTCGTGCCTGATGTCGAGCGGACCCTGGGCGCCGAGCATCCCGAAACGCTCCGGGCCCGGGCCGGGCTGGCTCGCTGGACGGGGGCGGCCGGCGACCCGGCCGGCGCCCGGGGCCAGCTCGAGGTGCTGCTGCCCGCGATCAGGCAGGCGCTGGGTCCCGAGCACCCGGAGGTCCGCCTGGCCGTTCACACCTGGGAGCAGCTGTCCGCCGGGCCGGATGCGGACGGCTAGGCACCCTCGGCGTCATCCGCGGGAGCACCCTCGACGATGCGCCACAGCACCGAGTGAAATACCGCCTGCTGGTCCGGTGGGATGGCGGCCAGGCGACCGCTGATGGCGGCGCTCCGCGCGATGGCGACCTGCTCGCACACCGCGACGCCCGCCGGGGTGGCCACCGGGATGCGCACGCGGCGGTCCCGGTCGGACAGGGTCCGGACGACCAGGCCGTCCTGCTCGAGCCGGTCCAGGATGGACATCAGCGTCGTCTTGTCGATGCCGAGCTGCCGGGCGATCTCGAGCTGCGTCCGCTGCGCGCCGCCGCTGACCAGGGCCAGGACGAGCCAGTGCCGCAGGTCGGCCAGCCCCGCCTCCCTCGACACCTGGTTGAAGGACTGCTCCAGGGCCTCGGCCGCGCGATGGGCCAGCCAGGTCAGGTCCGCCGCCCCGGGCTCCCCGCCCGCCGGGCCGGCCGGCCCGCGCTGCTCGCTGCTCCCGGACATAGCGGCCAGTGTACGGCCGGCGCCGGAGGTCTTCCAAGCTCAGATCATCTTGCGTCGGACAATCTGATGCCGTACGGTCGAGATGCAGCACGGGCCAGGACTACTGCCGCGCCGGCCGGGAAGGACCTGCCATGACCGCCAGCCCCGAATCCGCCCGCCCCGAATCCGCCCGCCCCGAATCCCTCAGCCTGGAATCCCGGATCCGCCGCCTGGAGGACCGGGCCCAGATCAGCGAGACCGTCATCCGGTACGCGATGGGCGTCGACCAGCGTGACTGGGCCATGTTCGGGAACTGCTTCACCGACCCCGTGCACGTCGAGTTCGGCCTGTCCGGCCTGGTGGCTGACCTGGGCCGGGACGAGCTGGTCAGCCTGGTCCGGGGCCAGATCGGCGGCTTCACCGCCACCCAGCACCTCAGCCCCAACCAGGTCATCGAGTTCAGCGACGCCGACCCGGACCGGGCCCGCTGCCAGTCGTACATGTACGCGCAGCACTACCTCGAGGGCTCCGCGGGCGGAGACTTCTACCTGGCCCGCGGCTCGTACGCCAGCGACCTGCTCCGGACTGCGGACGGCTGGCGCATCGAGCGCCTCGTCCAGCGCGCCAGCTGGGCCGAGGGCAACACCGGGGCCGTGGCCGAGTCCGCGGACCGCTATCGGGCCGCGCAGGCCCGCCCCGGCCGCTGACTAGTCCTGGCTGAAGCCCCAGGTGAGCAGGCGGCTCGCGGCCGCGGCGGCGGCCGGCGGGGTGTCGGCCGCGCTGGCGTGCAGGACCACGCCGACCAGGGTGCGGCCGCCGCGGCTGGCCTCGAACAGCAGGCACGTCCCGGCGCCGTGGGTGTAGCCAGTCTTGATGCCGAGGGCGCCGGGGTAGGACCCGATCAGCTTGTCGGTCTGGATCCACAGGTACCGGTGATGGCCGTCCCCGGCGGGCAGGGCGTAGCTGCGCTGGCCCACGATCGCCCGGAACACCGGCCGCTTCATGACCTGCTCCCCCAGCCGGATCAGGTCCGCGGGCGTGGAGTAGGTCGAGTACTCGGTCGGGACGGGCAGGCCGTCGAAGCCCGCGAAGTGCGTCGAGTTCATCCCGAGCGACCTCGCCGCCGCGTTCATCCGGGCCACGAACGCGGCCGGGCCCGGGCCGTAGGCCTGGGCCAGCAGGTAGGCGGCATCAGCGCCGGACGGGAGCAGCAGGCCCTCCAGCAGCTCGCGCGCGGTCAGCACGTCGCCGGCGACCAGGCCCGCGTTGCTGGCGTCGTTCCGCCGGGCGTAGGCGACCGCCGCCCCGGTCACGGTGATCTTCTGGTTCAGGTGCCCGGCCCGCAGCACGACCAGCGCGGTCATGACCTTGGTGATGCTGGCCATCGGCCGGGCCACGTTCAGGTCCTGGCTCCACAGCAGGGCGCCGGTGCCCGCATCGGCCAGGGCGCCGCCGCTGACCGCGACCGCGGGGGCGGGCACGCTGGCGGCTGACGAGGGCACCGGGGCCAGCACGGCCGCGGCCGCCGCCGCGAGGACCGCGCCCAGCCCGCCCGCGGCCCGCCGGGCTCCCAGAACTCGCACGGACCGATCCAATCAGCCCCGCGCGCCCGCGAGCCCGCCATAACCGAAATATGCCGCCGTATCCGAGACAAGGCGATTCCGCGGGCCGCCGGCCCGGCGCGGTGCCGCGGTCAGGCCCGCTCCATGCCGAACCGGGCCATCAGGTCCTGCTCCTGCGCCGGCGTCGGGGGCTCGTCGCGGTGCCACAGGTCGTGCAGGGCGGCGAAGTAGGCGTCCATGGCCGGGGCGTGGATGACCAGGAGCCGGGCCGGGCGGTCCGCGGCGTTGCCGAAGGTGTGCGCGGTACCGCGGGGCACCAGCACGAACCCCTCGGGGCCGACCGTGAGCTCGTCGTCCTCGACGATGACCGTCACCTCGCCGTCAAGGACGAAGTACGCCTCCGAGCAGTTGACGTGCCGGTGGGCCGGCGGCCGGCGGCCGCCCGGCGGCAGGGTGCGCTCCATCAGCGACAGGTCGCCGTCGTCGAGCTCGGCCAGGGCCTTGAAGTACATGACGCTGCCGCGGGCACTGAACTGCGCGCGGCCCTCGCCGGGCCCGAGGATCTGCGCGGGCATGGACGGCCTCTTCTCTGGTCGGCTTCCCCGGACCCGGCCTGCTGGCGGCCCGGCTGGTCAGGCGGCCGGGCGGCGCCGGAGGGCGAGCCGGGCCGGGAAGAACAGGACCTGGCGCGGGATCCGGGCCGTCGACTCGTAGGCGGCCCGCAGGGCCAGGCTGGTGGCCGCGTCGGTGAGCGGGCTGGCCGGCGTGCCGTACAGCCGGCGGGCCCAGCGCGGCAGGCTGGCGAAGGCCAGGGTGTTCAGCGGCGGCAGCACCAGGTGCAGGCCCCGCAGCTCGGCCGGGAGCTGCGGGGTAAATGACTGCCGCAGGGCCTGCCGGGCCTCGGGGGTGACGCGCAGCGCGGGCCGGACGCGGGCGTAGTAGTCATCGAGCGCGGCCATGCTGGCGGGGACGATGGCCGGGTCCAGCCCGACCAGCCCGGCGCTGGCGACCTGCTCGGCCACGAACTGGTCCAGCTCGGCCGGGGTGGCCGGCACCCGGCTGCGCCGCGCGATGTCGGCGTAGGAGGAGATCTCGCCGCAGTGCACCCACAGCAGCAGCTCGGGCTCGTCCAGCCGGAACTCGCGGCCCTGCCCGTCCACGCCGGTCAGCGTTGAGTGGATCTTGCGGAGCCGCCGCCCGGCCCGCTCCGCCTGCTCGGTGCTGCCGAACGTGCGGACCCGGACGAACTTCGTAGTCCGGGTGAACCGCCCCCAGGCCTGGCTCGGGTCGGCCAGGGCCGTGTTCTGCCAGGTGCCCAGCATCACGTCGGGGTGCAGGGCCTGCAGGTACAGCGCCCGCAGGCCCGCGATCCACATGACCGGCTCGGCCATGATCCGCCAGGTCACCGAGCCGGGGCCGAACAGGCCCTGATCACCGCCGGGAACGGCCGGGGTGGCGGGCGGCCCGGTTGCGGATGCCATGGCAGTACCCCCTGGGTGCTCACTGCGGACGGGTCTCGTCCTCCACCCAGCTTAGGTAGGCCGCGCTGCCCGCCACGATGGGCGTGGCGATGATCTCGGGCTCGTCGTAGCTGTGCCGCTCGGCCAGGAAGCCGGCCAGCTCGTCGAACCGGTCGGCGGGCAGCTTGAGCAGGATCAGCCACTCCTCGGAGCGCTCGATCGTGTCTTCCCACCAGTAGGCGCTGGCGATCGGGCCGGTCACCTGCGCGCAGGCGGCCAGCCGCGCCTCCACGGCAGCGTGCCCGAGCTCGATGGCCTCGGCCCGGGAATCGGTCGTCGTCTGCACCTGGAGAAACTGCGGCCCGGTGCCGGCCGCGGGGCGCTTGCCCGGCATGGGCCTGATGGTACGCCCGCGGCCGCGTACCGGGCATTGCGATTAAAAGACAGTGCCGCCGGGCCGGCGCGGCGGGCGCGGCGGACCGCTAGCGTGACCCCACCGAAGCAGGAGGAACCGCCCGTGACCCGGTCCGTGCGCCTGATCGTCAACCCGGCCGCGGGCGGCGGGCGGGCGCGGCGCGCCGCGGCGGCCGCCGCCGCGGCGCTGGCCGGGCTCGGCGTCCGTTACCAGGTCACCGAGTCGCGGAGCCTGCCGCACGCGCGGGAGCTGGCCGCCGCCGCGGCCGCGGCCGGGTCGGTGGCGGCCGCGGTCGGCGGCGACGGGCTGGCCGGGGCGCTGGCGGCCGCGGTCGCGGCCGAGGGCGGGGTGCTCGGCCTGATCCCGGCCGGCCGCGGCAACGACCTGGCCCGGGTGCTGGGCATCCCGGCGGCGCCGCAGGCCGCGGCCGCGCTGCTGGCCCGCGGCGCGCCCCGGACGGTCGACCTGATCAGCGTCAGCGTGCCGGGCCAGCCCGAGCTGCTGGTCGCGGGCAGCGTCTACGCGGGCCTGCCGTCGGTGGCGGGCGAGATCGCCAACGCGACCCGGTGGCTGGCCGGGCCCGCCGTCTACCCGGTGGCGGCGCTGCGCGCGCTGGCCGCCTGGCGCCCGGTGACGTTCGGGCTGGACCAGCCGGCGGCCCGGGAGTTCCCCGGCTACGCCGTGGTCATCGCGAACATCGCCTACTTCGGGGCCGGCATGATGGTCGCGCCGGGGGCCGCCATGGACGACGGCGCGCTGGACCTGGTGTCGATGCGGCACGGCGGGCGGCTGGCGTTCCTGCGGGTGCTGCTGAAGATCCGGGACGGCTCGCACCTGGGCCTGCCCCGGGTCGGCCTGGACCGCGTGCGCACAGTGACGCTGACCATGGACCGGGCGCTGCCCGTCGCCGCCGACGGCGAGCTGCTGCCGGGGGCGGGCCCGCTGCCCGCCGGCACGCCGCTGACCGTGGCCGCCCGCCCCGCCGCGCTGGCCGTGCTCGCCCCCTGACGCATGATGGCGTGATGACCGGGGCGCGAGACGGAGACGGCGGGCAGGACCGGGACGGGCGGGCTGGGGCGGCCGGGCGGGGGTGGATCGCCTCGCTGCCCGGCGAGCTGGCCGGCCAGCGGGCGCTGCTGGCCCGGCTCCTCGATCACTGCGAGGCCGACCCCCGGGTCCGGTGGCTGGTCATCGGCTGCTCGCTGGGCCGCGGCGCCGCCGACCGGCTGTCGGACCTGGACCTGGGCGCGGGCGTGACCGCGGCGGACTTCGAGGCGGCCAGGGCCGCCCTGCGCGCGGCGGTGGACGGCCTCGGCGAGCTGGTCGAGAGCTTCGAGCACCAGCTCCCCGGCGTAACGGGGCCGCACGCCCGGATCTTCGCCCAGTACGCGGACCGCAGCCAGGTGGACCTCGTCGTCTTCCCGGACACGCGGGACGCCGGGTCCATCCCGGACGTGGTGGTCCTGCACGACCCCGGCGGCGTCGTGACGATCGCGGGCCGCCGTGTCCCGGTGACCCCCGAGCAGGCCCGCCAGTGGGCCTTCCTCGGCTGGTGCGCCGTCGCTGACCTGGGCAAGTACCTGCGCCGCGGGTCGCTGTGGGAGGCGCACGGCCGCCTGGAGGAAGCCCGCGAGCAGCTCTGGAGGCTGCAGGCGGCCGCCGGCGGAGTGGCCCAGCCGCAGTACGGGCTGACCAGCATCCTGGATTTCGCGCCAGGCACCGTCCCGGCCGCGATGGCCGCGACCGTGGCCGGGCTGGACCCGGCCGCGCTGCTGGCCGCCGGGCGGGAGCTGGCCCGCCTGCTCAGCGCGGCCGGCGACCGGCTGGACGCCGGGCAGCGGGCCGCGCTGCCCGCGGCCATGGCCCGCTACATCACGGCCGACCTGGCCGCCCTGGAACCGGGCCGGGCATAAAGGAGCGCCAGCCAGGGCCTGAGGCTGGTAAGGCCCTGACTGGCGCCGATCTAGGTGACCGGGCGCGCCGTTACGGCGGGCTGGTCAGTATCCGTAGCCGCCGGTGCTGCCGCTCGTCGCGCTGGCCGCGGGCTTGGCCGCGGAGACCAGCTTGGCGCCCGACGGGGTCAGCGCGTACCACAGGCCGCCGCTGGTGTTGATGCCGTTGCCGTTGACCTGGCCCGGCGCCTTGTCGTCCGCGAACAGGTACAGCGGGTGGCCGGCGTAGGTGGCCTGGGTGATGCCGCCGGTCCCGGTGATCGTCCCGAACTTGCCGGTCAGGCCGGAGCCGGCCGCCGCGCTCGGCATCCCGGTCAGCGCCGGCCAGAACTTCAGGCACGTCGCGTCGCAGTTCGACTTGGTCGGGGTGTCAATCGCGAACATGTAGACCGCGTAGCCCTGGGCGGTGACCAGGACCGTGCCCTTGGCCGTCTTGGCCGTCTTCAGGCCGACGGCCGAGGTGCTGGGCGTGGCCGCAGCGGCCGGCGCGCTGGACGCGGCAGCGGGCGCACTCGTCGAGCTGGCTGTCCCGGAGCCGGAACCGGATGCGCTGCTGCTGCCGCACGCGGCCAGCAGGGCCGCGGCAGCGGCGATGCCTGGCGCCGCCCACCATCGGATACGCATATGTGATCACTCCATTCAGGTCAGAGGCGGTCCCGCCCCCCATGACCTCCTCCACGTATCCGGGCCCGAGATCGTTCACGGCAGTTTCAGTCCGATATCCGCTGGCACAGCCAGGCCAGGGACAGCGGGTACCGGTAGTCGATGGCGGCGTGGGTGGCCTCGAACAGCTCGAACCGGACCACCTCGTCGGCCACCCCGGCCTCGGCCAGGGCGGCCCGGAAGGCGGCCGCGCCGAGGTCCAGGAAGAAGTCGTCGGCCGTGCCCGCGTCGATCCAGATGCCCCGCAGCGAGCGCAGCGCCGCCGCGTACCGGGGGGCCATCCGCACCGGGTCCCAGGCCAGCCACTGCTCCCAGACCTCCGGCCGGATGACGGCCGTCACCGGGTCGAACGGCAGCTCCACCGAGCCGTCCTCGCGGGCCGAGAAGCAGGCCGCCGCGCCCAGCAGCCCGAGCAGCGTCGCGTCGGCCGGCGCGGTGAACGCGACGCGCGAGCGGAAGTCGTCCCACCAGCGCCAGATATCACCGTCGTAGGCGCGCAGCAGCCGCGCGGCCGGCCCGAAGTCCCGCAGGTAGGACTGCTCGTACAGGGTGTCCCCGGCGTGCGTGGCCAGGGCGCCGAACAGGTCGGGCCGCAGCATCGGGGTGATCATCGCGCCGAAGCCGCCGCTGGACTTGCCGGTGATGGCCCGGTGGCCGGGGCCGGCCTGCGTCCGGTAC
>FSXZ01002953.1_pt1 | contig 19863 bp, 9 predicted proteins | sample 1638121 | NCBI WGS metagenome assembly FSXZ01 (sample SAMEA3914788, study PRJEB12502) | metagenome | biome: forest; material: soil | place: Canada | collected 2011-07-03 | depth 0.1 m
CCGGGTCGAGGCCGCGAGCGACCCGTTCTTCGGCCCCGGCGACCGGTTCATGCGCAGCAGCCAGATCCAGCAGAGCCTGAAGTACGAGTTCATCATGCCCGTCTACGACGGCGACCCCGGCACGGCCGTGGCCTCCGCCAACTGCCACAAGGACCACCTCGGCGGCCGTTTCGCCATCGACTTCGCCGACGCCGGCCCGGCCCACAGCGCCTGTATGGCCTTCGGCCTGGAGCGGACCGTCTCGGCCCTGATCCACGCCCACGGCGAGAAGCTCGCGGACTGGCCCGAGCTGTTCGCCTGAGCCCGGCTCTTCGGCCCGCCCCTACGCTGCGTCAGGGGGCGGGCCCACCGGGCTCACCGGACCCACCGGGCTCACCGGCTCGGGTCGGGGTACAAGTCGACGGCCGCTCCATCGCCCTGGGCCCGTGCCGGCCAGGGCGGTAGAGCGGCCGTCGACTGACGATCCGTTCATCGCTGAATGCTGCGACGCCTCGTCCCCCGTAGTGGAACGACGCGGTCAGGCCGCTGCGAGCGCCTCGCCGACGAAGTGCGCCGGCCGGTAGCAGTACGGGTGCGCGGGGTCGGGCAGCAGCAGGGAGCTGTCGAGCAGGTCCGAGACGAGCGTGAGCGGGTTCGGGCCGTCCGGGTCGGGGTGGGTGCGCTCGGCGGAGATCTCGTCGAGGGCGAACCGGGAGCCGGGCAGGGCGGCGATGCGCTCGAGCAGCCGGCGGTGGTCGTCGGTGAGCAGGTCGAGGCTCCACCGGATGCTCTCGGCCACGGAGCGCTGGTGCGGCAGCAGCGCCTGGTCGTGGGACCAGAGCATCTCGGGGGCCGGGCCGTGGGCGAGCATCAGCCGGATCGGGACCGCCCGCAGGCATTCCACCGCGAACTCGATGTTGCGCGGCAGTCCGCCGAGGCGCCGGCACAGCTCGGCCACCCTGTGCAGGTCCCGCTCCAGGTCGGCGGCGGCGCGGGTGCGCTCGGCCGCGTGGCGCAGGAAGAACTCGACGGCCGGGGCGTCCCGCAGGGCCTCGCCGGGGGCCGGCTCGAGCGCCAGCGGCTGGATCTCCCGGTTGGCGCCGAGCCGTTCGGTCAGGCGGCGGCGCGCGGTGATCAGGATGTGCAGGCCCGGATGGGTCGCGAGCAGTTCCCGCACGGTCGCCATGACGCCGGCCGGGATGTGCTCGGCGTTGTCGAGCACCAGCAGCATCTCGATGTCGGCGTCGATCTCGGCTTCCACTGCGCCGGGCGCGGACGGCATCCGTCCCCGGCCCAGCTGGCGCCGGACCTGGTGCAGCACCTCGGCGGCCCGGTCCGGGCCGGAGCCCTCGGCCGGCAGGGCGCCGAGTTCGACCACGGCCACACCGTGCCGGAAGTGCCGGCCGGTCTGGGCCGCCGCCTCCAGCGCCAGCCGGGTCTTGCCGACCCCGCCCGGTCCGAGGAAGGTGGTCAGCCGGTTCGCCCGCACCGTGTGCGCGAACGGGTCGATCAGCGCCGCGCCGCCGACGGCGGCCGTGTCCGGTGGCCGCAGTCCGCGCCACGGGGTGCGGTCCGGGCTGAACGCCGGCAGCCGGGGCTCCTCGGTCACACCGAGCGCGGTCACCAGCAGGTCGACCGAAGAGCGGCGCGGATTGCGTACCCGGCCGAGTTCCAGGTTCCTGATGGTGCGCACACTCAGGCCGGAGTATTCGGCGAGTTCCTCCTGCGTCCAGCCGCGCTCGAGCCGCAGGTTCGCGATACGCCGCGAGTTCCAGACGGGCGGCAGCGGGGCCAGCAGGGTGTGTTCGTCAGCGTAGTCGATCGTCATGGGATCCCTCACCGATAGCCGCGGGTGGTCGAGCGTGAACACCGCGCCCGACCGGCCTGAGTGTCGGCCGGTCGGTGCGCGGCGCGGGGCCGGGGCCGCGGTGGCGGCTCCGTGTCCGCGCGGGTGCGGGCATGTGCGGGCCCGGATACCGTGCGGAGCAGTGCGCCCGGGGTGATGGGCGGGTCAGATCAGCACGGAGCCGTTGCCGGGACGGTGCAGGCGGCTGCGGCGGTGGTCGGCGTGCACGTAGACGCGGTGCAGCCACCGGTCGGTGCCGTCGTAGCGGGGGGAGAAGGAGACCCGGCCGTGCACCACGATCCGGTTGTCCACGAAGACCATGTCCCCGTCGCCGAGCAGGACGTCGGTCCTGGCCTCGAACATCGCCGCGCGCAGGTGCCGCAGCGCTTCGCCGGCCCGGTTGTCCAAGGGCTGGGTGGCATGGAAGTCCACGCAGATGTCGGGGTCCTCCGGCGCGCCGTTGAGCACCGCGTGCGGGGTGGAGCGCCCCGCGGAGCGGAACGAGGGGGGCGCCTCGGTCAGGAAGCGCGGCTGCGCCAGCACCTCCCGGTCCGCGTCGCCGACCAGGGGCAGGGCGCGCCGGATCGAGGAGACCCGGGTGCCCACCTGCTCGTCGTGCGCGGGCCGCAGGCACAGCAGCCCGACGTAGTCCGGCCGGTGCGGGTGGAAGGCGTTCTCGGTGTGGAACTCCAGCGGTACCGATCCGCCGTTGCTCTGCGAGGCCGCCAGTGCGGGCACCGGGACCACGTTCTGCACGAGCGCGCCGCGCTTCTCGTCGCGGAACGCGACGATCGTCCCGAGCGCGCCCGCCAACAGGACCGCGACGGTGGCGGGCACCGTGGCGGCGCGCTCGACCGAATCGGGCACGTTGGGGGTGGGCGGCAGCGGCCGGGCCCCCAGCGGCAGATTGCGTATCAGTAGGCTGCCGTCACTGCCCGGATCGTGCCGGAAGGCCCGGACCGCCCGGCTCAGCTGGGTCGGCATGCGGCAGCTCCACTCCCGGGCCATCGCCTGCCATTCGGGGTCGTCCACCCGCGCGGGGGCGGCGTCGGTCAGGTCACGGACGAGCTCCTCCAGCTCGCCCCGCTCCACGCTGTCGATGGTGATCTCGGAGCTCTGGAGGGGGAGCCCGGTGTTCGTACTCGTCGCTGTCGAGGTCACGACTGCTTCTCCTCATCGCGGTTACCCTTCGCGGCCTGCGCGTCCGCATGGACGGCAGGCTCAGATGCCGACGCTCCCGGATCGCGCCATCCGGAGCACATCGGCGAAACATCGGCCCGCCACGGCCGCGACATCCGAGCCCCCCGCCTCGGCCGCGACCGCCGCCGGGGCCATGAATACGGGTACGAATATCAGTAGTCACTGACTATCCGGGCAGGTGGGAGGCCGGTACGGCACTGACTGGGGGGTGTGCCCCGGGGTCGGAGCGGACCGGGCGGAAATATGGGGGACCGGTCCCCATGCGCGAGCGACCGGCCTTTGACAACTTGATGCATGGACAGACCGAGCCTTCCGGCGAAGCGCACCAGCGCTCCCGTCCACGGCCGGCCACCCACACGTCCACACGTCGCCGAGCACAGGGAAGGGGTGAAGGCATGAGTCTCGAGTGGAGTATCGCGCTGCTCGGGACGCAGCGGGTGCACGTGGGCGCCAGGGACCTGGACCTGAGCGGTCCCCGGCAGCAGCGACTGCTGGCGGTGCTGGCCCTGGAGGCCAACCAGGCGGTGTCCTTCAACGGCGTGCTGGACGCGCTGTGGGACGAGGATCCGCCGGACACCGCGCACCGCCAGGTGCACAACGCCGTCGCCGCGCTGCGCCGGGACCTGGGGCCGGTGCGCGAATCCATCGTCACGGTGGGGCGCGGCTACCGGCTCGAGATCGCGCCGGAGACCCTGGACTTCCGCAGATTCCTGGTCTCGGTGGCCCGGGCCCGGCGCGCGCTGGCCGAGGGCCGGCGCGCGCAGGCCTCGGCCGCGTTGAGCGAAGGGCTCGCGCTGTGGCAGGGACCTGCGCTCGCGGGCCTGTCCGGCCGCGCGATCCGGGTCGCCGCGGCGCATCTGGACGAGGAGCGGCTGGCCGCGACCGAGCTGCTGTTCGGGCTGCGGCTGGAGGAGGGCGCCGGGGTCGAGTTCATCCCCGAGCTGCGCAAGCTGGTCCAGGAGTACCCGCTGCGCGACCGGTTCCGCGAGCAGCTCATGCTCGCGCTCTACCGCGCCGGGCGCCAGGCCGAGGCCCTGGAGGTCTACGAAACCGGCCGCGTCCTGCTCGCCGAGGAACTGGGCCTGGACATGAGGGCCGAGGTCCGGCTGCTGCACAGCCGGATCCTGCGCGCCGACCCGACCCTGGACGCGCCCCGCAGTACCCAGACACTCCAGCCGGTCCTCGCTCCGGCGGACGGCGAGAGCGAGGGCGAGGACGCGGCCGACGCCGATCCGGCGCCCACCGAGCGCGGGCCGGCCCCGGCCCCCTACGGCGATCGCAATTTCCTGCCGCGCGACATACCCGCCTTCATCGGGCGCGGGGACGAGTACAAGCACCTCGTGGCACTCGGCGAGGAGGGTGCGCGCCACTCGGTCCCCGTCGTCGCCTCCGTCGACGGCATGGCCGGGGTCGGCAAGACCGCGCTCGCGCTGCGGGTCGCGCACAGCCTCGCCGAGCACTATCCGGACGGACAGTTCTTCATCGACCTGCACGGCCACACCCCGGGACGCGCACCGCTCGACCCGGCCGACGCGCTCGCCCAACTGCTGTGCGACGCCGGCCTGCGTCCGGAGCAGGTGCCGCCCGGGCTCGAGCAGCGCTCGGCGGCCTGGCGCGCAGCCCTGGCCACCCGAAGGACCCTGACGGTCGTGGACAACGCGCTCGACGCCGAACACGCCCGGCCGCTGCTGCCCGGCTCCGGCGGCACGATGGTGCTGATCACCAGCCGGCACAAGCTCTCCGACCTCGACGCCGACGCCGCCGTGTCGGTGGAGGTGCTCTGCGACCTCGACGCGGTCCGGCTGTTCGAGCAGATCGTCGGCGTGGACCGGGCGGCCGCCGAGCCCGAAGCGGCCGCCGACGTCGTGCGCCTGTGCGGCCACCTGCCGCTGGCCATCCGGATCGCCGCCTCCCGGCTGCGCGACCGCCGGGTCTGGAGCGTCGCGCACCTGGCCGCACGGCTGCGCGAGGGGGAGTGGCCGCTGAGCGACCTGGTGGCCGGAGACCGCAGCGTGGCCACCGCGTTCGAGATCTCCTACCGGCAGCTCGACCGGCGTCAGCAAGTGCTGTTCTGGCGGCTCGGGCTGCATCCGGGGCGCGACTTCGACGCCGACGGGGCGGCGGCCCTGTGCGCCGTGCCCCGCACCGAGGCGGAGGACCTGCTCGAAGAGCTCTTGGACCGCAACCTGCTCGGCCAGCGGGTCCAGGGACGCTATTACTTCCACGACCTGATCCGGCGTTACGCCTCCGACAAGGCCCGGATCGAGGAGCCGCCGCAGGAGCGGACGGCGCCCTCGGGAGGCTGCACGCCGCAGTTCGGGCGGCGCCCGTCCGGCCGGGACGTGGGGGACCGGCCGCCGGGCCCGGTGCCGATCGGCCCGGTGCCGGGCGGGACCCACCGGCCGGGCTGTTCCTGCCGGTCCTGGCGTCGCGGGAGCCACCGATGGCGCTGAGCAGCCCGGACCGGGCGGCCGCGGACCGGCCGGGGCCCACCGGCAACTCGCCGCGCGCACTCTTGCCGCCGCCGTTGCCTGGTTGGCGGCCCGGCGTTCCGCAAAACTCTGCGAACGAGGCCGATTCCCGCCGGCCCGGGAACCGCGCCGGACATCCGCGCCCTGGTAGGGACGCCGTCGACGGACACGTCGGGCGCTTGGCGGCCAGGGCCCCCCAGACGTCAGAAACCACCGGCGGCCGGGCCCGCCCACGGCTCGAGGAGAACAGGATCCCGATGCGCGACGCGGTAGCGGACCGCGACCACGATCAGTACGACGTGGTCGTCAACGACGAGGAGCAGTACTCGATCTGGCCGGCCGAGAGCGAGCCGCCGGCCGGATGGCGGACCGAGGGGTACGCCGGGGAGAAACGCAAGTGCCTGGACCACATCGCCGCCGTCTGGGCCGACGCCCGTCCGGTGCGGCGCGCCCTGGGGCGGCCCACGTCGCTCCTGCTGCCGGAGCTGATCCTGAACCGGGCCAGGCAGTGCCCGCGGGACCCGGCCGTCCTCTCGGCCGCCGGGGAGCTGGGCTACCGGGACCTGGAGCGCTCGGCCCGCCGGATCGCCGGTTCCCTCGGCGCCCTCGGCGTCGGGCCGGAGTCGGTCGTCGGGCTGCTGCTGACGCCCGGTCCGGACCTGGTCGCGGCCATCCTGGGCATCTGGCTGGCCGGAGCCTGCTACGTCCCGCTCGACCCCTTCGCGCCGACCCGCCGACAGCGGCACGTGCTCGAGGCGGCCGGAGCGCGGGTGCTCGTGGTGGACGGCCGGTCCGCCGCCCGCGGCCGGGAGCTCGCGGCCGAGGACGCCCACGACGTGGCGCGGCTGGTCGCGGACGGCGACCCGGCCACGCCGGTACACCCCGTCAGCCCGCGTCAGGCCGCGTACGTGCTGTTCACCTCCGGCTCGACCGGCACCCCCAAGGGCGTCGTGGTGGAGCACGCGGGCATCGCCAACCGGGTGCTGTGGGGTGTCAGAGCCCTGGAACTGACCGCGCACGACCGGATCCTGCAGAAGACCCCGCTGACCTTCGACGCGGCCGGCTGGGAGATCTTCGCCCCCTTGGTCTGCGGCGCCCCCGTGGTCTTCGGCCGCCCGGACGCCGGCCGCGACGCGGCCGAGCTCGCCGCCTCGATCCGAGAGGTGCGGGCCACCGTGCTGCAGGTCGTGCCCACGATGCTGCGCCTGCTCGCGGCCGAGCCGGAGTTCGCCTCCTGCGAAAGCCTGCGGCTGATCTGCTCGGCCGGCGAGCCGCTGCACGCCGAGCTGTGCCAGCGCGTCCTGGAGCGGGCCGAGGTGCGGATCTGGAACACCTACGGCCCCACCGAGTGCGCGATCGACGTGCTGGCCCACCGGTTCGACCCGGCCCAACGCACCGGCCCGGTACCGATCGGCCGGCCCATCGACCACGCGCACTACGTCCTGCTCCCGGCCGCGCCGGAAGGCGGCGAAGCCGGGGCCGACCCGCTGCACGAACTCTGCCTCGGCGGCCCGGGCGTCGGCCGCGGATATCTGAACGACCCGGCCCGCACCGCGGAATCCTTCCTGCCGGATCCCTCGGGAGCACCCGGATCCCGGATGTACCGCACCGGCGACCTGGTGCGGGTACGCGCCGACGGCGCGCTCGACTTCGTCGGCCGGGCCGACGCCCAGGTGAAGATCCACGGCGTCCGGATCGAGCCGGCCGAGGTCGAGGCGGTGCTCGAGACGCACCCCGAAGTCCTCGAGGCCGCGGTCCGCGCGGTCCCCGGCCCCGACGGCGGCAAGCGCCTGGCGGCCTGGGCCGTGACCACCCGCCCCGGGATCGCCGACACGCTCTCCGGCTATCTCCGTGAGCTGCTTCCGCCGGCGCTCGTACCGGCCCTGATCAGCGAGATCGACGAGCTTCCGCGCACCGGCAGCGGCAAGACCGACCGCTCCCGGCTGCCCGAGCCGGACTGGTCCGCGCAGCCGCGCTCCGGTGCGCCGGCGCCCGAGACGGCCGAGGAGCGGATCGTCCTGGCGGTGTGGCGGCAGTTGCTCGACGCGCGCGAACCAGGACCCGACGACGACTTCTACCGCCTCGGCGGGGACTCGCTGCTGCTGACCCGGCTGGCCGCCAAGCTCACCGAGGCGTCAGGGCTCGAGGTTTCGCTGCGCGACCTGGTCCAGGCGCCGAGCGCGCGCGAGCAGGCGCGGCTGCTGGCCACGGCCGCCAAGGCCCGGCCGATCGAGCCGCTGCCGGCCGGGGCCCGGCTCGCGCTGTCCCACGCCCAGGAGCGGTTCTGGGTCCTGGACCGGATGAACCCGCGCAACCGCCAGTACCTGCTCCCGATCCTGGTCTGGCTGCCCGCCGAGATCCCGGCCGAACTGGTCGAGTCCGCGGTGGCCCGGCTGGTGGCGCGGCACGAGGTGCTGCGCACCCGGTTCGTGATGGACGCCGAGGGCCTGGCCGCCGTCGTCGAACCCGCGGATCGGTCCGGCACCGTGCTGCGCCGCGAGCAGACGACGCCCGAGCGGGTCGGCGAGATCGTCGCCGCACTGCTCGCCACGGGCTTCGACCTGGCCTCGGTGCCGCTCCTGCGCACCTGTCTGATCCGCGACGGCGGATCCGAGCAGCTGTTGATGCTCGTGTGTCACCACATCGTCGGCGACGGCTGGTCCTCCCGGATTCTGGAGCAGGAGTTGACTGAGATCGTTTCGGCCGTCGCGGACGGCCGCGAGCCCGAGCTCGCGGACCTGGACCTGCGCTACGTCGATGCCGTCGCCTGGCAGCGCGAGCAGCTGAGCGAGGCCGAACTGGCCGAGCAGCTCGGCTACTGGCGCGAGACGCTGGCCGATCTGCCCGCGCTCGCCCTGCCGGGGATGCGCGAGCGCGACCGGGTGCCCGGCGTCGAGGGCGCCGGAGTGCTGGTCGACCTGCCCGCCTCGGCGGTCGAGGCGCTGCTCGCGTACGGCCGAGAGAACCGGGCGACCCCGTACGTGGTGTTCCTGACGCTGTGGATGGTCGCGCTGGCGCGGGCCGCGGGGGAGTGGGACTTCGGGGTCGGCGCGCCGCACTCCGGGCGGGTGCGACCCGAGCTGCACGACCTGGTCGGACTCTTCGTCAACACCGTGGTCATCCGGTCCGGACTCGCGCCGGAGCTGTCCTTCGCCGACGCGGTCACGCACGTCGAGCGCGTCTGCCGCGAGGGCTTCGCGCGCCACGCCGTGCCCTTCGAAGCCGTCGCCGACGCCGCGGCCCCGGAGCGGGACATGTCCGGGACACCGCTGTTCCAGACCCTGTTCGCGCTGAGCGGCGACGGAACGGTGGGCCAGGTTCCGCGCGAGCGCGACCTGGAGCTGCTGGGTCAGGGGTGGAAGTCCGCCCGGACCGACCTCGCGCTGACCCTGTGGCCGAACCCCGACGGCGGCTACGCCGGCGCCCTCGAATACGCCACGGCCCGGTACGACGAATCCGTCGCGACCGGCCTGGCCGAGCAGCTGCGCGTGCTGGCCGAGCGCTTCGCACAGGATCCGGACCAGGCGATCGGCGCCGGGTTGCCGGAGCCGTCGCAGCCGCAGGAGCCGCAGCACCTGGACACGGTGCTGGGCTTCGTGCGCGAGTTGCTGCCCGCCTCGCCGGACGGGTCCCAGGCCGGCCCGGACGACGACTTCATGTCTCTCGGCGGTACGTCGCTGCTGGTCGCGCGACTGCTGTGGAACGTCCAGAGCGCCTTCGGCGTGGAGGTGTCCATGCGCGTGTTCTTCGATCTCCCGACGGCGGCCGAGCTGACCCGCCGCGTGCAGGAGCTGCTGGCCGCCGGGTAGCCCACCTGTTCGGCCACTGATATAGCCATGACGAGAAGAGAGACCCCGTGACCACGCAGACCTCCACCACGGCCGCCGCGGCCCCCGCCTCCCCCGAACATCCCAGCCTGTGGCGCAACCGCAACTTCCTGACCCTCTGGAGCGGCCAGATCGTCTCGAGCCTGGGCTCGCGGATGACGGCGACCGCGATGCCGCTGCTGGTCCTCGCCCTCACCGGCAGCCCGACCGACGCGGGCGTCGTCGGAGCCGTCAGCGCGCTGCCCTACCTGCTGAGCCTGCCCGCCGGGACCCTGGTCGACCGCTGGAACCTGCGCCGGATCCTGTTCTGGAGCGAGCTGTTGGCGGGCCTCGCCCTGGCCGGCATCCCGATCGCGCTCTCCTTCCACGCGCTCAGCGTGGCCCAGATCGCCGCCACCGGATTCGTGGTGAGCTGGGGCACCGTGTTCTTCGGCCTGGCCGAGCACGCGGCGCTGCCCCGGATCGTGCCGTCCCACCAGTTCGGCGCCGCCATCGCGCAGAACGAGGCCAAGTCGCGCGGCGCGGTGCTCGTCGGCCCGCCGCTGGGCGGCGCCCTGTTCGGCATCGGCAGGGCCCTGCCCTTCCTGTTCGACGTCGTCACCTACCTGGCCTCGGCGGTCAGCCTGCTGTTCGTCCGCGGCGAGTTCCAGGGCGGCCGGGGCGGGCAGAGCATCTCCGTACGCTCCATGGCCCGCGAGACCCGCGAGGGGCTGAGCTGGGTGTGGCGCAACCCCTTCGGCCGCACCGCCGTCTCGCTCGTCGGAGCCAGCAACGCGGTGTTCCAGGCCCTGGTGCTGGTCCTGGTGGTCACGACGCAGCGGCACGGGGCCTCCTCGGCCGAGATCGGGCTGATGCTCGGGATCTACGGCGGCGGCGGCCTGGTCGGCGCCCTGGTCGCGGGCCGGATCTACCGCTACTTCCCGCCCAAGGCCGTGATCATCGGGATCAACTGGGTGTGGGCGGCCCTGCTGCCGCTCATGCTCACGACGCAGAACCCTTCGCTGCTCGGCCTGATCGGCGCCACCACCGCCTTCCTCGGCCCGCTGTGGAACGTCGTGATGATGCAGTACCAGCTCCTCGTCGTCCCGCAGGACATGCTCGGCCGGGTCGGCGGCGCGGTGCAGACGCTCGTCTCCGGATCCGCGCCGCTGGCGACCCTGGGCGCCGGATTCCTGCTGGCCGCGACCGGACCGAAGCAGTCCCTGCTCGTCCTGGCCGCCGTCATGGCCGCCATCGCCCTCGTCGGCACCCTGAGCCCGGCCATCCGGCACGCGCCGGCGCTGCCGTCCACCACCCCGCGGTCCTGACCGCGGGATCGACTCGGCCGAAGCACACCCGGAGACCGGAGGTAATCAACCAGTGAGCGAGCCTGGAATCGGCGGGGACGGTTCGACCGCGCTCTCCTGCCACGCGATCGAAAGCCTGATCTGCGAGATCTGGAGTGAGTTCTTCGCCTGCGCCGTCCACCCGGACGACGACTTCTACGAACTGGGCGGCGATTCCGTCGCCATCATCGAGACGGTCCACACCGCGCGGCAGCAGGGCCTGCCGCTGCGCAGCTCGGAGGCGCTGCGGAATCCGACCCCGGCGCGGCTGGCCGAGTATCTGACCATCGGCGGCGGTCCCGTCGCGACCGCGCTCCCGGCTGCCTTCACCGGAATCCGTGCGCACGGGACGCCTCCGGTGCAGAGCGTATCGGAGACGATCCTCGAGCAGGGCGACGGCGCGCCGTTGTACCTCGTCCACTCGGACAGCCACCGCCGGTTGGAGCGCGAGGCCGCTCTGCGCTGGGAGAGCCCCGGCCCGGTTCGGGCGTTCCGGCTCCCGGCGGCGTCGCCGGACCCGGTGACGGTAGCGCAGCTCGCGGCCGCCCTGGTCAGGGCCCTGCGTGCGCAACAGCCGACCGGACCGTACCGGCTCGCCGGATTCGGCGCCGGCGCGGCCATCGCCTTCGAGATGGGGCGCCGGCTGCACGACGACGGTGAGCCCGTCGACTTCGTGGCGCTCATCGGCCCGCCCGCGCCCGATCCGGCCTCGGCCATGCCCAAGACCGTCGAGGAACTGCTCGCCGAGCGCGTGGCCATGCTCGCGCGCCGCTTCGCCCTGACCGGAGCGGACAGCGCGGCCGACGTTCTGGCCGCGATGCAGGAGGCCGGGTGGTACGAGGACGCCGTCACCGCGGACGAGCTCGCGGATGCGCAGCTGTCCTGGGCGCGGCTGGCCTCGGCGATCGAGGCGTACCGGCCGTCCCCGGCCGACTTCCCCACGGTCCTGATTCAGGACGTCATGTACGCGGACGCGATGGAGCGGGGCTGGAATCCGGCGCTCGGCGACGCCAAGGCGCTCTGGCTGGACCACGGGACGCTCTCGCCCCGAGCCGTCATCGAGGACCCCCGTTCCTCGGCCTTCCTGCGGGAGGTGCTCGCGGCATGACCACGCCCACCGCCACCCGCCCCGAACCGGCCGTCGCGAACCGCTGGATCGCCCGCCGCCGCGCCGTGGCCGAGCCCAAGGCCCGCCTGCTGTGCATTCCGCACGTCGGCGGCGGCGGCGCGGTCTTCAACGGATGGATCGATCGGCTCCCGCCGGACGTCGAACTGTGCGCGGTCCGCTTTCCCGGCCGGGAGAACCGTCTCACCGAGCCGCTCTGCGAGGACTGGCGGACCCTGCTGGCTCAGCTGGAGCCGGTGGTGACGCCACTGCTCGACGTGCCGACCGTCATCGTCGGGCACTGCTCCGGCAGCGTCCTGGCCTACGAGCTGGCCCGGCGGCTGCGGGCGGGGCAGGGCGCGGGCCCGGTAGCGGTCGTCCTGTCCTCGACGCCGGCGCCCGGCCTGCGCGACCTCGACGACCTCCATCACCTGATGTCCCAGGAAGAGCTGCTCTCCCGCGTCGTCGGCTACGGCGGGATGAGTCCCGCAGTGCTCGACGACCCCGAGCTGATGACCATGTTCGAACGCATCCTGCGGGCCGACTACCGGGTCGTCGAAGAGCTCGAGTACTCGCCCGGGCCGCCCCTGGACATCCCGATCGTCGTGTTCGGCGGCCGCCACGACCCCTTCGTGAGCAGCGACTCCCTGGCGGCCTGGGCCACCGCGACGACCGCGGACTTCAGCCTGCACCTGATCGACGCGGACCACTTCCTGCTCGACGAGATCGGCCCGCGCGTGGCCGAGGTCATCAGCCTGCTGAAGGAGCGGTCGTGAGCGCACCGGAGGTCTTTGTCTTCACTCTGCCCGCGCCGTGGCGCGCACCTGAGCCCGCCGCGGCCGCGGGCGGCGCCGAGCAGCGCGCCGAGTTCGCTCACCTCGCCGCTCGGCTGGCACGACTCGCCGAGGAACTCGCGGTGGATCCCCTCGCCGTGACGACGGCGGTCCATCTCAAGGTGCTGAGCATGCTCACCGAAGAGCGAGCCGTCGGCCTGGAGCTCGTCCGGTCGTCCGCCGCCGCCGATTCCGTGCAGACCCTGTGGGCGTCCCTGGAAGCCTGCCCGACCTGGCGCGACGTGGTGGCCGAAGCCGACCGGGCTCTGCGCGCCGCTCCGGCGCCGGCGGCCGAGTCTGCCGAGGCCGCCGGGCCGGCTGAGGCGTCTGGAACGTCGGCGTGGGGCCGGGTGGTCCTGGCGGCGCGTCCGCTCGACCCCGCGCTGCGCCTCGAATCCCCGCCGGACTCCGGCCACGAGCTGCGCGTCTCCGTGGGCGACGGCGCGATCGTGCTGAGCACGCCTGACGGCTCCTCACTCTCCGCCGACACCCTGCCCCGGCTCGCCGAGATGTACCGCCAGGTCCTGGCCGCGCTGAGCGCGGATCCGGACGGTGACGCCCGCGTCGCCGCCCTGCCCGAGGCGGAGCGGAGCGCGGTGCTCGGCCGGTGGAGCGCCGGAGCGGCCACCGACACGGGCACGGGTGCGGAAAGCGTCGTCGAGCTCTTCGTCGCCCAGGCGGCCAAGACTCCCGACGCCGTCGCCGTCCGGACCCCGGGCGCCGAGCTGACCTTCCGGGAACTCGACGAGTGGTCGAACCAGATCGCCGGCCTGCTGCGCGAACACGGCGTCGGATCGCAGGCGCCGGTGGGCGTCTGCCTGCGCCGGTCCCCGGAACTGCTACCGGTACTGCTCGGGGTGTGGAAGGCCGGGGCGCCCTACCTGCCGCTCGACGCCGACCTGCCCGCGCTGCGCATCGGCCGGATGCTGGAGGCGGCCGGGTGCGTCCTGGTCGTCACGGCCACGCAGCACCTGCCGGCGCTGGCCGGCTTCGACCCCACGGGCCTGATCCTGCTCGACGTCCAGCGCGAGGCCCTCGCAGCCCGGCCGGCCACGCCGGTCTCGGTCCCGGCCGGCCCGACCCATCCGGCCTACATCATGTTCACCTCCGGCTCCACCGGCACGCCCAAGGGCGTGCTCGTCCACCACGGCGGCCTGGTGAACTACCTGCTCTGGGTGCTGGACGAGTACATCGCGGACCGCACCGGCGGCTCGCCGTTCCTCACCTCCATCGCCTTCGACCTCGGCGTGCCGAGCCTGTTCGCCCCGCTGCTGGCCGGGCAGAGCGTCGACCTGCTGCCCGATCCGCTGGACCCGGCCGACCTCGGCGTGCTGCTGGCGGCCGGATCCCCGTACAGCTTCGTCAAACTGACGCCCGGTCACCTCAACCTGCTCAGCCTCGACCTGCTGCCCGAGCAGGCCCGCCGCCTCGCGGGCGTGGTGATCGCCGCCGGGGACGCGTTCCCCGGCACACTGGCCCAGCGCTGGATCGAGCTGGCCGGCCCGGACGGCACCGCGGTCGCGACCGAGTACGGACCCACCGAGATCACCGTGGGCAACTCCGGCCGGCGGATCCAGAGCCCGGACACCGCGCAGCTCATCCCGCTCGGCGCGCCGTTGCCGAACACCACGATGTTCGTGCTCACGGACCACCTCGAACCGGTCCCGGTCGGCGTGTCCGGCGAGATCTACATCGGCGGAGCCGGAGTGAGCCACGGCTACGTCGGCCAGGCCGGCCTGACCGCGAGCCGCTTCGTCCCCGACCCGTGGGGCCCGGCCGGCACGCGGCTGTACCGGACCGGCGACCGGGGCCGGTGGCTGGCGTCCGGCGAGGTGGAGTTCCTGGGCCGGACGGACCATCAGGTCAAGATCCGCGGGCACCGCGTGGAGGTGGACGAGATCGCCGAGATCCTGCGGCGCCGTCCCGACGTGCGCGAAGCGGTCGTGGTCGCGGTCGGATCCGGGAACACCGCCCGGCTCGCCGCGTTCGTGGTGCCGCGGGCCGGCCACCAGGTCGCCGCGGCGGACCTGCGCCAGGCCCTCGCCCGAGAGCTGCCCGCCTACATGATCCCGGCCGAGCTCGTCCTGGCCGACGAGATCCCGTTGACGGCCAACGGAAAAGTCGACACGCGCCGGCTGCGCGACGGCCGCCGCCCGGACGAGCAGGCCCCGCACACGGCCCGGCAGCCGAGCAGCGAGCCCGCTGCCGAACCGGACTACCAGGTCGTGGTCAACCGCGAGGAGCAGTACTCGATCTGGGAGGCGCACCGGCGCGTACCGGACGGCTGGCGGCCCGCGGGATTCCGCGCCGCCCGCGCCGCCTGCCTGGCGCACATCGACGAGGTCTGGACCGATCTCCGGCCGCTGAGCGCCCGGACCGCCCCCGCCGACTTCGCCGCCCCTGCCGCCCCCGCCGCCCTCGACGAGCGAGGAGCCGTCCCGAGCACGGTGTAGCACCCGAATGATCAGCTCGAACCGACAGAAAGGCAAGACCCTCATGACGGTGACACTGTCCCGTGGCACGCGGGGGATCGAGCGGGCGGACCGGACGGAGCCGCTGCCGGCCTCCTCCGGCCAGCGGCAGATGTGGCTGCTGCACCAGCTCGCCCCCACCAGCCCCGCCTACCTGATGACCTGGACGCTCCGGATCACCGGACGGCTCGACCTCGAGGCGCTGCGCCAGGCCTGGGACCTGCTCGTCGCGCGCCACGACATCCTGCGCACCCGCTACCGGCAGGACGGCGCCACGCTGTGCCAGATCATCGATCCGCCCGGTCCGGTCGCGTTCCGGCAGATCTCGCTGGCCGGGGAGCCCGCCGCGCGGCGCACCGAGCGGGCCGAGCAGATCGCGGCCTGGGAGCGGCGCCGGCCCTTCGACCTGACCACGCAGTGGCCGGTGCGGATCAGCGTCGTCGAGGTCGCGCCCGAGCACCACCTGATGGTGGTGAACATCCACCACATCGCCTGTGACGACGTGTCGCTGCGGATCATCGTGGCCGAACTCGACGCCTTCTACACGCGGGAGATCTTCGGGACTGGGACGGCGTCGGCCGAACCCGAGGCCCAGGAGCTCCAGTACGCCGATTACGCCGTCTGGGAGAGCGCGCGCGACGCTGACGCGCTGCGTCCGTCGCTCGACTTCTGGCGCCGCGAGCTCGAGGGGGCGAAGGATCTTCCGTTGCCGCTGGACCGGCCCCGGCCCACGCACCCGGACCGCACCGCCGGACTCGTCGAGCTCCAGATCAAGACCGCGACGGCCGAGGCGATCCGCTCGCTGGCCGTCCGGCACCGGGCCTCGCCGTTCATCGTCCTGCTCGCGGCGTACCACGTGATGCTCGGTCAGCTCACCGGCAGCGACGACGTGACCGTGGGCGTGCCGGTCTCCAGCCGCACGCCCGGCCTGGACGAACTCGTCGGCTACTTCGTCAACACCGTCGTCTCCCGCTCGCGCGACACCGCCGGGGCGACGTTCACGGACGTGCTCACCCAGGTCAGGACCCGCTTCCTGGATTCGCTCGACCACCGGTTCGCGCCGTTCCAGACCGTGGTGGACGAGCTGAACCCGAACCGCGGCGTGGACGGCAACCCCCTGTTCCAGGCGGCGATCGACCTGGAGCAGGTCGGGGAGGGCGGCGAGGGGTTCCGGCTGGCCGGCCTGCTCGTCGAACGCATCGGCTCGGAGGTCTCGCCCGACGCCAAGTTCGACCTCACCCTGCACCTCGGCGAGACCGCCGACCGGCGGATGGGCGCGCAGCTCGAATACGCCGCGGCGGTCATCAGCCGGGAGAGCGCGCAGGCCTGGGCCGAGCAGTGGGAGTCACTGCTCGAACAGCTGGTGTCCCGCCCCGACGAGCCGATCGCGGACGCCCCCGTGCGTACCGCCGCGACCGAGCCTCCGGCCGTCGACGCGGCGGACGGGTCGGCGGACGGGTCGGCAGACGCGTCCGCGGTAGGGGTGCGTCCCCCCGCGGCGCTGGTCGAGACCGTCCACGCCGTCTGGGCCGAAGTCCTCGAAGACGACCGGATCGGCCTGCAGGACAACTTCTTCGACATCGGCGGGGACTCGCTGCGCGCGGTCAGCCTGGCCGGCCTGCTGCGGGCCGAGGGCTTCGAGGTCTCCGCCGCCGACGTCTTCGCGCACCAGACCGTCGAGGAACTGGCCGCCTGGTGCGCGCGCGGCTCCGGCGCCGCCGCGGCCGGCTCGCTCGACGCCGCCCCGGTCGCCCCGTTCCAGCTGCTGAGCCCCGAGGACCGGGCCGCCCTGCCGAGCGGGATCGTGGACGCCTACCCGCTGGCCACGATGCAGCTGGGCATGCTCATCGAGCTGCGCAACCGGCCCGACGTCAACACGTATCAGGACTCGACGTCATATCGGGTGCGGGACGGCGCGGCGCTGGACCCGGTGCTGCTGACGCGGGCGGCCCAACTGGTCGTCGACCGGCACGAGGTGCTGCGCACGAGCTTCGACCTCAACTCCTACTCCGTACCGCTCCAGCTCGTCCACGCCGCCCCCCGGATCACCGTCGGGACGACCCACCACGGGCTGCTCGGTCCGGGCGGCTGGCGCCCGGAACTCGAGCGGTACGCCGCGGCCGAGCGGCGCACGCCCTTCGACCTCGCCGACCCGCCGCTGATCCGGGTGCACGCGCACACCGCGGACGAGGCCGGGGAATGGTGGATCACCATCACCGAGTGCCACCCGATCCTCGAAGGGTGGAGCTTCCACACGATGCTGATGGAGATCCTCGACAACTACCGGGACCTGCGCGCCGGCCGCGCCCCGGACCTGCCCCCCGCGGCCGCCTTCCGCTACGCGGACTACATCGCCGCCGAGGCCGCCGCGCGCGAGTCGGCGGACGACCGCGCGTACTGGCGCGGCGTGGTCGAGGGCCGCACCGGCCTCGCCCTGCCCACGGCCTGGCAGGGTGACCGCGCCCTCGCCCGCGAGCGCTACCAGCACATGGTCGACTTCCGCGACCTCGAGAGCGACCTGCGCCGGCTGGCGGCCGAGACGCGCACCTCGATGAAGGCGGTGCTGCTGGCCGCGCACATGAAGGTGATGAGCGCGGTGGGGGCGAGCGAGGACTTCCACACCGGCCTGGTGTGCGACGCGCGTCCCGAGGTCGCCGGCGCCGACCGGGTGCTCGGCATGTACCTCAACACCGTGCCCTTCGCGCTGCCGACCGGCCCGCGCACCTGGGGCGAGCTGGTGCGCGCCGTCTACGACAGCCTCACCGAGCTCTGGCCCCACCGCGTCTTCCCGATGCAGGCCATCCAGCAGGAGTTCGGGCCCGGCGGCCGCCTGCTCGAGGTCTTCTTCAACTACCTCGACTTCCATCAGGTCGACAAGGACCTGATCGACGAGGACTCGACGTACAACGACAACGACAACGAGTTCGCCCTGCACGTGTTCACCATCACCGGGATACTCAAGTTCAACACCACCAGCCACCGGCTCAGCCGGCCCGCGGCCGAACGCCTCTCCGCGCTCTACCGGACCGTGCTGGAGCAGATGGCCCTCGGCCCCGACGGCGACGCCCGAGCGGCCTGGCTGCCCGCGGAGGAACGGGAGATCCTGCGCAAGCTCGACCGGGCCAAGGACGAACCCGAGCCGTTCGGCGTCCTCGAGGAATTCGCCCGGACCGTGCGCGAACACCCCGACGCCGTCGCGGTGCGCTGCGGAACCAACGAGCTGACGTACGCGCGGCTCGCGGAACTGGCGACCACGCCGAACGACGCCGTACCCCCCGGCGGACGCACGGCGCGCACGATCGCCGCCCTGCTCGCAGCCCTACGCGCCGGCACGGCCGCAGCCGACGAAGAAGCCGTGAGCCGAGCCGTAGCCCGCCTGCACCAAGAACTCGCCGCCCGCGGCGCAGCCCCGACCCCCGGCTCCGGCTGGCTCTGCGCCCATCCGCTCACCACCCCCGCCGGACTCGTCGACGTCCTGACGCCGCTCACGGCCGGAGCCACGCTCCTACTCACCCAGGCCGCGTTGCCCGAGCCCGAGGCACTCCCCGAACTGCAAAGCCTGCTCGCCGACGGCGCGGTGACGCACCTGCACACCACCCCGTACGTCGCCGAACTGATACTGCCCGCGAAGCCGGCGGGCGTCATCACCCTGATCCTCAACGACGAGCAAGGCGAACAGGCCGGCCCCTGGCCCGCCGGCACGAACGTCATCGAAGCCGTAGCCACCGACCAAATCCCCGGCCCGATAGCCGCAGACGGCATCCCGCTGCCCGGCCTGACCCTCCACGTCCTCGACAGCAAGCTGCGCCCCCTCCCCACCGGAGTCGTCGGAGACCTCCACGTAGGCGGCCTCACCGACGACGAGCCCGCCCCCCACCGCACCGGCCTGCGGGCCCGAGTAGGCGTGGACGGAAGGCTGAGGCTGACCGGAAGCGAAGGCGTGCAGCGCACCCAAGAACTCCTCGCGAAGCACCCCGCAGTAGCGCACTGCCGAGTCGTCGAACGAACCGGCCAGCGGCTCGCGGCCTACGTCAGCACCGCGCCCGGCCAGGAATTCGACCCAGACGAACTCCGCCGCTCCCTCGCCGAACGCCGGCTGCCGCGCCACCTCATCCCCGACCACGTGGTCCACCTGGACACCTGGCCCCTCACCCCATCCGGCACCGTAGCCCTGCACGCACTCCCCGAACCCGCCGCAGAACCCGAACCCTCCAGCCACAAGCCCAGGCCCTGGGACGAACGCTACGAAGCGATCCTCGCCGACCTCTCGTCCTCGGCGGGAGCAGCGGGAGCAGCGGGAGCGGGAGCCGGCGCCGGAGCAGACGCGACCTCACCCGACCCCGACATCCCGCTCGCCGACCTCGGACTCAGCTCCGTGGCCACCGTCGGCCTGATGCTGGCCATCGAGCAGGAGTACGACATCGTCTTCCCCGACGACTTCCAAGTCGTCGACATGTTCCGCACCCCGCGGATGCTGTGGGAGCGAGTCTCCGAACTCCGCGCAGAACAAGCCTGACACACCGCGCCCCTGAGCCCCGACGCCACCCGGCTTTTACCGGGTGGCGTCACGGGTTTTTCAGGTGCGCGGTCTGCCTGGTCGTCGGTCGTCGGCGGCTCTGTCTCCCGCTGGTCGTCGAGGTTTGCGCTGCGCTTGCTGGGTGGTGTCGGGGTTTTTCGGGTGTGTGGTTTGTCTCTTGACTTTCGACCTTCTGACAGGAGTACGTCGCAGGTCGTCGCTGGCTGAGGCTCGGCTTGTCGGCCTGCGCGGATTTCGGCGTCGGTGGCCCTATGCTGCGAGCAGCCTCG
>FSXZ01002935.1_pt1 | contig 19766 bp, 16 predicted proteins | sample 1638121 | NCBI WGS metagenome assembly FSXZ01 (sample SAMEA3914788, study PRJEB12502) | metagenome | biome: forest; material: soil | place: Canada | collected 2011-07-03 | depth 0.1 m
GACAACTTCGGCGGCGCCCGAGGCGGAGTTCACCACCTGCTCGCCCGCGGCCACCGCCGCATCGGCTACCTCGGCGACGACCCGTCGATCTACACGGCCAGGGAACGCCTCAACGGCTACCGCCGGGCCCTGGCCGACGTCGGCATCGAGGCCGACGAGCGGCTGATCGCGATGGGCCGCGCCGACCCGCCCTCGGTGCGCGCGGCCCTGGACCGCATGCTCGCCGCCCCCGGCGCCGCCACCGCCCTGTTCTGCGGAAACAACAGGCTGTCCATGGCAGTGCTGCGCGCCCTCGCGGGCCGAGTGGAACGCCCCGCACTGGTCGGCTTCGACGACCTCGAACTCGCCGACCTGATCAGCCCCGGGCTGACCGTCGTCGCCCAGGACCCGGCCGGCCTCGGCCGCGTCGCCGCGACCCTGCTGTTCGACCGCCTCGCAGGCCTCACCGTCGCCCCCCGCCGCATCGTGCTCCCCACCACCCTCGTCCCCCGCGGCTCCGGCGAGACCCCGCCGCCCTAAGCAGTCGGTCGGGCGAGACGGTGGCGGGACGAGACGGCGCCCGGGAGAGACAGTGGCCGGGCGCGGCGAGCAGGCCCAAGCGGCGCGGCCGATGCCCCGTGCAGCGCACCGTCAGCTCCCCGGCCAGGGCGAGCGCCCGCTCGTGTAGGAGTCGGCGGTGCGGCGGGGGAGTCTGACTCCGCACCCGCCTGTCCCTGCTTTATCAGAGGCCCAGATCGCCGGGGCCTGACAGAATCGTGATCCAGCGGTGGGCCGGCCCAGCGCATCCGGTGCGTGTCCCCGTCGAGGCGGCGCGCGCCCGGGGCGAGCCGGGCGGCCGAGCGACCGGTCCGGGCCGGTCGACCACGGACACGAACAACAGGAACTGGACTGAGATGACCTTCACCTCGCCCCTCAAGCCGTCGCCGAACCCTCGTACCATCGCGTCCGAGCGGGTCGCGCTGGCCGAGTGGCTCGACTTCTATCGCGCCGAACTGCTCGCGAAGATCGACGGCCTGGACGACGAGCAGGCCGACCGTCGCGTCGTACCGTCGCTCAACACGCTGCACGGCCTCATCCGGCACCTGACCAAGGTCGAACACGTCTGGTTCGTCACGGTGCTCCTGCGCAGCGAGGAGCCCGCTCCGTTCGGCTTCCCGGATCGGCGCGACGGGGACTTTCTGCTCGACGACGGCGCGACGCTCGAGCAGGACGTCGTCCGGTTCCTCGCCGCCTGCGAGCGCAGCCGCGCGATCTACGAGCAGCTCGACCTTGACGACATCGGCGTGCACCGCAGGATCGGAGAGGTGGACGTGCGCTGGGTCATGCTGCACATGATCGAAGAGTACGCACAGCACAACGGCCACGCCGACATCCTGCGCGAGCTGATCGACGGGACGACGCAGAGCTGAGGATCGCCCGCACGGGCGGAGTCGGTGGGACCCGCCCGAGGGTTGATCCTCTGGTCCGGCATCGGCGCATCGCAACGTCCCCGCTCGATGGATGGGAAGGTACGTCGTGGCCACACCTGCCACAACTCACGAACTCGTCTTCGAGGGCGACCGCGTGGTCAAACGCTTCGTCAGTTGGGACCGTGGCGAACACGTCCGCGAATGGCGCGGTCTCTCCCTGCTCGCCCGCCACGCACCCGGCCTCGCGCCGGAACCCATAGCGGCACGGCTGGACGAGCAGCCCCCGTCGATCGTGATGTCCCGACTGCCCGGCGAGCCGCTCGGTGACGCGCCGTTGACGGACGTCCAGGTCGGCGCTCTCGCGGACGCGCTGACACGGATGTTCACGAGCGTGCCCGAACGCGAACTCTTCGAGGTCGAGCCGATGTTCGATCCCGAGCGCGCACGGGCGACGTTGCTGCGTATGCGCAAGAGTGTGGATATGAGGGAGGGCAGCCACGGCGCCGACCCCAGTCCCACGGTTCGCAAAGCCCACGAGACGGCGCTGGCATTCACCGACTCGCCCTGGGCCGAGCGGGCCGCCGGGGTCGGTCCCGGGGCATCGGCGGCCGTATTCGGTCAGGTCGACGGCAACCTGGCCAATTTCCTGTGGGACGGCGAGCAGGTCCGCGTCGTCGATCTCGAGGATTCCGGCAGAACCGACGTGGCGTTCGAACTCGCCAACCTCGTCGAGCACATCTCCGCCGTCCACGGCGCCCGGCTCGACGCAGAGCGCCTACTCGCCCACTTCAGCCTCACCCCGGCGCAATCCGCGCGCCTGCGCCTGTGCCGACAGGCGTTCGCCGTGTACTGGCTGCTGAGGCTGCTCCCGGGTGGCAGCTCGCACCGCCGCAATCCGCCCAGCACCCTCGAAGCTCAGGCCGCTCACCTACTCGCCCTGGAGTGAGGCCGCCCGTACCGTCTCGACTTGCACGCTCGCTCACCTTGGCGTGAGCCCACCCGCGCTGTCTCGACTTGCGCACCGTGGCGGATCCGCTCGTTTCTCCCGGAATCCGCGCCTGCGCCGCGTATGCTGACGGGATGCAGGAAGCTGACATCGCCGCTGCCGGCGCTCCCGCCGCCGCTGCCGTTCCCGCGGAAACCACCACGGTCGGTGCTTCCGCCGAGACCGCCGCCGATTCACCCTCCCCGGCGACTTCCCGAAGGGCCTTGCGCATCGCCGTGCTCGGCCCCGGCGGCGTGGGCGGGCTGCTCGCCGCCGCGCTCGCGCGCAGCGGCCACGACGTGCTCTGCATCGCCGGGGAGTCCACCGCCGAAGCCCTGCGCGGGAACGGAATCCACGTCAGCAGCCCCCGCTTCGGTGAACTCGCCGTCGCGGTGCGCGCCGAGACCCGCCTGGGTGAGCCGGTGGACCTGTGCCTGATCACGGTGAAGCACACCACGCTGCCCGAGGCGCTCGACCGCCTCGACCCGGCCGTGGTCGAAGACGCTCTGATCATCCCGTTCCTCAACGGCTGCGAGCACCCCGCCGTCCTGCGCGAGCGCTACGGAGTCGATCTCGTCGCGCCGGCGACGATTCGCGTCGAGTCCACCCGTCTCGCACCCGGCGTCATCGAGCACTCCAGCGCCTTCGCCGACATCGAGCTCGCGAGCGATACGGCAGCACCCGGCCGTCTCACCGAGGCCGCCCGGGCGCTTGCCTCCGCAGGCTTCGGCGTGCGGCTGCGCGACGACGAAAACTCGATGCTGTGGGCGAAACTCAGCCTCATCGCCCCGCTCTCGCTGATGACCACGCGCTACGGCCTGACCGTCGGCCAACTCCGCGCCACGTACCCGGACGAGTTGTACGCCGCGGCCGAGGAGGTCGTGAGCGTCGGCCGCGCCAACGGCGCGCACATCGATCTGGTCGACGTGGTGCGCCGGCACCGCGCGTTCCCGGAGACGACCAAATCCTCCATGCAACGCGACGCCGAAGCCGGACGTCCCATCGAACTCGACGCGATCGGCGGCGCCGTCCTGCGCGCCGCCGCACTGCGGGACGTGCCCGTGCCGACCCTCACGCGTATCGTCACCCACCTGGCTGTGCGGGGCGCCGCCGCCGCCTGATCCGAGCGCCGTCTGATTCGTCGTGTCAGGTGGATGAGGCCGCCCTGTCGCGGCCCCCGCACCCGCTCCGTGATTCTCTTCGGGACCTGAGCTGAGCTGACGCGCCTGGCCCTGCACGTGTCCTCATAGCGTGCGGTGCGTCTGCGGGCCTTCCCCGGCGCCCGCCCGATAACCAGGTGTGGATAGCGGCTCCTTCCACCTAACCTGGCCCGAGGCGAGCCACTGCGGGTGGCCGCGTAGCACCAGTCGCGAGGAGGTTCCCGGCCATGCCGGAGTTCATCAGTGTGAAGGCCCAGGTAGGTGCGAAAACGGCCGAGGCCGTGCGGCGCGCGCTGCCTCGAGACTTCGCTGCTGTGGACCCCGCCGTGCGCCGCTCCGAGCGGGCCGACTTCCAGGCCGCCGTCGCGCTGGATCTGGCTCAGCGGACGGGGCGCGATCCCCGGGAACTGGCCGCTGCCATCAAGGCCGAACTCGACAGCTCGCCGGAGGCGCCCGTCAGCACTCTGCATCTGTCGGCCAGCGCTCTGCCTGAGGAGTTGCTCGGTGCCGGGGGCGTCTGCGTGTCTGCCGAAGTTTCGGGGCCCGGATTCCTCAACTTTCACCTCGCGGACGCAGCCCTGTGGTCCGTGGTTGCTGCCCGGCTCGCTGATGACCGGCTCGGCGTTGGCAGGCCGCTGCACGGTTCGCGGACGCTTGTGGACTATGCGGGGCCGAACATCGCCAAGGAGCTACATGTCGGGCATCTGCGCAGCACCACGATCGGCGACGCGCTGGCCCGGGTGCTGACCCATGCCGGGGCCGACGTCATCAGGGTCAACCATCTGGGGGACTGGGGAACCCAGTTCGGCCGGCTGATCCAGTACCTCGTGGAACATCCCGGGACCCTCGGCGACGCCGGCGCCGAGGAGGTCGGGGATCCGTCGGAGCCCGCTCTCGCGGGCGTGAGCCTGGCGGAACTCGACGCGCTGTACAAGGCGGCCACGGCCGCGTTCGAGACCGATCCGGGGTTCGCTGACAGAGCCAGAAGCCGGGTCGTCGCGTTGCAGGCGGGGGACCCGGCCACGCGGGCGGCCTGGACATCGCTGGTCGCGCTGTCCACGGGCGCGTACCAGGACCTCTTTCAGCGGCTCGGTGTGCTGCTGACGCCCGAGGACGCCGTGCCCGAGTCCTTCTACAACCCCATGCTGGACGACGTTCTCGCCGAACTTGATCACAAGGGCCTGATTACCGAATCGGAGGGAGCGCTGTGTGTCTTCCTGGACGGGTTCCAGGACGCGCAGGGCCAGCCGTTTCCGCTGATCGTGTGAAAGTCGGACGGTGGCTACGGCTACGCGGCGACGGACCTCGCCGCGATCCGCTACCGGATCCGGGAGTTGAAGGCGCAGCGGATCTTGTATGTCGTCGACGCCCGGCAGTCGCTGCACTTGCGGATGGTCTTCGCCGTCGCCCGGCAGGCCGGCTGGCTCACCGATGACACTGAGGCGACCCATGTCGCGTTCGGCACCATGCTCGGCCCGGGCGGAAAGCCGTTCCGGTCCCGGTCCGGCGACACACCGCACCTGTCCGACCTGCTCGACGAGGCGGTGGGCGCGGCCCGAAGCGAGCTCGAGCAACGGGCCCCGCTGTTCGACCCGGACGAGTTCGAAGCCGTCGTCCGGGCGGCCGGCATCGGCGCCGTCAAGTATGCGGACCTGTCCAACTTCCGGCTCAAGGACTATGTCTTCGATCCGGCCCGGATGGTCGCCTTCACCGGTCGCACGAGCGTCTACCTCCAGTACGCTCACGCGCGGGTGAACTCGGTTCTCGGCAAGCTGCCCGCCGAATGGGACGGTTCCGACGGGGGCCGGGCACCGATCGTGCATTGCGACGTGGCGGTCGCGCCGGCGGAGTGGGCGCTGATCCTTGCGCTCGACGAGTTCGGCGACGTCATCGAGGACGTCGCCGCGACCCTCGAACCGCATCGTCTGTGCACGTACTTGTTCGATCTCGCCAAAGCGTGGAGTGACTTCTGGGAGCACTGCCCGATCCTCAAAGCGGACTCGGACTGCCGGCGGGAGAACCGGGTGGCCCTGGCGCATCTGACGGGTCGTACCCTGCGGCAGGGGCTCGGCTTGCTCGGCATCGAGGCACCCCGGCGGCTGTGACCAGTGCGACGGGCGGCTCCCGCGGTGGGCGGGGCCCGCCCCGCAACGGGCTGTCCCTCAGCGGTCTGTGCCGCGATGGCCTGTCCTTTTGCGGGCGGCCGTGTTGCGGCGCCCGTGCCGTCGGTGGCGGGTATCGTCGTCCCGGCAGAGACGGGCGAGCAGGCATGAGCAGGCGAGCAACGCGATGGGAGTACCACCCCTATGACGGAGGCCGGCCGGGACCTCGGCTTGCAGGGCGCGGCGAATGCCCGGGATCTGGGCGGATACCGTTGCGTGGACGGGCGGATGGTACGGCCCGGGATGCTGCTCCGGTCAGAGGCGTTGACCCACGCGACCGAGCCGGATCTCGACATTCTGCGCGGTCTCGGCGTCACCATGGTGATCGACTTGCGCGGCGAAGCGGAGGCGGCCGGTCGCGGTTCGGGTCCGTGGACCGGCCCGCGCACGCACCTGCCCACGACGGACGTCACCCAGACCTTGTTCGTCGAGCTGATGGGCGCCGGCCCTGACGCCGAGCTCCTCGACGAGGACGCACTGGTCAAGATCATGGTGGAGATGTATCGGCAGTTCGTAGCCGATGAGTCCAGCCGCAGCGCGTTCTCGGCCGCGCTCAACCTGGTCCTCGACACGGCCGGGCGCGGCGAGGCGGTGCTGTTCCACTGCACCGCGGGGAAGGACCGGACCGGCTGGCTCGCCGCGCTCGCGCTGAGCGGCCTCGGCGTCGACCGCGCCAGTGTCTACGCCGACTATCTGCTCACCAATGAGCGGTCCGGCACCGGGCGCGGGGCCGAGGGTCGGGCCAGGCTGCTGGCCGCGATGCGTCGCATGATCGGCGAGCGGCAGCCGCTGATGCCGCTGCTCGAGGTGCGCTCGGTCTACCTCGACGCTGCGTTCGCCGAGGTCGAGGAGCGGTACGGGTCGGTCGAGAACTTCCTCGTGAGTGGCCTCGGCTGCGATCTCGACCGCTTCCGCGAGGCCGTGTTGGTGCCCTGACCCGGGCCGCCACCGATCACCTCCGGATTCAGCTCTCGGCTAAGCTCGCGCCAGCCGAGGTAGTCGTCGCAGGGCGCCGTGCGCCTCCGCGCACGCCTTCGCGGCAGAACACTGACTCATGGGCAAGTGTGGGAGGCCACCGATGACCGAGATTCTGATCAGCGCCGAAGATCTGCACGCGCGGCTCGAGGGGGAAGATCGTCCGGTCGTGCTCGATGTGCGCTGGGTGCTCGGCGATCCGCACGGATACGAACACTTCCTTGCCCGTCGGGTGCCCGGCTCGGTCTATGTGTCCCTCAACGACGACCTCGCCGCACCGGCCACGCCCGCGGACGGGCGCCATCCGCTCCCGGACATCGCGGATCTGCAGGCCGCCGCGCGTCGCTGGGGACTCAACAGCGGTGACCCGGTCGTCGTCCTCGACGACAACGGCGGTCTCGCCGCCGCCCGCGCCTGGTGGCTGCTGCGCTGGGCCGGCCTGAGCGAAGTCCGGCTGCTCGACGGCGGCCTGCGCGCCTGGACCGACGCCGGATACGCCCTCGACGGCCCCGATATCGAGCCTGTTCAGCCTGCCCCGGGCAACGTCGAACTGTCCGCCGGGCACCTCCCGGTGCTCAGCATCGACGAGGCGGCCGCGTTCCCCGCGCACGGTGTGCTCCTGGACGCGCGCGCAGGTGAGCGCTATCGCGGGGAAACGGAGCCGGTCGACCCCCGCGCGGGCCATATCCCCGGCGCTCTGAGCGCCCCGACCACGGAGAACCTGACCGACAAGGGCGGCTTCAAGCCCGCGGCCGAACTGCGCGCCCGTTTCGCCGGCCTCGGCGTGGACCCCGGACAGACGGACGAGGTGGCCGTCTACTGCGGCTCCGGAGTGACCGCGGCCCATCAGATCGCCGCGCTCGCGGTCGCCGGCATCGATGCCGTGCTCTACCCCGGCTCCTGGTCGCAGTGGTCCAACGATCCGACCCGACCGGCGGCAACGGGCGCCTGACCGGCCCGGATGGATGGCGAGGCGCCCCAGCACGCCCTCGCACGCCCTGATGGATCCCATCCCATGCGGCGTGTGGTTCCCGCGGCCGGGCTCGCGGCGGTGCGGACGGCCGATCCCCGCTCTGGGCGGCCTGGCCAGCGGCTCGGTAGTCGGGCGCCCCGATGAGACAGCGTGAGGCCCGACGGTGTTGGGCCCGATCGTGTGAGGGCGCGGCGTGACCGCCCCGGCCCCGCGGCGGCGGGTCGATGGTCCGGACTCCGGTCAAGCGGTGAATGACCTGGTCGGACGGTGTTTCGCAATGCGGCGGTCGCGCTCTGCGGCCGCCGCGTCGGTGTCTCGGGCTGGCGGAATGCGGGGAGATGGTTTAATGTTCAACTAACTGAGCGCCCGCGCCGCGAGTGCTTCAGCCGATCCAAGGAGGCCGAGATGCCCGCCGTGACCACCGACAAGTTGTTGGAGCTTCCGCGCGTCCCCGTGCCCGACCCGCAGGCGTCCACGCCGCGTCGGGTGCGCGCGGTGACCAGCGCGCCGCAGGGCTTCGAGGGGGAGGGTTTCCCGGTCTACCGGGCCTTTGCGGGGGTCTCCAAGCAGGCCCTTGACCCCTTCATCCACATGGACCAGATGGGTGAGGTCGACTACGCCGCCGGCGAGCCCAAGGGAACTCCTTGGCACCCGCACCGCGGCTTCGAGACCGTGACCTACCTGATCGACGGCACCTTCGTACACCAGGACTCGCACGGTGGCGGTGGCGTGATCACCGACGGCGACACGCAGTGGATGACCGCCGGCAGCGGGCTGCTGCACATCGAGGCTCCGCCGGAGTCCTTGGTCGTGTCCGGCGGCCTGTTCCACGGCATCCAGCTCTGGGTGAACCTGCCCGCCGCCAACAAGTGGAACCCGCCGCAGTACCAGAGCATCGAGGGGCCCCAGGCCACTCTGCTCACCACGCCCGACGGCGGCGCCCTGATCCGCGTGATCGCCGGCGAGGTCGGCGAGTACCGCGGCCCGGGCTCCACCTTCACGCCGATCACCATGATCCACGCCACGCTCAGCCCCGGCGCCCAGGTGACGCTGCCGTGGAACCCGCGGTTCAACGCGCTCGCCTACGTCCTCGCCGGTCGCGGCGCGGTCGGCCAGGATCTGCGCCCGCTCGACGCGCACCAGCTCGCCGTGTTCGGTGACGGCGACAGCCTGACCATCGCCGCCACCGACCGCCCGGACAGCCGCACGCCGAACCTGGACGTTCTCCTGCTCGGCGGCCAGCCGATCCGCGAGCCCGTCTTCTCCTACGGCCCCTTCGTCATGAACACGAAGGAAGAGGTCGTGCAGGCGTTCGAGGACTACCAGAAGGGCAAGCTCGGCGTGATCCCGGCCAACCCCATCCCGCACCTCGGGGCCTGATCGACTCGCCCGCGCGGACGGGCGCTGGGGCACGTCCGCGCGGCGAGTCGGCGTCTTCGCCCGTAGCCGCGGGTCGGCAGAGCCGCCGAACCACGGCCACGGACGAACACGCCCCCTTCGTGGGCTCAGGGCGCATTGCTCTGAGCCCTTCTTCCGCCCTGGTGCTCTCTCTGCAGATTTCAATCAGCGCACTGTGTCTCAACCACAGCGGTACAGGGGGGCGGTCTCCTGCGGGACCGCTCCGTATGCGGACGTCGGCACCAGCCGGCAGGACTTGGTGACGAGGGCTGCGACACGCGACAGATCCGAATCCGCCGCGCCGACGGGTGCGGCGGCCGAGTGTGCCCTGGGCTGCCGGGCCATCCCGAGCCTTCCCCGTGCGGTCGGCGCAGCGGCCCCCGGCGTCGTGGCTCCCGGTAGGGCGGCTCCCGGCCCGTCGGCCGCGGGCGTGCCGCGGAAATGCATGCCCTGACCCGTGAGCAGGACGTAGTGGATCTCGCCGGTCTTGATCATCGACTCGAACTGCTGCGGCTGCGGGAAGCCGGCGTTTCCCGAGAAGCCGCCCATCGGCAGGATCGCCGCCTCGTCCGTCAGGATGTACGGCGACGCGGCGCCCCACGACTCCGTCGCCACGAGGTATCGGGCGCCGTCCCGATGGTCCGCGAGATAGGACAGCAGCCGTGACTGGGCCGCGTCGAGCGTGCTCGGGGGGTTGAACGGATTGAACATCAGGTGGCTCGCCTGGACGGCGTGACGCGGCTGCGTGGCCGTTCTCAACCCGAAGTGCATGCCGCCCTGATATCCGCCGGCGTTCGCATTGCCCGAACTCCCGGCGTATGCGGGGTCGAACACCGATGCGGACCAGGCCGCAGGCACCGCCAGCATCAGCCCACAGCACAGACCCGCCGACCAGCGCGTCATCCCGCTGCGCCGACCGGTGGCCCGTCCCACCACCACCGCGAGCGCGACCACCGTGACCGCGGCCGCCGAGAGCGGCAGCGCGATGCCGGGCAGGAAGCGCGGGAACGCGACACTGAGATGAATCGCCCAGGCCAAGGTCACCGCCGTGAGCGCGGGCAGCGCGAGGCGCTCGGCGGTCGTGCGCGGCGCCCGGTACATCGCCACCGTGCGCACGAGCGCGTAGGCGCCGAGCGCGGCGAGTGGGGGAGCGAGCGCGACCACGTAGGTGGAGTGCGGCACGCTGCCCGCGGACAGTGCCAGCCCGGTCAACAAGAGCCAGCCGGTCCACATCAGCGCGCCGGCCCGCACTCCGTCGGTGCGGCCCCGGCCACGCCGCCAGAGCCCGAACGCGATTCCGGCGAGCGCGACCGGATAGAGCCAGCCGACCTGCGAGGCGAGATCGTGTTCCAGAAGCTTGAGCCATCCGGAGGACGAGGTCCCGCCGCCGAACCGGGCGCCCTGCGTCGCCGCCACGCTTCCGGTGCCCGCGGCGGACACGCCGACCGAGCCGAACCGGGCCAGACCGTTGTAGCCGAAGACCATCGCGGCCGCGCTGTTGTTGGTCGATCCGTCCACGTAGGGCCGGTCGCCCGCGGGGGTCACGGTCGCGATGATCACCCAGGACAGCGAGACGGCCAGGCAGACCGCGCCGGCCACGAGAGTGTGGCGCAGCCGCACCAGGAATCGGGGCGGCGCCGCCAGGAGATAGACGAGAGCGAACGCCGGGAGGACGGCCCAGGACTGGAGCATCTTCGCCTGGAAGGCCAGGCCTACCCAGACGCCGCACAGGACCAGCGAGCGCAGCCGGCCGGTCTCCACGGCCCGCTGCCACGCCGCCGCCGCGAGGACGAGCAGGCAGGTCAGCGCGGCGTCCTCCAGCACCTTGCCGAACAGCGAGGCGGCCACGGGCGTCAGCGCGAAGACTCCGGCGGCGGTCACCCCGGCCGCGGGGCCGATCCAGCGGCGCACCGCCGCGTGCAGGCCCACGACCGCGACCACGCCCTCGATCGCCTGCGGCAGGGCCAGTGACCACGGGTGGAAACCGAATGCCAGCGCGCTCAGCGCCTGCGGCCACAGGAAGCCGGGGATCTTGTCGATGGTGATCGAGGCGTTGGGGTCCAGCGCGCCGAACACGAATGCGCGCCAACCCGTCGTCATGGACCTGACGGCCACCGCGTAGAAGCCGTGGTACGACGCGTGCGCCGCCTCCCAGCCGTACATGACCGCCGCGAACAGGACGATGGCCGCGAGCGCCCGCCGCTCCCACACGGGGAACGCGCGCCACCACGCTCGAACCCTGACAGGCGCGCCGGCGAAGCGGGAGGCCGACGCGGGCGAGGAGAACGCCGGCGCGGACGGCTCAGACCGGCTCGGGGAAGGCACCGGCGACGGGGAGGGGCTGGCGGGGGAGAGCGGCGCGGCCTCGGGCCCGGCCGATTCGGGGGACGCCGAGGGAGCCGCCACCGACGCGACCGACGCCACCGATGCCGCCGTGGACGCCGTAGACGTCGCATCCGAGCTCACCTCGGAGTCCGAGCTCGAAGCCGAGGTCGGGCTCGGAATGACGGCGACGGATTCCACCAGCTGAGCGGGCGTGTCGGGGGAGTCGTACGGGGAGGCCGTGGCACCGGTTGTGGTGATGTCCACGCCTGCGGAGTCGAGCACGATCCCGGGCGTGTGCACGCCGGCCGAGGTGGTCGCGCCGGCCAGACCGGGCTCGACGATGCCGCTCGGCGCCGCTGCGTCGGCCGACCCGAGCACGGCGCCGGACGCGGCGGCGGCCCCGGGCGTGTCAGGCTCCTGGAGCGTGAGGTGCACGGCAGGTGCGATGCCCGGTGGCCGGTCGCCCGCCGACGGCGCGTCGGGCTCGGCCGCGGAGGCGACCGTCCCGAGTGCCGCCTCGTCGCCGGTGCCCGCGGCTCGAGCCCGATCCTCGGCCTGTGCTGCGGCCTGTGTCGAGGTGAGTCCTGATGATGTGATTCCGGTAGCCGCCTCGTCGGCGGCTGTGCCGCCGGAGGTGGCCTGTGGCTCCTGCGCGCCGCCCGCTGTGGACTGCTGCGACATCCCCCGCTCCCTTCACCCGTCGCGATCTGATCAACGCAAAGAGTAACCAATCACAGTGAGGGAGTATCAGCTCTGCTGATCGTCGATTCGAGTGAAAAGCCGTCAGTTTCGCCGCCGAGGTCCCTCGCCCTCACCGGGGCTTGAGATCCATCGTCGGCATGACCGCAAGACTATGCAAGCAAAAGCACGGAGTTACGTCGCATGGAGTAGCGGGCTGATAGTCAGACCGCAGTGTGTTCCATGAGCAAACGGCCCATCAGGCCGCCGCCGAACACGACGAAGCCGATACCGATCAACCAGGACGTCAGCACGACGACGGTGCCGATGGCGCCGTACGCCTCGGCGCTGGAGACGACCAGCGGGGAGAAGACGATCGCGGAGAACAGGCGCAGTCCCACCAGTCCGGCCGCGGTCAGCATCGCGCCGGGCAGCAAAAGCATCCAGCTCACCCGACCGGCCAGCAGGAACCTGGCGGTCCACCAGAAAAACGCCGTGGATCCCACCGTCGCCACCGCCGTCTGGATCAGCGTGCGCACCCAGGTGCCGTACTGCAGCAGGCTGGTGTCCGCGGCGGCCAACAGGAAACCGATCAGGGCGGCGAGCCAGACCACCCGGCGCCACACGCTCATCAGCCGCGCCGGAGGCAGGGCCCAGATGCGCTCGAAGCCCACCTGGATGGCGGAGACGAAGGAGAGCCCGAACGCCGCCAGCCCGGCCAGGCCCAGGGCCGTGGTGGCCGACAGCGCCTGCCCCGGAGGGCCGAACACGGGGATGAGCTCCTGGGCCGCGCGGTCGGACAGGCCGAGCGCCGCGGCCAGCCAGGACGGGAACGCCCGCCCGCCCACCGGATCCGCCGCCGAGACCACGAGCAGCAGCGGGACGAGCGTGACCAGGCCCAGCGCCGCGAAGCCGAGCGCACGGTGCATCAGCTCGAGGTCGCGGCTCTCGTCCAAGGCCCGGCGCGCGAACCCGCGCCAGCCCTCCGGCCCGGTGGGGGCCGGCTGTGGCTCGGTCGTCATACGCACCCCCCGTTGCCGTGGGACCGTCGCGGTTCGTCGGGCGGCGGGAGCGGGCGTGAGCACGGGCACGGAATCTCCTCGATGATCACCTTGGGTCGGCTCCGTGCAACCGACTGTAGCGCCTGCGTGGTCGGTCCGCCGACCTCCCGCGGCCACTCGTGCCGTCGCCTACCCTCGTCGCACCGCTCGCGAAACCCGCGCGGGCCCATGCCCCTACGGCACCGAACCGCGGCGCCGACCGCGTCCCGCGAGCGCTGTGTACCGAATGGACGCGCAGGATCGGCCGCGAGGTTCCCACCATTCGGCCTCGGCGCGCCGTGCGCTGGTCTGGGGGCGCGGCCTGCGATTAGGCTGGAGTGAATCGACAGGAGGAGCACCGATGGCGACGCAGGAACTGACTCCCACCAACTTCGAGGAGAACACCGACCGGGACGGCATCACCGTCGTCGACTTCTGGGCCTCGTGGTGCGGACCGTGCAAGCAGTTCGCCCCGGTGTTCGAGCGCGTCTCGGAGAAGAACCCGGACATCCTCTTCGGCAAGGTCGACACCCAGTCGCACCCGGACCTGGCCGCGACCTTCAACGTCTCGGCAATCCCGACCCTGCTCGTGATCCGCGACCGGGTGGTCCTCTACGCGCAGGCCGGCGCACTGCCCGAGCCGGCTTTCGAGGATCTGCTCCAGCAGGCCCGCGACCTGGACATGGAGAAGGTCCGGCGGGAAGCAGGCATCTGAGCCCGACGGGACACGACGCGGCAGCGAACGAAACCGCGATCGATCCGTACGGCCCCGACGATGGACCAGGCCTGGCGAGGAACCAGGCCTGGCGAAAACCCGGATCTGACCGAAAATCAGACCCGATGACGGACTAGGCCTGGGCGTTCACTAAGCTCGGGCGGGTCGCGCCGTGCTGAGTCAGCCCGTGCTCACCGAGCGGGCCGACCCGCCAACCCTGCTCGGCGCAGTGCGCGAGCAGCAGCGGCAGGGCGCCGAGGGTGGAGCGCCACGACTCCGGCTTCGAGGTGCAGTCGGAGTCGTGCAGCAACACGGTTCCGCCGCCGCGCAGATCCCGGGCCACGGTCTGGAACACCGACTCCGGCGTGGCCTTCGCCGTCCAGTCCCGGCCCCACGCGCTCCACAGCACCGGGCGCAGGCCCAGCTTGCGGCAGGCCGAGAACGTCGCCGCGGTCGCGATGCCGTACGGCGGCCGGTACCACTGCGGCGCCCGGCCGATCGCGCTGGCCACCTCGTCCCGCCCCTCCCGCAGGTCCCGGAAGGTCTGCGCCGGCGGGACCACCACATGGGCACGGTGCGCCCAGCCGTGCAACGCCACTTCGTGCCCTGCGTCCGCGATCTCCCTGGCCAGCCACGGCGCCTTCTGCACCATGCCGCCGAGCAGGAAGAACGTCGCCTTCACGCCGGCCTCGTCGAGGGCGGCGAGGAACAGCGGCGTCGACGCCGGGTCGGGCCCGTCGTCGAAGGTCAGCGCGACGTGCCCGGGGTCGCCGATACCGGTCAGCCGCGGCCACAGCATCGCCCGCACCGGGCCCAGGCTGGTCACGCTCGGCGCGGCGTGCGCCACCGCTCCCGCCGCCGCCAGTCCCGCCGTGTACTTGGCCAACGTCGCCAGCCTGCTCACGCCGCACCTCTCGTCTCGCTCTCCCGGCCGACCCGGTCGGCCTCGCCCTGCGCGAAGCGTCCGAACCTGGCCGCTCGCGAGCGACGCTCCGGCAGCCGCAGCAACCGCGCGTCCTTGGCCGCGGTACCGGCCCCGACCGTCGGCCGAGGCGGCGCCACACCCAGGATCACCGTAACCGGGTCGGCCGCGAACTCGGGCACCGGATCCGGTGTGGCTCGCGCGAAGGCCCGCTCGAGCGCGCCGCGCAGATCGGCGGCGTCCTTGATCCAGTCGGCTGTGCCCGCCTCGTCGAGCGACTGCGCGTTGGTCTCACCGTGCCCGGGCAGGGTCCGGTACGTCATGACCGGCAGGCCGCAGGCGCGTGCTTCGTACACGGACATGCCGCCGGCGTTCTGCACCAGCACGTCGGAAGCGTGCATCAGCGAGGGCATGTCGTCGACCCAGCCGTAGACGTGCTTGACGCCGTGCTCGACCAGGCGCTGCCTGAGCTCCTCGTTACGGCCGCAGACGACCACGCACTCGGCCAGCCCGGTGGCGGCGATATCGCGCACCGTCTCGTCGATCGCGCCGATACCCCACGACCCGCCGACGAGCAGTGCCAGCCGCCCGTGAGCCGGCAGCCCCATGCGTTCCCTGGCCTGCGCCCGCGACTGCGGTCCGCGGCGGACGAACCGCGGGTCCACGGCCGGGTCCACCGTCACGACCTGCGCCGCACCGAGCGCCCGGGCCTGGCCCGCGGCGATGTCGTGCACCGCGGTGTGCGCGTCCACGCCCTCGGCCACCCACAGCCGGTGTACTGAATAGTCCGTCAGATACGTCACCACGGGCGCCTTGAGCCGACCGCTCGCCCGCATCCGACCCAACACCTGGCTGGACAACGGATAGGTCGAGACGACGACGCGCGCATCGGTGCCGATCGCGTCGGTCATCCGGCGGACAGAGAGCGCTGAGATCAGTGAGACTTGCACGGAGAGCGCGCGCGAACGGTCCAGCGCCCCGTACAGCGCCTGGTAGCTCCACGGCGCGGTCAACAGCATATTGTGATACGAGTCGCAGATCAGCCGGCCGAGCGGACCGGGCAGCTGGTCCAGAAAGTCGTGTCGTTCCACCTCGAGACCCGCCCCGCGCAGCCGCCGCGCGAGTTCGTCCGCGGCCGCGTCGTGTCCGGCGCCCACCCGCGCCGAGAAGACCACCGCCCGCCCCGCGCCCGGCTGCCCCGTTTCCGGCGCAGCCGCGCGTATTCGTCGGCCCACGGGCTTCCTCCGTCGTCGTCGGTTTCAGCCGGCGACAAGTGGGGCCGACGGCGCAGACGCCAAGGTAGTGGGTGGAAAAGTGCCGTGCCTAGGGTCCTCAAGGGGGAAGTTCCGGTGAACAGAGTCATTCCGAAGGAGGACCCGAACCCTAGGGGCAAGCGCCTGACCCAAGGCCCGGATGGCATGGGGACATGGCCTCGGACCAGGGTGTTTGACGAGCAAAGCTAACTGCATTAGCTTTATGGCTATCGGACTTCACCAATGAAGGGACCATCGTGAACGCCTTGACCCTCCGCCCCACCACCGCCACCCGCCGGCTCGAGCGCACCCGGCCCGACGGCACCGTCGGCCACATCGCCTACGACGACCAGGGGAGCGGCCCGATCGTCCTGCTCGCCCCCGGCATGGGCACCATCCGCGCCACCTTCCGCCACCTCACCCCGCTCCTGCTCGACGCCGGATACCGGGTGGTGACCACCGACTACCGCGGAGCCGGCGAGTCCGACACCGGCTGGGACTCCTACAGCTCCGCCGCCACGGCCGAGGACCTCGCCGCGCTCATCCGCCACCTCGACGGCGGCCCGGTCCTGCTCTACGGCAACTCCTACACCGCCGCCTCCGCCGTCCACCTGGCCGCCGAGCACCCCGAACTGCTGCGCGGCGCCGTCCTGGCCGGCCCGTTCGTGCGCAGCCTGCCCGCACCGCACCTGATCGGCAGGATCACGGCCAAGCTCCTCACCAAGCCCGCGCTCACCCGCGCCCTGTGGATGACCTGGTTCCCGCACATGTTCCCGAAGCGCCCGGCCGACTACGCCGCCCTGCGCGCCGCCGTCGACGCCAACCTGCGCGAGCCCGGCCGCGCCGCCGTCCTCGCCCAGATGTTCGCCGGCACCCACGACCCCGCCGAGGCGCTGCTGCCGCGGGCCAAGGCCGCCGCCCTGCCCACCCTCATCGTCATGGGCACCGCCGACGAGGACTTCCCCGACGCCACGGCCGAGGCACGCTTCGCCGCCGACGCCCTCGGCGCCCGCCTGGAGCTGCTCGACGGATACGGCCACCAGCCGCACGAGGAGGCGCCCGAGCGGATCGCCGAGCTCATCCGCGGCCTGGACCCGGCCGGACCCGCCCGCTGACCCGCCTGGCCCGGCCGGCCGCCGCCGCGCCCCACCGCCCGCCACCCCCCCCCACGACGGAGAACCCGCCATGCCCCGCGCCGGACTCAGCCCCGCCACCGTCGCCCGCCTCGCCCTCGAGGTGCTCGACGAATCAGGTCCCGAATCACTGACCCTGAAGAATGTCGCGATCCGTGCCGGAGTCGCCACTCCCTCTTTGTACAAGCACGTTCAGAGCATCGATCACCTCAAAGACCTGATGACGATCACGGTGCTCGACGAGGCAGCGGACGAAATCGGTGCCGCGGTGATGGGACGGTCCGGCCGAGACGCCCTCGAAGCCTTCCTGACCGCCTACCGCGGCTACGCCCTGCGCCTGCCGCACCGCTGGGCCCTGCTCGAACACCCCGCCGCGGCGGATCCCGCCGTAGCCGCCGCCTCCACCCGCCTCGTCGAGGTCGCCTACGCCGTCGTGCGCGGCTTCGGCCTTCCCGAGAACGAACTCGTCGACGCCGTACGCACCCTGCGCGCCGCGGTGACCGGCTACATCACGCTCGAGCAGGGCGGCGGCTTCCAGATCGCCCGTGACCTCGACGAGAGTTTCGGCTACCTGGTCCGTACCCTCGCCCTCGGCCTCGGCGCCACCTGACACCTCGTCGGTTCCGAGCCGCCGCAAGTCCTCCCGACGCCCGTCATAGTGTTGCATCGCGCTGAGTGCGCGTGGTATCACTTCTTCGATCATCAGGGCTCTTGATGGTGATCATCACAGTCCTGGAGAACGCGTGACGGCGGCAGCGTCGCCCCGTACGCGACGCCCACCGAAAACGCAGGTGGGACCCCTCGATCAAAACTCTGCATACGAGAGGGTACCGACCAGGAGTGCCTTCGTGATATCTATGCGTGCGTTGTGAAGATTGAGGGATCGTCAAGTGTCGGGTGTTGCCGTGAGCGATCGGGAGAGGAGGCCGGGGTGACCGAGAGACCCCCGCCCCAGCCGTCGCCTCCGGCCGGATACGCGCGATCCGGTGCGCGAGAATCAGGGGCACCGTCATGCTGTTGACCGTCAACGGCCCGCGCACCAACAGGGAACTCGCCGAGCTCGTCAAGGCTCTGATGGACTGGTGTACCGAGGGCGCCTACGGCAATCTCGACGACGTCCTGGCCGAGGTGGCCAAGCGCTTCCACATCACCATCCCGGACGCGCAGCGCGAACAGGTCTACGCCGCACTCGCCGACGCGCTCCCGGCCGACACCGGCGACGGCGAGGACCCCGTCCTGGACGTCTCCCGGTGGATCGCCGCGCGCCTCCCGCACGAATCCCGCGTCCTGTACACGCTGCTGATGACCTCCTGGATGGACCTGTGCTCCCAGGCGGAGGCCGAGGCCACCCGGCAGAACGAGGAACGCGAGCGGGCCGACCGCGACCCCATCGCCGAGGCCATACGGCACCTCACGCTCAGCGGGCGCTACTACGTCGTCGCACACAACGGCCGCGGCAAACCCCTCCTGAGCGAAGCCGTGATCGGCCTCGGGCTCGCCGCCGGCGTCATCGCCGAACTCCTCATCGCGGGCCGGCTCGGCCTGGAGATACGCAGCCACCGACTCGTGGACAGCCCCCCGGCCGAGAACCCGCCGTCCGGCGCCCCCGACACCGAACCTCTCGCCCCGCCCGCGCCGAGCCGGTCCGCCGAAGGCGTGATCGAGGACCTCCTCAAGCAGACGGCCCCGCTGCGCGACCAGCTCCAGATCCTCGCCGGCAGCATCGAGGAACGGGTGCGCGCCGAACTGCTCGAATCAGGGATCATCACCCCCGAGAGCCGCGGCATGCTGCGCGAGCGCGTCTACTACGCACCCGTCCAGCGCGGACTGGCCAAGGCGATCCGCGCGCTCGTCGGCGGGGCGCTGTACTCCGACCCGATCGCCCCGTCCGACGCCGTACTGGCCGAACTCGCCATCGCCACCGGCCTCGACGCCAAGCAGGCGGCCGGCTGGGACCGGCTGGGCTCGATGAACCGGGGCGACGCCCTGACCAAGACGCGCCGCGCCGAGACCGCGGCGCAACTCAGACTCCTGATCGATCTGACCGCCGCCGAGGTCGACGCCGTGGTGATCAGCCCAGGATCGTAACGCCTCCCCCGTTACTGCCGCAGAACCCAAGGAGAGCCCACCCATGACCCCGCCCAGCCCTACGACCCCGGCCACCGGGCCGACAGGACAGATAACCACGGCCGCCCGAGCCAAGAAGGTCGGCGTCCTGGTGGTCCTGTGCACCGCCGTGGCCAGTGTCGGCCCCATGCTGGTAGAGGCCGGCGTCCTGCCCAGCGCCTACGCGGCCACCGGCCTGACCAATGTGACGATCACCTTCCTGATCGTCGGGTTCGTCCTGGCCATCTGGGTCCCCGGCTACGTCGCGATGACCCAGTACACCCCGACCGGCGGCGCCATGTACGCCATCGCCACCGAAGGCCTCGGCCGCTTCGTCGGCGTCCCCGTCGCGTTCATCGCACTGCTCTCCTACGGCCTACTCCAGGTCGCCCTCTACGGCCTGCTCGGTGAGCAGATGAGCGAATTCCTCGGGGCGCAGTACAACATCAACCACTCCTGGTGGTTCTGGGCCCTCGCCGTCTGGATCGTGGTGACCGTCCTCGGACAGATGAAGCTGCGCTACGTCGGCTAC
>FSXZ01001956.1_pt1 | contig 19599 bp, 19 predicted proteins | sample 1638121 | NCBI WGS metagenome assembly FSXZ01 (sample SAMEA3914788, study PRJEB12502) | metagenome | biome: forest; material: soil | place: Canada | collected 2011-07-03 | depth 0.1 m
GCCCCTGACCGTCCCTCTTCCTGACTGTCCCTCTTCGCGTAAGGTTCCCGCTCGTGCCCACTGGCAAGGTGAAGTGGTATGACGCCGACAAAGGGTTCGGCTTTCTCACCCGTGATGACGGCGGTGAGGTGTTCGTGCACTCCACCGCGCTCGAATCCAGCGGGACGTCATTGCGCGCGGGCCAGCGAGTCGAGTTCGGCGTAGCCGAGGGCCGCCGCGGGACCCAGGCCCTGCAGGTGCGCGTGCTGGAGCCGCCGCCCACGGTGGCCAAGGTCAGCCGGAAGGACCCGGACGAGATGGTCGTGCTCGTCGAGGACCTGATCAAGCTGCTCGACGGCGTGTCCAACACCTACCGGCGCGGCAAGCACCCCGACAGCCGTGACGCCAAGAAGATCGGGGCCGTGCTGCGCGCCGTGGCCGGCGACATCGAGGCCTGAGACGCCCCGGGCGCTCCCGTGGTACCCCGCCCCGTCAGGTGACCGGGCTGCTGGCCGCTGCGGGCGCCTGGCGGCCGCGCAGGACCCGGCGGCGCCGGGCCAGCACGATCGCGACCAGGGCCAGGCCGAGGGCGGCGGCGGCGAACGAGAGCCCCGCCACCCCGCTGTTGGTCAGCGACATGAGCAGGCCGGCCAGGCCGCCCGCGACCCAGGACAGCTGGTGCAGCGTCTCGGACACCGCGAAGGTGGAGGAGCGGACCTCCTCGCCGATCTCGCGCTGCAGGATCGAGTCGAGGGCGAGCTTGACCAGGGCCTGGCCCAGCGCCGCGGCCAGCGCGACGACCAGCGCCGCCCACAGGCTGAAGAACACCGCGCACGCCGCGGTGACCAGCGTCGCCAGCGTGAGCATGCCGAACACGATGGCCTGCGGGGCGCGGGAGCGCAGCGCCGACCCGATCCCGGTGCCGATGAACCCGCCGATCCCCGCCGCGGCGATCATCTCGCCCAGGGCCAGCTTGTCCGGGGTGCCGGCGAAGTGCACCGTCCGCAGGATGAAGGCCAGGAAGAAGATCATGAAGCCCGAGTAGGCGCGCAGGGCCGCGTTGGCCTGCATGGCCTCGCGGACGATCGGCCCGATGGTCGGCATCTTGAATACGCGCCGCAGCCCGGTCCGGCCGCGGCCGCCCCGGGGCAGCGGCCGGGTTCCGCCGGGTCCCAGCTCCTCGGTGTCCGGCTGGCCCGCTCCGGGCTGGCTCGATCCAGGCGGCCTCGCCCCGGCCGGCGCCGCCCCCGGCTGGCCGGCGCCCGGCAGGCCCGCCTCGGCGCCGGCGGCGGCCGGCTCGGGCGGGGAGTCGACGCCGCTCGGCAGGCGCAGCGCGAGGGCCGTCGCGGCCAGGTAGATGGCCGTGCCGACGCGCAGCACCCAGGCGGCGCCGCCCGACCCGCCGCCGGCCAGGTAAGAGACGCCCACGGCGAGGCCCGCGCCCACGGTGGACGCGATGAGCCCGCCCAGGGCGGATCGCGCGTTCGCCGTGACCAGGGTGATCTCGCTGGGCAGCAGCCGCGGCGTGACAGCGGCCCTGGTCACGCCGTAGGCCTTCTGCAGGACCAGCACGCCGAAGGCGGCCGGCAGCAGGGTCACGGCGTCGTTGTGGGCCACGGCCCCGGCCATCCCCCAGCAGAGCAGGCCGCGGGCGAGCAGCGTGCCCATCAGGATGTAGCGGCGGCCCTGCTGGACGCGGTCCAGCATCGGCCCGAGGAACGGGGCCAGGACCGCGAAGGGCGCCATCGTGATCAGCAGGGCCAGGGCGATCCGGCCCCGCGCCTGGTCGACGGACGCGCTGAAGAACAGGGTCCCGGCCAGCGCGACGGCCACGAACGCGTCACCGACGCCGCCCGCGGCGGTGAGCTCGATCAGGTTGGCCAGGCCGGTGCGGCTGGCCCCGGACGCTCCGCTCAGCCGGTGCACGATCCGGCCCGCCCCGCCCGCCGTGGCGGCTCCGGCCCGGCCGGCCGCATGCGAAGCGGATGCGATCGACCGGCCCGCCCGCCTCGTCCGCGTCCCCCGGCCGGTGTCTTCCATGACTCAAGTATTCTGCTTGTACAGCGCTGGTACTACCGGGCCACCCCGGGCCAGTGCGTCAAGCGTCGGCGTTCAGGGCGCATACCCCCAGGCAGATGAGGAACAATTACCAGTCGTGAGCCCTATTCGCACGCGCACCCGGGAGCTCGACCAGGCCTGCGCCGACGCCGTTGACCTGGCCCGCTCCGCCGCCGCTGAGCTGGCCGGCGCCGCGCAGGTCGGACCGCACGTAGGCGCGGAGTCTGACGGCGACCGCCTCGTCACGCACCTGTTCACCTGCCTGGACCGGGCCTACACCGGCTGGCGGTGGGCGGTCACGGTCGCCCGCGCCTCGCGGTCCAAGGTCGTCACCGTGGACGAGTGCGTCCTGCTGCCCGGCCCGGACTCGCTGCTGGCCCCGGACTGGGTGCCCTGGAGCGAGCGGGTCCGCCCCGGTGACCTGGGCGTCGGTGACCTGATGCCCGCGCCGTCGGACGACGAGCGCCTGGTGCCCGTGGCCGCCCTGGAGGGCGATGACGGCGTCCTGGACTGGGACGACTCGGCGGGCTGGGAGGCGGGCGGCGAGGTCGCCGCTGCCGTCGGGCTGGTCGACGGCGCCGGCCCGGACACCGAGGAGAACGCCGCCGCGACGGGCCGTGCCCGGGTGCTGTCGGCCATCGGCCGGGACGCCACGGCGATCCGCTGGTACACCGGTGATCACGGCCCCGGCACGCCGCTCGCGCACGCCGCCCCCGGCCACTGCTCCACCTGCGGCTTCCTGGTCCAGCTGACCGGCCCGCTGGGCCGGGTCTTCGGCGCGTGCGCCAACGAGTACGCGCCCGATGACGGCCGCGTGGTCTCGCTGGACCACGGCTGCGGGGCGCATTCCGAGGCCGTGAACCCGGCCCCGGGCCAGGGCGGCCCGGCCCCGGTGGTCGACGAGCTCGGCTACGACCTGGTCGACACGGCCGGCGTCTCGATGGCCGATACGGAATTCGAGCCCATCGACCACGGCGATGGGCCGGGCCGCGGCCAGGTACCGGGCCTCAGCGAGGTACCGGGCCCCGGCCAGGTGCCGGATTACGGCGACGGGCCCGGTCACGGTGACGGGCCGGCCCAGGGGGACGCGCCGCAGTCCTAGGGCGCGACCCCGGCCCGGCCGGCGTCCCGCCGCTCCGCGGTGCGGCGCCGGGACCGCTTGAGCCAGGGCACGAACGCCAGCCCGAACAGCCCGATGGCCGTCCCGGCTGCCGGGACCCAGGTCCACCAGCGATCGCCGGGGGCGAGGTGACTGCGCGCGATCAGCATGATGATCAGCGCCACGGCCCACCCGCCGGTGATGACGGCGGTAATCAGCTGGTCGTTACCCTCCAGCGGAGGGGGGATCGGCAAGCTGCGGCGCGCCATCGGATCAGGCTAACGCACGCGCCGCGCCCGGCCGCCGCGCGCAGCCTCCGCGGCCGGCCACGGCCGCAGCCGGGCCGGCCGCCGGGGCCAGCGGGGTCAGGTGCCTACTCGTCCCAGGGGTCCGGCTTCGGCGCGGGCGGCGCCTTGGGCGGCGTCACGATGTCCGGCTTAACGTCGTCGGGCTGGGCGTCCTTCGAATCTGGCTGAGTTTCGGTCATGTTGGCCTCCGTATTTAATGCCACCGAATTAGCCGTGTTAATACGGCCGGAATGGGACCCCCGGCATTACCGAGGTTATGAATGGTAGTACCGGGCATCGGGTGATTCGCGACCAGGACGGACCTTCCCCGCGCCGGAGCCGGCGGCCGGGCGCGGCGTCAGGAACCGGTACCCGGCGGCCCGAGCCCGGCCAGGTCGGCGAGCAGCTTCTCGACGTGCCGGTCGTCGCCGAGCGCCTCGAACAGCCGCGTCGCCGCCTGCCAGGCCGCGCGCGCGGCCGCGCGCTGCCCGCCCCGGCTGCGGGCCAGGCCCAGCAGCTCCAGGTCGCGCGCCTGGCCGTACTTGTCCCCGTCGGCGTCATGGAGGGCCTGCGCGCGCTCCAGCAGGCCGGCGCTCTCGGCCGCCTGGCCCTGGTCCAGGCGGGCCCGGCCCAGGTGCTGGAGCACGTAGCCCTCGACCCGGCTCGACCCGGTCTCCCGGGCCACGGGCAGGGCCTGCTGGAGGTAGGACACGGCCTCGTCGTAGCGGCCGAGCTCCAGGTACGCCTCGCCCAGGTTGCACAGGGCCACGCCCTCGCCGTGCCGCCGGCCGATCTCGCGCTGCAGCTCCAGCGCGTCGGTCAGGGCCGGGACGGCCCGCTCGTACAGGCCCTCCGCCAGGAGGAGGAACGCGATGTTGTTGATCGTCTGGGCCTGCCCCCGGCGGTCGCCGAGCTCGCGGCGGATGACCAGCGCCTGCTCCAGGCAGTCCAGCGCGTCGCCGGCGCCCTGCTCGGCCAGCACCATGCCGATGTTGTTCAGCACCCACGCCTCGCCGGGGCGGTCGGCGGCGGCCCGCGCGCTGGACAGGGCCACCCGGTGCGTGGTGAGCCACTCCTCGCGGAACCCCTGCCGGTCGAAGCAGGCGGCCGCGGCCACCGGCAGCTTCCAGGCCACGTCGTGCAGCCCGTAAGCCGCGGCCTGACGGGTCGCGGCGACGAGGTTCGCGCGCTCCCGCGAGCTCCATTCCAGCGCGCGTTCCGCGCTGCCGAACTCCAGCGACCCGGCCGGCGTCCCTTCCGGCAGCGGCACCCGGTCCCGCAGCGGCGCGACCACGCGGGCGGCGGCGGCCGCGGTCCGCACGTACCAGTCCAGCACCCGGCCCACCGCCTCGCTCACCACCGCCGGGTCTTCCTGCGTGCGGGCCCGCTCGGCCGCGTAGGCGCGCAGCAGGTCGTGGAAGGCGTACCGCTCGGACGCCCGCGCCTCCAGCAGGTTCGCGTCGACCAGCACCTCCAGCGCGTCGGCCACGTCGTCCTCGGGCTGGCCCAGCAGCGCCGCGGCGGCCGGCAGGCTGATGCTCGACCCCTGCCAGGTGCCCAGCAGCCGGAACGCGCGCGCCGGGTCCAGCCCGCCGGCCGCGGCCTGCTCGGCCAGGACGTCGAAGCTGACGTCAAAGCAGGCCCGCACGGCCATGTCGCCGGCCGTGAGCTCGTCCACCCGCCGCTGCTGGTCCGACAGCCGGCGCGCCAGCGTGCTGACCGCCCAGCTGCTCCGGGAGGCCAGCCGGGCGCCCGCGATCCGGATCGCCAGGGGCAGGCCCGCGCACGCCGCGAGCACCTCGCGGACCGGCCCGGGCTCGGCGGCGGCCCGCTCCGGGCCGATGATGGCGGCCAGCAGCCCCAGCGCCTCATCGTCGTCGAGGACGTCAAGGTCCACCAGCCGGCTGCCGGCCAGGTCGGCCAGCCGGCGCCGGGAGGTCACGATAACGGCGCACGACGCGCTGCCCGGCAGCAGCGGCCGGACCTGCGCCGCGTCCCGGGCGCCGTCCAGCAGGATCAGCACCCGGCGGTCGGCCAGCCGGGTCCGGTACAGCGCCTCGCGCTCCTCCAGGGTGGCCGGGATCTGGCGGGGGTCCGTGCCCAGGTCACGCAGCAGCCGGGCCAGCACCTCGAAGGGCACCACCGGCTGCTCCCGGGCGCCCAGCAAGGTGACGTACAGCTGCCCGTCCGGGAACTCGCGGCGCAGCGCATGGGCGGCGTGCACGGCCAGGGTCGTCTTGCCCAGGCCCGGCGCGCCGGCCACGACCGCCACTTTCACGGCCGCCGGGTTGCCCGCTCCCGGGTCCTGGCTGACCAGGCGGCGCAGCCGGGCCACGTGCGCCGCCCGGCCGGTGAAGTCGGCGATGTCGGCCGGCAGCTGCGCGGGCACCTGGGCGGCGGCCGCCCGGCCGCCCGCGGGCACGCCGCCGGCCGCCCGGCGGCCCGCGGGCACTCCGGCGGCCGCGGATGCGCCAGCCGGGGACGGCCCGGGCGCCGGGCCGCCGGCGCCCCCGGCCAGGCCGCCCGCCGCGCCGTCGGCGGCCAGCAGCCGCTGGTAGAGCTGACGCAGGCCCGGGCCCGGGTCCACGCCCAGCTCGTCGGAGATCACCGTGCGGGCCCGGCCGTACGCCGCGATGGCCTCCGCCCGGCGCCCGGCCTCCTCCAGGGCCTGCAGCAGCAGGACCCACAGGCCCTCGCGGAGCGGCTGCTCGGACAGCAGGCGGCGGAGCTCCGGGACGAGCTGGGCGGCCAGGCCGCGGCGCAGGTCCGCGGTAATGCGCAGCTCCAGCGCGGCCAGGCGGGACTCCTCCAGCCGGTCCGCCTCCGCGCTGATCAGCGCGGAGGGCGGCACGTCGGCCAGGGCCGCCCCGTGCCACAGGCCCAGGGCCTCGCCCAGGACGGCCGAGGCGGTGGCCGGGTCCTGGTCGGCCAGCGCCTGGCGGCCCCGGCGGACGCCGGCCTCGAAGACCGCGGCGTCCAGCTCGCCGGCCCCGACCCGGAGCTGATAGCCCGGTGCCCGGGTGGCCAGCATCCGGCCCTGCGGGTCGCCCATCAGCCGGCGCAGCCGCAGGACGTACACGCTCACCAGGTTGGCCGCGCGGTCCGGTGGCTCCGAGCCCCACATCCCGGCGATCAGGCGCTCGGTGGAAACCACCTGGCCCGGCTGCAGCAGCAGCGTGGCCAGCAGCGCGCGCCATTTCGGCGCGCCGATCCCGCTCCAGTCCCCGTCCGCCCAGACCTCGAGCGGCCCCAGGATCCGAAACCGCACAGCACCTGTCCTGTCCGCCTACGCCGCTCCGCCTACCCGCCCCGCCGGGACGGCGCCGGCCGCTCCCGCTTCCCCGCCGCCAGCGGCGGCGGGAAACGGACCAGTTAATCGACACTCAATCACGGCGCGCGGCCGCGCCGCCATTCTGTCCGATGCGGACAATAACGGATCAACCGAGCGTAACCGCCGGCCCGGCGGCGGCCGGAATGAGGGCATCCGCGCCCTGGCCGCCCGGCCGTGGCTCAACCGCCGCGCAATACCCGGCGGTCATGCTCATATCCGTCCAGATGCGCGCACCGCATCAGGACCAGGGCCCGGCCAGCGAGACCCCGGCCGCATGGCGAGGGCCGACCTGGGCCACGGGCCCGCGGACCGCCGCGGGGGCGTCGTCCGCGGCCCAGAGCCGGTGGCCGTCGCCACGCCAGACCGTAAGGGGGCGGCGGCGGCCACCGCCGCCGGCTGGCCGCGGCGGGCGGGCGGCCGGAGCGGGTCCGCCGGCCGCCGGCCCGCGGAACCCCGCCGCGGACCCCGCCGCGCGGACTCGCCGCGCGGACCCGCCGCGCCGTCCGCGGGGCCGGCGCGCGGGGCCGGCCAGGCCAGCGGCGGAGATCGCTTCCAAGCAGGCCCGGCGGGCGGGCACAATTGCTTCAGGGAGCCGCGCGCGTGGAGCGCGGCCGCGCCGCCGGCGCGGCGGGCCAGGTGCGAGGAATACCTGGTCCAGCCCTATCGTTAGCAAGAGTAATGACTCAGGTTAATGAAAATGAGCGCTTCGCAGACCAGGTCAGACGCAGGTCTGGCCACAGAGCTACGGATCTCGGTGAGCCGGCTGGCGCGCCGCCTGCGCGCGGAGCGGATCGCCAGGGGCCTGGCGACCGAGCTGTCCGATACTCAGCTGGGGGCGCTCGCAGCGCTGGAGCGGCACGACGCGATGACCCCCGGCGAGCTGGCCGAGCACGAGAAGGTGCAGCCGCCCTCCATGACGCGGGTTATCGCCGCGCTGGAGGCACGCGGGCTGGTGACGCGGGCTCCGCACCCGACCGACGGGCGGCAGGTCCGGCTGACCGTGACCGAACAGGGCCGGGACCTGGTCCAGCAGTCCCGCAAGCTCCGCCAGGAGTGGATGCACCAGCGGCTGCGGGAGCTGAGCCCGGAGGAACGGTCCATCCTGCGGGCGGCGGCGCCGATCCTGCAGCGGCTCAGCCAGTCCTGACGCCGGGCGACCGCCCGGCGCGCGACCGCGTGGCCATGTTCGGGTCGCTGCGGACGCGCAACTACCGACTGTTCGCCACCGGCCAGATCGTCTCCAATACCGGCAGCTGGATGCAGCGGGTCGCGCAGGACTGGCTGGTCCTCAGCCTGACCCACAACAGCGGCACCGCGCTGGGCATCACCACCGGCCTCCAGTTCGCCCCCATGCTGCTCAGCCTGTGGGGCGGCGCGGTCGCCGACCGCTACTCCAAGCGCCGCATCCTGATGGTCACCCAGGCCCTGATGGGCCTCCTGGCCCTGATCCTGGGCGTCCTCGCCCTCACCGGCGCGGCCACCATCTGGCAGGTCTACGTGCTGGCCTTCGCCCTCGGCCTGGTCACCGTGGTGGACAACCCGACCCGGCAGGCGTTCGCCGTGGAGATGGTCGGGACCGACGGCATGGCCAACGCCATAGCGCTGAACAGCGCGGTCTTCAACCTGGCCCGGATCGCCGGCCCCGCTATCGCGGGCCTGGTCATCGCCGCGCTCGGCACCCCGGCGGCCTTCCTGGTCAACGCCGTCTCCTTCGGCGCCGTCCTCATCAGCCTGAAGCTGATGCGCCCCGGCGAGCTGCACCGGGTCGCCCGCGCCCCGCGCGCCCCCGGCCAGCTGCGCGAGGCGCTGAGCTACGTCCGGGCCCGGCCCCGGCTATGGATGACGCTGATCCTCATCTTCTTCGTGTCCACCTTCGGCATGAACTTCCAGGTGACGAACGCGCTCATGTCCCGCGGTGTCTTTCATACCGGCGCGGGGCTGTTCGGCCTGGCCTCCACGGTGTTCGCCGTGGGCGCCCTCGGCGGCGCGCTGATCGCCGCCCGACGCAGCCGGCCGACGCTCACGCTGCTGGTCGCGACCGCCCTGGCCTTCAGCGTGTTCGAGATGCTCGGCGGCCTGATGCCGGACTTCGTGACCTTCACGCTCATGCTGATCCCCACCGGGCTGACCCTGCTGACCCTGACCACCGCGGCCAACTCGACGATGCAGCTCGGCACGACCTCCGCCATGCGAGGCCGCGTCATGGGCCTGTACATGCTGGTGTTCCTGGGCGGCACGCCGATCGGCGCGCCGCTGGCCGGGTGGGTGGCCGAGGCCTACGGGCCCCGGATGGTCCTCATCTCCGGCGGGCTCATCTCGCTGGCCGCCACCGTGGCCGTCGCCCTGGCGCTGGCCTACCGCGGCGACGCCCGGGTCCGGTCCTACCTGCGGCCCGCCCGGCTGGCCCGGCTCATCCACGCCTGAGGCCCCGCCCCGGCGCCGCCGCGACGGTGGGATGCTGCTCCGGTGGCCAGCATGAGACTCTTCGTGGCGATCGTGCCGCCGCCTGCGGTGGTGGCCGAGCTGAGCCGGCAGCTGAGCCCGCTGCAGGCCGGGTCGGCGCCGGGGCTGCGCTGGACGGATCCCGGCACCTGGCATGTCACGCTGGCCTTCCTCGGTGACGTGCCGGAGGCCGCCCTGGGGGACCTCGGCGCCCGCCTGGAACTGGCCGCCCGCGGCCAGCCGGCCGCCAGCCTGCGGCTCCGGGGCGGCAGCGCCTTCCCCAGCGCCGCGCGGGCCGGGGTCGTCACGGCGGTCGTGACCACCGTCCCGCGGCCCACCGGGCGCCGGCCCCTGGCCGCCCTGGCCGTCGCCGTGGCGGACGCGGCCCGGCAGGCCGGCGCCCCGCCGCCCGCCGGCGACCCCCCGTTCCGGGCGCACCTGACCCTGGCCCGGCTCCGCCCGTCCGCTAACGTCAGCCCGCTGCTGGCCGGCCTGGCCGGGCTGGCCGTCGGCCCCTGGCGGGCCGCGGACATCCGGCTCATCCGCAGCCACCTGGGCGGTCCGTCCGGGCCGCCCCGCTACGCGGAGCTGGCCCGCTGGCCGCTCGGCCCGCCGCCGGCCTAGAGCCGCCGCCGTAGAGCCGCCCGCCTACCGGTCGAGCCGCTCGATCACGTAATCGATGCAGGCCGTGAGGGCCTGGACGTCGGCCGGGTCGATGGCCGGGAACATGCCGATGCGCAGCTGGTTGCGGCCCAGCTTCCGGTAGGACTCCGTGTCCACGATCCCGTTCGCCCGCAAAATGGCCGACAGGGCGCCAGCGTCGATGGTGTCGGCGAAGTCGACGGTGCCGACCACCTGCGAGCGCTGCTCGGGGTCGGTGACGAACGGGGTGGCGAACGGCGCCTTCTCCGCCCACTCGTAGAGACAGGCCGAGGACTGCGCGGTGCGCGCGACCGTCCAGGCCAGGCCGCCCTGGCCCAGCATCCAGTCGAGCTGGGCGCCCAGCATGATCAGCGTCGCCAGCGCCGGGGTGTTGTAGGTCTGCTCCTGGCGCGAGTTGGCGATCGCGGCCTGCAGGGACAGGAACTCGGGGACGTACCGGTCGCTGGAGGCGATCTGGCCGGCCCGGTCCAGCGCGGCCGGCGACATCAGGGCGATCCACAGCCCGCCGTCCGAGCCGAAGCACTTCTGCGGCGCGAAGTAGTAGGCGTCGAACTCGCTGGCCGAGACGGGCAGCCCGCCCGCGCCGCTGGTCGCGTCGACCAGCATCAGCGCGTCACTGTCGGCGCCGCGGACCCGCCGGATCGGCATGGCCACGCCCGTGGAGGTCTCGTTGTGAGTCAGCGCGTAGGCGTCCGCGCCGGTCTCGGCGCTGGGCTCGGGGTGCGATCCGGGCGCGGCATGAATGACGGTCGGCTCGTCCAGCCACGGCGCGGCCGTGGTCACCGCGGCGAACTTCGACGAGAACTCCCCGAACGACAGGTGCTGAGCCCGCTGCCGGATCAGGCCGAAGGCCGCCACCTCCCAGAACGCCGTCGTCCCCCCGTTGCCCAGCACCACCAGGTAGTCGTCGGGCAGGGCGAACAGCTCGGCCAGCCCGTCCCGGACGCGGCGCACCAGGTCCCGGACGGGGGCCTGCCGGTGCGAGGTGCCGAGCAGGGCCGCCCCCGGCCCGGTCAGGGCGGCGAGCTGCTCGGGCCGCACCTTGGAGGGCCCGCAGCCGAACCGTCCGTCCGCCGGGAGCAGGTCCCGCGGGATCTCGATCGTGGCTGGCTCCTGCGGCATCGGGCTCCTCGCGGTGCAGGCCGGCCGCGGCGGCCGGCGGGTCGTGCCGCCAGCCTATAGAAGGGCGGCCGCCGGCCGCGTCGTGGCGGCGGTCCGGCTAAGTGTGTGAGGATCGGTTCCCGTGAGCGACCTGGATACCGCGAGCGGGACGGCCGGGCCCGGCGACGTCCTGGACGAGTCGATGCTGCCCGCCGACCCCCTGGAGCTGTTCGCCAGCTGGATGGCCGACGTCGTCGCCGCCGGGCTGCCCGAGCCGACCGCGATGGCCCTGGCCACGGTGTCGGCCGACGGCCGTCCCCGGGCCCGGATGGTCCTGCTGAAGGGCTACGACGACGGCGGCTTCACGTTCTATACGAACCGGACCTCGCGCAAGGCCAGTGACCTGTCGCAGGTACCCCGGGCCAGCCTGCTGTTCCCGTGGTACCCAATCCAGCGCCAGGTCATCATCGAGGGCACGGTCACCGCGCTGTCCACGGCCGACAGCGAGCCGTACTTCCGGTCCCGGCCGCGCGGCTCGCAGCTCGGCGCCTGGTCCAGCCGGCAGTCGGCGGTGATCGGCTCGCGCGCCGAGCTGGATGACCGCTACGCCGCCCTGAGCGAGCGGTGGCCCGAGGGCACCGACGTGCCGATGCCCGAGTTCTGGGGCGGATACCGGGTCGAGCCCCAGGTCGCAGAGTTCTGGCACGGCCGGGTGGACCGGATGCACGACCGGTTCCGGTACCGCCGGGAGCCCGGCGGCTGGGTCCCGGAGCGGCTCGCGCCGTAGCCCGCGCCGGTTCGCAGTTCGCGCATTCGCCGTCGCGGAATAGCATCAATCTGGGAGGGAGTGCACAGTGACGGCGCACGGGCTGATCGATACGACCGAGATGTACCTTCGCACGGTCTTCGAGCTCGAGGAAGAAGGCATCGTCCCGCTGCGCGCCCGGATCGCTGAGCGGCTGTCCCAGAGCGGGCCGACGGTCAGCCAGACGGTGGCCCGGATGGAGCGGGACAAGCTGCTCACCGTGGAGGGTGACCGGCAGCTGGCGCTGACGGACACCGGCCGGACGCTGGCCACGCGGGTCATGCGCAAGCACCGGCTGGCCGAGTGCCTGCTGGTCAACGTGATCGGGCTGCCCTGGGAGGAAGTCCACATCGAGGCGTGCCGGTGGGAGCACGTCATCTCCGACAGCGTCGAGCGCCACCTGGTCACGCTGCTCGGGTACCCCGTGGCCTGCCCGCACGGCAACATCATTCCGGGCCTGGCCGAGCTGGGCGTGCCGCAGGATGCCAGCGATCGCTCGGCGCTGGCCGGCGATGAGGTCGTGGTGGCCATCACCAAGCTGGCCTGGCGAGACGGCGAGCACGTCGTGGTGCGCCGTATTAGCGAACAAATCCAGAGCGACGCTGAGCTCATGCTTAGACTCAAGAACATTGGAATACAACCCGGCCGTGAGGTAACCCTCGCGGCGAGTGACGAAGGCGTGCGGGTGACCGATGGCGACAGGGTCGGCGAGGCGGGAGCGGACATCTCCCAGGAGGTGGCCGCGCACGTCTTCGTCACCCGGTCATGACGGTGCCCGCCGGGGCCGGGTGAGCTCCTGGTGAGCGGGGCTGGCGCACCCGGCGGCGCGGCGCCCCCGCCGCCGCAGCTGGCCCCCGACGCCGTGCTGGGGTACATCGAGGCCGGGGTCATCGTCATCGGCCTGGACGGCCGCCTGCAGTACGTCAACGACTTCGCGGTCGGCCTGTTCGGCTTCCCCGATGACGCCGGGCACCTGGCCGGCCAGCGCCTGATGGCCCTCGGCTTCGAGGAGGGCGACGCCCGCAAGGCGCGGGCCATGATCCAGCAGGTCGAGCGGGGACGCCCCTGGGAGGGCACGTTCGCGGCCCGGCGGGTCGACGGGTCGCGGGTCTTCGTCCGCGCGCACGCCGCGCCCCTGCGCGGGCCGGGCGGCGAGGTGACCGGGGTCGTGCTCATCGCCCGCGAGGCCGTCCGGCACGGCAGCCAGAGCCAGGGCGACCGCATCGGCGTGCTGGAGCGGATCGGCGAGCGGCTGGCCGGCTCGCTGGAGCTGAGCGTCACGCTCCGCCAGGTCTCGGAGATGCTCGTCCCGCAGTTCGCCGACCACTGCCTCATCGACCTGCTCCAGGGGGACAAGCTGGTCCGGCGGGAGCAGTTCCACTCCCGGGGCTGGATGCCCGAGCCGGGCACGTGGGCGCTGGTGGGCGAGCCCATCACCTACCCGGAAGGCCATTTCTGCCAGCTGGCCATGGAGCAGCTGGACACGATCATCGTGGAGGACCTGGCCCAGGAGAAGGTCCCGCCGCCCAGCGCGGCCAGCGAGGAGCTCTGCGACGACGTCGGGCTCACCTCGGTGATGGCCGCGCCGCTGATCGCCCGCGGTGAGCTGCTGGGCGTGATCAGCCTGGCCCTGTCCCGGCTGACCGACCGGCGCGAGCAGCACTACAGCGCCGACGACCGCGACTTCCTCAGCGCCGTCGCCAGCCGGGTCGCGGTGGCCATCGACAACGCGATGCTGTTCGAGGAGGAGCGGCGCACGGCCCTGGCCTTCCAGACCAGCCTGCTGCCGGTCGACGCGCCGTCCCTGGACGGGCTGGAGGTGGCCTACAAGTACGTGCCGGCCAAGCCGCTGGAGACGCACGGCCAGGGCATCCAGACCCAGGTGGGCGGCGACTGGTACGACATCATCCCGCTGTCGGCGGGCCGGGTCGGCATCGTCATCGGCGACGTCGAGGGCCGCGGTGCCCGCGCGGCGGCGGCCATGGGCCAGCTGCGCGCGGCCCTGCGGGCCTTCGCCCAGGACGACAAGCCGCCCGCCGAGATCCTGCGGCGGCTGGACGACTGGTGCCGGACGCTGGTCCCGCAGCACCCGGCCGCGGATGGCACGGCGCCCCCGGACCCCCCCACGGTGAGCTGCACCTACCTGGTCTACGACGCGTGGTCGCGGATCCTGTCCTTCGCCAACGCCGGGCACATGCCCCCGCTGCTGATCAGCGGCACCGAGGTCCGGCCGCTGGAGATCAAGTACAAGGGCGTCCTGCTCGGCGTGCGGGGCCGGGGCATGCCCGCGCTGCCGACCTACCGCGAGGAGTCGCGGTACCTGCCGCCTGGCTCCACCCTGGTCTTCTACACCGACGGGCTGGTCGACCGGCGGCAGCGGATCGGCGGCGACGGCCACTACACCGACGCTGAGGTCCAGGACATGCTCACCGCGGCCATCCAGCACGCCGCGGGCGGCCCCGTCGCGGGCATCGCCGAGGCCGCCGAGCTGGCCGTGCCGGGCGAGATCGACGACGACATGGCCGTCGTCGTGGTCCGCACCTCGGCCGTCAACCTGGCCTCCTGGGAGGGCCGGTTCCCGGCCGAGCCGATCCGGGTCTCCGAGGCCCGGCAGCTGGCCCGGGACAACTTCGTGAAGTGGGGCATGGAGCTCGAGCAGGCCGACCTGGCCTGCCTGCTGGTGTCCGAGGTGGTCACCAACGTGGTCCTGCACGCCGCGGCGCCGGCCGGGCGCCGGACCGAGCTCGTGCTCGAGCCCGCCGGCCTGGCCGGCGGGGCCGTCGGCGTGGCCGCCTGGGACGTCGCGCCGTTCGGCGAGGTGCTGCCCGGCCAGTCGGGCAATGAGTTCACCCTGCGGCTGCGGCGCGGCCACGAGTCGATCTGGGTGGAGGTGTTCGACACCGACCTGCGGCTGCCCCGCATCCGGAGCGCCGGCGAGAGCGACGAGGGCGGCCGCGGCCTGTACCTGGTCGACCAGCTGGCCACGCGATGGGGGTCGCGGCCGACCAAGGACGGCAAGGCGGTCTGGTTCGAGCTGCCGGTCAAGGGCGGCCTCGGCCAGGGCTAGCGCTGCGGCCGGCCCAGCGGGCTGGCGGCTAGCGGTTCTGCGAGGCGACCCAGATCACGAGGATCACGATGGCGAACCCGACGATCGTGGTGATCCAGACCTTGCCGTTGACCTGACCGCCGAACCGGCGCCGCGCCCGGGTGAGGAAGAAGGCGCCCAGGGATGCTATGAGAAACAGCAGGATCAGGCCGGTCGCCACGGGTCCCTCCGGGGTCAGGTATCCCCTCGAGCATAGGCGCGCCGGCCGGTAATCGCGATCAGGACGCCTCGGCGACCACCGCCGTCTGCCCGGCGTGGCTGGCCGCCCCCAGGATGGCCGAGACCGGCGCGTCGGCTTCCGGCTCCCGGACCGAGTCGTGCAGCCGGCGTAGCACCGTCACCTGCCGGGCCAGCGCCTCGATCCGGTCCTCGACGAGCCGGGCCGCGGAGTCTCGCTGGCCAGTGCTGACCGACCGGCCGAGGGCCAGCCGGGCCAGCGGCTTGATCTCGTCGAGCCGGAACCCGAGGTCCTTGAGGGCGAGCGCCACGGCGATGTAGCCGCTGTACTCCTGCGGGTACTTGCGGGTGCCCCCCGCCGACCGGCGCGGCTCGGGCAGTATCCCGAGCTCCTCGTAGTAACGGATCGTGCGGCTGCTGACCCCCGCGGACTTGGCGAGCTGCCCGATGCTCACCAGCCCGGCGGGGTCGTCGATAGCCTTAGACATGCGTTGATAACTCCCCTGTGCTGTCCGCCGAGCGCCTGCCGCGCCCCCCTGTGGCGGAACGACTCCGGGGCTCTCGCCTCGGAGTATTACGGATAGTAGTCGGATCAAGGCAGGGCGTGCGGGGAAATGAGCGGGCTGCCGGCTCCGTCCCGGAACCGGCTCGCCGCGGCCAGCGGCGGCGGCGCTACCGGGAGGTAGCCTCGGCCCGGTAGGCACGGGCTGACCGGGAGGTGCAAGGTGTCTGAGGCATACATCGTCGGGGCGGTGCGGACGCCCGTCGGGCGGCGCAACGGCGGGCTGTCGGGGATCCACCCGGCGGACCTGGCCGCGCAGGTCCTCAAGGAGCTGATGACGCGCACGGGCGCCGACCCGTCCGCCGTCGAGGACGTCATCATGGGCTGCGTCTCGCAGCTGGGCCCGCAGACCACTGACATCGCGCGGAACGCCTGGCTGTCGGCGGGCCTGCCCGAGAGCGTGCCCGGCGTCACCATCGACCGGCAGTGCGGCTCGTCGCAGCAGGCCGTGCACTTTGCCGCGCAGGGCGTCCTGTCCGGGACCCAGGACCTGGTCGTGGCGGCCGGCGTCGAGAGCATGAGCATCGTCCCGATGGGCTCGACGGTGCAGCTCGCGCTCGACGCGGGGATGCCGCTGCCGTACGGGGCCGGCTGGCAGGAGCGCTACGGGGACCAGGAGATCTCCCAGTTCCGCGGCGCCCAGCTGGTCTGCGAGAAGTGGGGCCTCCAGCGGCACCAGCTCGAGGAGTTCGCGCTGGAGAGCCATGCCCGGGCGATCACGGCCATCGACGAGGGCCGGTTCGAGCGGGAGATCGTCCCGGTGGCCGGCGTCACGACCGACGAGGGGCCGCGGCGGGACACCACCGCGGAGAAGATGAGCCAGCTCAAGCCGCTGCGCGAGGGCTGGGAGATCACGGCGGCCACCGCCTCGCAGATCTCGGATGGCGCCGCGGCGCTGCTGATCGCGTCCCCGGCCGCGGTGCGCCAGCACGGGTTCACCCCGCGCGCCCGGATCCACACCCTCACCGTGACCGGCTCCGACCCGGTCTACATGCTGACCGGCCCGATGCCCGCCACCGAGCGGGCGCTGGAGAAGGGCCACCTCACGGTGGACGACATCGACGTGTTCGAGGTGAACGAGGCCTTCGCGCCCGTGCTGCTGGCCTGGTCGGCGGACACTGGCGCCTCGCTGGAGAAGACCAACCCCAACGGCGGCGCGATCGCGCTCGGGCACCCGCTGGGCGCGACCGGCGCGATCCTGATGACCAAGCTGCTGCACGAGCTGGAGCGGGGCGGGGGCCGGTACGGCCTGCAGACCATGTGCGAGGGCGGCGGCCAGGCCAACGCCACCATCATCGAGCGGCTCAGCTAGGTCCGCCGGAGCGCCGCCGGCCGCCGGGACGGGCGGTCCGGCCGCGCTGCTCGTTTCGAGGAAATATCTAACTTTACTTATAGGTTCTCTTATCCAGATGACAAAAGAAGCTTCGTCCTCCGTGCCGAGGTATCGCACTGGAAGGCGAACATACATGTTGCTGACAACCTTTGACGCGCTCGGTGAGTTCGACCGGATCACCCGGCGGGCCTTCGCTCCGGCGTCGGCCGCCGCGGCCATCCGGATGGACGCCATCCGCCGGCCGCAGGAGATCGAGCTGCGCTTCGACCTGCCCGGCATCGACGCCGGCAGCCTCGAGGTCACCGTCGACCGCGGCGTGCTGAGCGTCACGGCCCAGCGCAGCCAGGAGTTCGGCGAGGACGAGAAGCCCTTCATCCGGCAGCGGTTCATGGGCTCGTACGCGCACCGGGTCCGGCTGTCCGAGAGCGTCAACGCGGACGCGATCGAGGCCTCCTACGAGGGCGGGGTCCTGACCGTCCGCGTCCCGCTGCAGGAGAAGGCCCAGCCGCGCAAGGTCGAGGTCCGCGCCGCCGCTGCGGTCCAGGCCCCCAGCACCGAGGCTCACGGCACCGAGGCTGAGGCCGCGGGCACCGAGGGCAGCGGCACCGAGGAGAGCACTGAGGTGGCCGCCTGATCCCGGCGGTAGCCTGCCTGTAACGAGGGTCCGCGCGGCCGGCCGGCCGCGCGGGCCCTTACCAGTCCGGAAGGAGACCCGGCCGTGTCACCGCTGCCGCTGGATAACGCCGACCTGCCGCTGTTCACGGTGGGTCAGGTGGCGAGCATGCTGGAGATCCAGCAGGCGTTCCTGCGACGCCTGGACGAGCATCAGGTCGTCCGCCCGTCCCGCTCCGGCGGCGGGCAGCGCCGCTACACCCGGAACGAGATCACCGTCGTCCAGTACGTCGTGCAGCTCGTCGACGAGGGCATGACGCTGAACGCGATCCGCCGCGTGCTGCGGCTGGAGGCGCTGGTCCGCGAGCTGGAGGCCGAGCGGGACGCACTGCGCGAGGCCCTGGCTGAGCGGGACGACCGGCTGGCCGCGCTGCGCGCCGCCCGCACGGAGTAGCCGCCCGGCCCCGTCCGGAGCCGGGCTAGGCGGGCTGGCCGTCGGCCAGGGGGGCCGCCGACGACACGTCGGCATCGGCCCGGCTGACCAGGACCTGCCGGCTGATCTGGTGCAGTGAGCTGAGGACGGTGCTGAGATCGTCGTCGTGCGCCAGGTCGATGACCACGTCGCCGGCCATCTCGGACGGCCGGGCCATGCGCGGCGTGAAGTTCATCTCGCTGACCCGCTGGCCCGCCAGAGCCTGATCCAGCACCGTGCGGCTGTGCGGATCGTCAGCGAGCGTGATCCGGATCCTCCACAGTGCCATGCGGCCTCCCAGTGCCACGGCCAGGGGCGAGCCGAGCCGGTACGGGCCCAGTTCGACGCTGGCTCAACCTGAACAATGCAACAAGCTGGTTACGAGGCCGATTCCGGTCAGTTACGACGAAGTGAAACATCAGCAGTCGTACCAGGTCACTGGCGTCACAGCCGTTCGCGCGCCGTTTGCCTCGCGGCAAACGGTATCGCAGGCAGCGCACAGTTACGGCGAACCCGCCGAAAGTCACGGCCACTTGTAACGTGCCGGAAATGGCGGCCGCGCTGGGCGGCGGCGACGGCGCCCGTACCGCCGGCGCCCGGGGCCGCGCCGGGTTCCGGTACGATGTCTGAGCGACGCTGACCGGCGGCCCCGGGCCGCTGCGATGAGCAGAGGCTCAGCCTCCCGGTCTCGCGCGGGTGTAGTTCAATGGCAGAACATCAGCTTCCCAAGCTGACAGTGCGGGTTCGATTCCCGTCACCCGCTCCACCGCGTAGCCCCAGGTCGGGCCTGCCTTACGAGCCTGACCCCCGACCACCGCTGTGCAGTTGTTGATCTTCCGTGCCATTAGCGTGCCATTAGCCCGCCGGAGCTGGCGCGCCCGTCTCGCCGTCGCCGTCCTCGCCGTCGGTCTGCTCGGCCTGGACATGCCGGTCGATCGCATCCGTGATGGCCTGAGTTGCACCGCCGCAGCGGCCCGCCCTTGACGCCGGGAAAGGCCAGCGCCCCCGGCTGGTCCTGGACGAACGCTGCCAGGTGCTCCCGCAGTACCGGGATGATCGCCTGCGGGATGCCGACAATGCAGCGCCCGGCCTTGGACTTAGGCGGACCTAGCAGGAGTTCTCCCGTCGACCGCTCGATGAAGGCCACGCGGACCCGCACGGTTCCGGCCTCCAGGTCGAGATCGCCGCGCCGCAGTGCGGTTACCTCGCCCCATCGCAGGCTGGAGAAGGTGGTCAGAAGAACGAGCGCGAGGTAACGCCGGTCGTACGCCCAGTCGGCCCGGCCCTGGTCGGCCATCTCCCATAGCGCGTGGTTGGCTTCGGCGCGCGTTCCGTAGGTCTCGGGTGAGGGGAGCATCTCGCCACGCTGCTGGAAGCGCAGCCGATACCCGCCGCCGGTCAGAGCGCGAATGTTGCCGACCGGCTGGCGGCCAACCCGCTCCGAGAGCGCGAATACCTGGGCCACGGTCAGCACCGGCCGCTCCGCTGCATCCTCGTCACCGGCACCGCGGATGCGGCAGGGATTCTGCTGAAGGATCTTGTCTTCGACCGCTGTCATGAGCACCGCGCGCA
>FSXZ01003005.1_pt1 | contig 19541 bp, 10 predicted proteins | sample 1638121 | NCBI WGS metagenome assembly FSXZ01 (sample SAMEA3914788, study PRJEB12502) | metagenome | biome: forest; material: soil | place: Canada | collected 2011-07-03 | depth 0.1 m
CCCCCAAGCAGTCCACCCTGGGCGTCCACCCGGCCGGCGCCGCCTTCGCGGCCGACGACTTCGGCGTCTCGTTCGAGCCGGAGGCCGACCTCCCCGGCATCGCCGCCGCCGCCGGCGGGGCCTTCGCCGCCACCGTCACCGACCCGGCCGACCTCCCCGCCGTCCTCAAGGAAGCCCTCGCCGCCGTCCACGCCGGCCGCTCCGCCGTAGTAGCCGCCCACCTCCCCCCCGCCCAAACCCCCCGCTAGCCCACCCACCTCTTGCGCCCAACTCCCACCGTGCGCCCCACTCTCCACCGCGCCGAGCCTTCACCATGAGCCCCACCCGCCACCTGGTCCCTCACGAGCGCCAAGGCCCATGAAGCTCCATGGCGTTTACGCCCCTCTGGGGGCTGAACGGCCATGGATCTTCGTAGCCGTGATCGCCTCGACCAAAATCATCGCTACTTATCAACAGGTTATCCACAGCTTCTAAACTCGTTTTGGCCGATGCTCGCGCAGACGACCAGCATGGTTGGCATGAAGTCGCCTAATCAAGACCTGGCCGGAGTCATTGACGAACATGAGGGGGTGTTGAGCGCCGCGACCGCTCTGCGCTACATGACCGAGAAGCAACTCCGGTGCCGCGTAACTTCCGGGCGTTGGCAAAAGCCGAGTCGCGGCGTAGTCGTCGCCCAGTCAGGGCCGCTAACCGATCGTCAAATCTTGCGGGTCGCGCTGCTCCGGGCCGGGCCTCGAGCCGCGCTAGCTGGACTCACCGCCGCCCGGCTGGACGGATTCAAGGGTTTCGACGACAAAGCTCCCTTCGTTGACCGGCCCATTTACCTGCTTATTCCTTATGGCTACAAGCGACGAATCCCGCCGCTTGGGTTGACCGTTGTCACGCACTACTCCCAGTTCCTGGGCGACGCAGACGTGCATCCGATGCGGCACCCGAGGCGAACCCGGATAGCGCGGTCGCTGATCGACGCCGCCGCCTGGATGCCAACCGAGCGAGGTTCAATGGCGATCCTTGCCGCAGGGGTGCAACAGGGACTGGCGAGGGCGGACGATCTTCGGCGGGTGACCGATCGACTCGAGACGCTCCGCCGCCGCAAGCTGATCGTTGCGGCCCTGAACGACATCGCGGGCGGCTCGCAGGCCATCTCCGAGCTGGACTTCCTCCGCCTTGTGGTCCGCCCGTTCGGGCTGCCCGAGCCCAGCCGCCAGTCAGCCCGCCGAGACCGGCGGGGCCGCAGGCGCTGGATCGACGCGGCCTGGGACGACGGCAAGATCGCGGTGGAGATCGACGGCGCCCAGCACACGGAAGACCCGCTCCAGCGCTGGGACGACATGGAGCGCGACATCGACCTCACGCTCGACGGCTACCACACCCTGCGGTTCCCCGCCTGGTTGGTCAGGCACAACCCCGGCTACGTCGCGCGCCGCATACGCGACGCGCTCAGCCGCAGCGCGCCACGCGGCTCAGGGCAGTACGGGGCCGAGCTTGCGCAATAGGTTCGTCTGGTAAACCAGGACGTACCAGCCGTCGACCTGGTACCGGGCCGACGGCTTGCCGAAGACCTGCTCGAAGGCGCTCACCGGATACCCGGGGTGCCCGTCGGCGCTGCCGTGCACGTCGGCGACCGCGAAGGTCGCGTCGTAGGTGGACGGGTTGTACCACAGCGGGTTCGACTCCCAGCCCGGAATGTTGACCGTCATCGTCGGGGCGTCAGCGTGCGGATGCAGGTCGATGGCGCGCAGTTGTACCTTGTTGCCTGACTCCACCGTGGTTACCGACGCATCCCAGTAGCCGGCGACCCCGTAGCGGAGCCCGTGGGCCTCCAGCCACGCCGATAGCGGCGGGGTGTCCGGGGTCAGCGGGGGGCGGGCGGCGCCGGCCGACAGCGTCAGCAACGCGACCACGGCCGTCACGGCGACCGCTGCGACCGCTGTCAGCCTTCCGGTGACGCGAGCGGGTATCAGGCCGCGCGCCGCGAGCACCGCGCCGCTCGGCAGCAGCGCCGCGAGCTCGCGGGAAACGCCTGCCAACGGCATCACCGAGACGACGTAGATCGCGACGTTGCATACGATCACGGCGCTCAGCAGCTGCTCGGCCCGGCTCGCCCTGCGCCAGGTCCATGCCACCCGCGCGAGGCCGAATATCGCCGCCGCCAGGCAGACCGCGCCGAGGGCCTCGCGCGCGCTGGCCAGCCGGGCGCCCGGCGACGCGACCGCACCGAACAGTTGACGGATGTCCAGCCAGGTGATCGAGACGTGCTGCGGCCACAGCCGGGGCGATGCGAGCTTCGCCTTCGGCGCGACCATGTAGAACGCGCCAAGCCAGGTCATCACCGCGCGGAAGGCCGACTCGACGGGCACCGAGAGGACCGCCGCCACGGCGATCGCCGTGTCAGCCGAGCGGAGCTTGCGGGTGGCGAGCACGCGGTAGAGGCAGACAAGGACGATCGCCGGCACGGCGACATAACGGACGGTGAGGTCGCTGAACTGGCCGGCGGCGAGGATCACGCCTACCAGCGGCGCGGTAAACCGTCGGCCCGGCGCGCGATCGATCAGCAGGATCGGCGCCAACATGAACACCGCGGTCCCGATGTGGTCGGGTTCCTCCAGCAGCACCCATACCTGCGGTATGAACAGCAGCGACGCGGCGAGCACCGCGACCACGATCGCGCACCGGGCCGCCCTCGCCGGTCCGCGGCTGCCGAGCACGGCCAGGGCCGTGGCCAGCGCCGCGACGATCAGGTAGGCCAGCGCCGAGGCGACGTGCAGGGCCGTGTCGCCGAGCCCGAACAGCAGCGCGGCAATGCCGTTCAGCGGCAGTTCGAAGAAGTAGAACGTCGCGTCGCCGATGTGCCAGCCGTGCAGGAGGAGATGGCCATGCACCATGTCCCACGCCTGCAGCGCGTTGTTGGCGCCGTCCGAGTCAACCCGGGCCCCCCACGAAATCCGCAGGAAGAACGCGAACAGCACAACGGCCGCCCCCGTCCACGCTGCCGCGGCCTTCCAGCGCGGTCCCGGCGGCGGTGATCCTTCCGGACGGACAACGGGATCGCGGTCGGGGGTGGTCTCGCCGACCGAGTCCCCGGCTGCTTTCACATCCCGTGCGCTCATCGGTTCCGTCCTGTCAGATACGGTCGCCACCTCGCGTGCGCCGGCTCCCGGGGCGCTTGAATCAGAATCGTTTCAGAGTATGCACTGCGACGCGCTGGCCGGGGCCCCCAATACGATGGAAACCCCGCTTTCCAGCGCGCCCGTGTACGGTACCCTTGCGCCTGGCACGGGGCGGTAGCTCAGCTGGTCAGAGCAGCGGACTCATAATCTGCCGGTCGTGGGTTCGAGCCCCACCCGCCCCACCCGGTTTAACCTGCGGTTACTCCGCTTTCGCTCGGTCTGCTGACGCCGATCCGTTGTATTCGATCAAACATTCGATGTTAGCTGGTCGACGTCAACGGTATAGGACCCAGATACGAGTAATGCTCGGGAGGCAGGTTGCAAGTCTCGAAGGCGTGTGGAGTGGCTGACGGAAGAGACCAGGAGCGGTTCCTGCGGCAAAACGCGGTGCCTGCCTAGGTCGCCGAAAGCGCCCAGGTCAGGTTACCGCGTCGAGCGCTCTCGACAGTGGCGGGTAAGCGCTCGGGTCGAGCAGCAGCACAGTGCCGGCGGCGTAGTCCCACGGCGCAACTGAGCACAGTAGCGCGGCGAGTCGGCGGGCGCTGTCGGTGGCTCCAGCTTCGCTCAGCGTCTCGGCTGATTCGGCTAGCACCGCTCCCACGTTGACGTGCCTCCCAGCCTCAGCCTCGGGTGGGAGGGCGGTGAAAGCTCGGGCTGCCGCCTCGGCGTCCGCTGCCGCTGCGCGGGCCTGCGCGTGCAGCCCCGACCGCGCCAGCGTCGAAGCTACGCTCGCCAGTGCCCGCGCCTGCCAGACCGGGTCGGTGATGGCCCGGGCCAGGGCGAGGGACTGCTCGCCGTCGCCGGCGAGGGCTAGCGCCACCGCTATGGCCGCCCGTGCGCGCGCGCGTGTGTCGGGATCGGTGATGGATCGGGCCAGGGTTAGTGCCTGCTCGGTCTGGCCTGCGTGCGCCCACGCCTCCGCCGCGGTCGCCAGGTCGTGCTCCCGCTCTCCGGACCTGTCCGCCCGGGCAGTGGCGTCGGCCTGCTCCGCTGCGGCCCGGGCCCGCCCGCGCTGCCCGGCCCGCGCTGCTGCCGCGGCCTCGTCAGCCAGTACACCGAGCTTGGTTTTGCTGCCCGGGATAAACCAGGTCTCGGGCGGGTCTTCGTTCCACCTTCGGGGGCTCCACGGGGCCGGGACCAGAGTTCGCGCGACTACGTACAGGGCATTCGCGCGCGCGAATTCGGTGGCCAGCGAGCTGGCTTCGACCCTGGCCGCTTCGGCTGCGGTCTGCGCCAGGTCCGGGTGTCCGGCCCGGGCCAGTGCTCGTGCTGCCCGCGCGAGAGCCTCGGACCGCGGCGAGGGCGAGCTGGTAATGGCGCGGGCCGCTGACTCGGCGTGCTCGGCCGTAGCCCGAGACTGCTCATGCTGTCCGGATAGCGCCAGCGCGAGCGCAGCCACCGTGAGCACGTGTACGTCGTCGGGAAAGAGGCGGTTGGATGCCAGGGCTTGCTCGGCCGCGGCCCGGGCCTGCTCGTGGTCCCCGGCGCGGGCGAGGGCCAGTGCTATGTCCGCTAGCGCCAGGGCCTGTTCGTCGGGGCTGATCATCTCCAGGGCCAGGGCAGGCTCGAGGATGCCAGCCAGTGACAGCACCTTCGCCACGACGGACAGGGTCCGACCCTGTTCTTGGGATTCGACCGAGCGGGCCGTCGCCAGGGCTTGCTCGGCTACGGCCCGGGCCCGCTTGTGGTGCCCGGCGCGGGCCAGGGCTCCAGCCACGTCTGCCAACGTCGCCGCCCGCTCGTCCATACCGCTGACCGAGTCGGCCATGACCATGGCGGACTCGCTGAAGCCGGCTTGTGCCAGCACCTGAGCCACGTCGACCAGCCCGCGCGGGCTGAATTCAGCTGAGTGGCCCGCCGCCGCGGAGGCTCCGGCGGCGGCCTGCGCTTTCTCGGGCTGCCCGGTCAGTGCCAGTGCCTGCGCCGCGCCTGCCAGTGCCCAGGCCCGCAGCCCCGGGTCGACTTCTTGACGGGCTGTAGCCAGCGCTTGCTCGGCGACGGTGGCGGCTCTGTCCGGCTGCCCGGCTTGCGCCAGCGCCTGGGCCGCATCTGCCAGGGCCCAGGCTCGCTCGCTCGGTTCGGCTAGCGTGCGGGCCGCGGTGAGCGCCTGCTCTGCGGTGCGGCCGGCCTGCTCGTACTGTCCGGACTGGGCCAGCGCCCGGGCTACGTCCGCCAGCGCCGAGGCGCGAAGGTTGGGGTCGTCGATGAAGCGGGCCGTGGTGAGTGCCTGCTCGGCGGTGGTGCCGGCCCGCTCCTGCTGTCCGGCCTGGGCCAGCGCCCGGGCTGCGTCCGCCAATACCGAGGCGCGAAGGTGGGGGCGGTTGATAAGGCGGGCGGCGGTGAGTGCCTGCTCGGCGGTGGTGGCGGCCTGTTCCTGCTGTCCGGCCTGAGCCAGCGCCAGTGCGGTATCGGCAAGCAGGGCCGCTAGATTGCCCGGGTTTCCGGTGGCGGCAGCGAGGGCCTCGGCGCGGTCGGGCTGGCGCAGAACAGCCCATGTGAGCGGCAGCTCGTCTGGGATGTAGGTGTTGCGGGCGGTGAGGTGGTCGCGCCAGCAGGCCAGCGCCAGCGCGCCGCCCAGGTCGGGGTCGTCCCCCGCGACGGTCAATTCCAGGGCAGTGCCGATCTCGGCCAGCGCCGCGCCGTCCGCGCCGGTTACGGCCAGCAGGCGGGCGTGGCGGGCGGGGTCGAGAGCGTTTGCGGTCATCCGGGTCAGGTCGCCGCTACTGGCCAGCAACGCCGGGTATCCGTCCAGCAGGTAGACCGGAGTGCCGGCCGGCCAGCCCTGCCCGCGGTACTCCTGCGCCCACTCATCCAGCCGCTGGCGGTGGCGGGGCAGGTCGCTGCCCAGGTAGCGCTCGGCTTCAGCCTGCAGTTCCCCATGCGCGATCACGTAGACCTCAGGCGTGTCCGGGCCCCAGCGGGCCGGGCGGCGGTCGAAGGTCCGCCCTGCCACCGAACGCAGGATCTTCTCGGCTTCCCACAGCCCAATCCCGCTCTTCTTGTCCTTCTTCCTGACCAGCCAGGCCAGGTCTTGAGCGGACAGCCCGCCCCGCGCGGCGGTCAGCAGGCCGAGCACGTCCCGGCCGGCCCGGCTGCCGTCCAGCAGCCGTTGCAGCTCCCGCTGGCCGAGGTGCTCCGCGTCGAGGGCGAAAGGGGACGGGGCCAGCGGACGGATAATGGCCGGATCCCGGAGCGGGTGCGTTTCGCGAACGTCGTCGGGAAGCGGCGGGTTCGCCCGGCCGGCGACGATCACGCGCATGTCGTGCGGGGGATCGCCGGGCAGCAGCGCGGCGATGCTATGTCCTCCGGCGGTGGCGCCTCGGTCCTCGTCCAGGCCGTCCACCAGCAGCACTAGCCGCCCACCTCGATCGCGGCAGGCGGAAGCGGCCAGGGACATCATGCCGTACAGCTTCAGCTCGCGGAGCGGCTCCGGCAGTCCCGCTGGCCAGGGCTGGCCGGCGAGCTCCGCCAGCTGCTCACCGAGGACTTGGGTGAAAGCATCCCGGCTATCCTGCCCGGGGAGACGGGCGGTGATGAAGAACGACACAACCTTCACCCCCGCCTCATCCAGTCCCCGGGCGCTTAGAACGAAGGTGGACAGCAGCGCTGACTTGCCCGCCCACGCGGGCGCCTGCCACCAGGCGTACCGACTCCCGCCCGGAGCAGTGCAGAACCGCGTCAACTCGGCCAGCTCGGCCTCCCGCCCGGCCAGCTTCCGCTGATGCGGGGCGATCTGTCGCACCAGCTCCAGGTACATCGAGTGTGCAGGCAGATCAGTGCCGAAGTAATTGTTCTGAACGCCGTCGCCGATCAGCACCCCGGCGGCATCGTGGACAATAACCGGCCCCGTGCTGTCCGCCGCCGCGGCTTCCTGTGCCTTATCCACCCGCCCCCGCCCAGAAGAGCCCTTTCCAGCCGGGCGACCGTCTAAAAGGGCTACCGTGTCGGCCGCTCGCAGAGATTCGCCTTACTAGAGTATGGACGTAGCAGAGCCCGCCCCGCATCCCTGTCCAGGGGAGTCTGCTTGCGCTCACCGGAGCGCCTGCGGGACGGGGCTCAGCCGGGTATGCGCAGGGGGACGGGGCTTGCCGTGCTCGCAGTCACCGCCGCGCTCGCCCCGGCGGGCGTCCTCCTCGCCGTCATCTTCTCGGCGATGCTCGGACGTGACCAGCGGTCCCCGACCGAATGCTCATGCTGGTCCTGTGCGTGACCCTGGATCAGCCGCCCCGGGACTATCTGCGATCGGCGCCCGCGCAGGAACAGGCCGGATTCGCCGCGTATCGCGCGGTCCCGCGGCGATACCGACGCCCCGGCCTAGTGGCGCCCAGCGCGCCCCGCGGCCGACGACCAGTGTCAGCGAATCTTAAGAAGTTAAGCAATTGCCTAGTTTTCTGGTTGTATTATACGGGTTTTATGGCCCCTCAAGCCGCGTCCGGCCGTGAGCTCTCGGCGCGCGTTGATGACGGCGCGGACTGGCAGTCGCCACGCCCGGCGCTCAGCGACCGGCTGCCGCGCGCGTGGATGTTCCCGTTGCTGGTCTTCGCGGCCACGTGGGCCCTGATCCTCATCACCTGGCACGTGGCGGCCGCGATCTACGGCATGTCGATGCCGTGGCGCAACTACTTCCTTTTCAAGGACGCCAACTTCTACATCTGGATCGCCCAGCACGGGTACCACTCGCCGGGCGTCCTGCCCTCGACCGTGGCACCGGCGCAGACGGCCTTTTTCCCGCTGCTCCCGGCCTTGGTCAAGGCGGCCAGCTACCTGCTGCCCTTCACCACCCCGCGGTATCTTTGGGCCGGGCTTCTCGTCCAGGTGCTGTCGGGCGCCGCTTCGGCGGTCGCGGTATGGGCGCTCGCCGCCCGCGTGACGGACCGGTGGCTGGCCGATCGCACGGTGCTGCTGTTCTGCGCGTTCCCTGGCGCGATGACGTTCGGCATGCTGTACAGCGAACCGCTCGGCATCGCGCTCGCCGCGGGCTGCCTGCTCGCTGCGGTAAACCGCAAGTGGCTGCTCGCCGGCGTCCTCGGGCTGCTGGGCACCGCCGAGCACTCGACGCTGATCGTCCTGGCGCCTGTCCTGGGCGTCACCGCGCTGCACGCGATCTGGACCCGGCGCGACTGGTGGTCGCTGATCGCGCCCGTGCTCACGCCCCTCGGGATGCTGGGCTATTTCGCGTATTTGGCGCCGCGCTACCACGACTTCTTCTTCTGGTTCCAGGTGGAGAAGAAGGGCTGGAATTCGGGGATCGACTGGGGCGTGGCAGAGTTCCACCTGGTCACCTGGACCAACGTTGGGGCCACCAGATACACGGTCTTCAATTCGCTGGTGACGATCCTGTTCGTCGTCGCCGTCATCGGCATCGTGTTGCTGCTCGCCGCGCGGGTGTCGCTGCCGGTGACCCTGTACACGGTGCTCATGTTCGTCGACCTGGTGATATCGGCGTCGGCGGACAAGCCGCGCTTCATCTGGACGACGATCGGCATCTTCATCGGTTTCGCCAGGCTGCCGCGCTGGCTCTACTGGCCCCTGGCGGTCGCCTCCGCCGGACTCCTGCTTTTCCTGATCGGCTGGTGGCCACAGCACTACCGGGGTCCCGCGCCCTGACGGCGCGCGCCCGGCGCGGGCCGCTATTGAACGTCCACGCGGCGCGTGCTGCCGACGAAGGCCTGCGGGCGGGTCACCTGCGTGCCGGGCCATCGCGCTTGCCTTCCATGCCGGACAGGTCGACGAGGATGCCGCCCTCGGTCGGGCCGACAATAGGTGCCGAGCCGATCCAGGCGATGACCACCCGGTCATCGCCCTTGAGAAACGGTGGCAGCGGACGCCGCCGGGCGCCGTGCCTAGCCGGGGCGGCCTTCGGGAGCTCCGCCCCTTCGACCCCCCAGCACCCTGTCACGCTTCCCGCCGTAACAACAGTCGCAGGGCCCGCGGCGCGGCGCGGGCGCGGCACCTCGTATTTTTAGCGGGCGGCCGAGGCTGGCTCCCAGACCCATAGGTCGACGCCGTACCCCACCGGATGGCGTGGCGGGAAGTAGAGCGTGCCGGGGTCCTTCGTGGAGTTCAGGTTCATGACCTGCTTGATCACGCCGGCGCCCGCGTAGGGCCGCAGATCGCCGCTGCTGCCGCCCAGGATGACGGGCGTCCGGCCGGTCGCGGAGATGTCGGAGACGACCGACTTCACGACCGTCGGGCTGGCGGTCAGCATGCCCCCGACGGGCAGGCCGCACATCCCCCTGATGTTCTCCATCAGGTGGTCCACGGCACCCTCGTTGACGATGACGACCGTTGCGTTGCCCGGCAGCTCCGTGCAGAGGTGCTGCATCGCATCGAGCTCGCCGCCGTAGGTGGCGGCGTCTCCCAGGCCGTTGAAGGTCAGGCGGATACCGCCCGACGTGCTGATCTTCGGACCCCAGGTGGTCCTCACGGCCGGTACCACGATCGCGGCCGCTCCGATCACCATGGCGACCGCAGCGACGCCGGCCCCCAGTCGCGCGTATCCATGCCGTTCCCCGTACCGGCGGATCCAGTCGGCCGCCCAGGCGATGGCCCAGGTGGCGAACAGGATGAACCCTGGTATCACCGCGGGCACGAGGCGGCGGCTCGCCCACGGCTGGTCAGGCGTGATCCCCGGCCGGTAGAGGAACGTGACGATCGACCAGACGAGCACCATGAGCGGCAGGATCCACTCCCGTGCCTGCCCGCGCATGCACCTGCGGATGAGGAGACCCGCCCCGAGCGTGCCGAGCAGGACGGCCGGCTTGCCGATGTACCACCAGACCCAGTGCAGGCTCAGCTCGGCATGGCTCGCCTTGACCGCGCCGCTGGCGGTCGCCCCGTACGTGTGCTGGAAGTGCGGCCGGACCGCGAACGCGGCGATGACGACGAACGCGAGGATCACCGACGCGTTGGCCAGCCAGCCCCACAGCCGGACCAGGCCCGGCCTCGTGTCCCGCCGAGGCAGGCCTCGGAGGCGGATGTACAGCGTCGCGCCCACGGTGACGATGACGAGGACCACGGTGATCTTTAGGAGCGGCCTCACTGAGGACTCGTTCGTCAGCATGTACTGCCACGCGAAGACCACCGCGTCGACGGCGCCGAAGGCCACGCCGACGATGAACCCGGCCGTCAGCGGCAGCGCCTGCGGCTTGCGCAAGGCGAAGAGGGCGCCGCAGAAGGGGATCGTGAGCAGGATGTCACTTGCCCCGTCGATCCGCACCAGGACCGTCAGGCCGAGCGCGAGGCCGCCGAGCGCGGCGGACGCCCAGGTCGCGGTGCGGACCCGGCGGGCACCCTCCACCACGCTGCCCCCGGCGACGCTGGCGAGCAGCCCGCCGTTCTCCCGGTCGCGGAGCGAGTCGAGCACCAGGCAGAGCCCGCCGAGAAACAGGATCTCCGCCAGCGGCTCGCTGTAGGTCGACCGGCTGGTGAACGCCTGCGGCAGCGTGACCGCCGCCGCGAGGACCGCGAGGACTGCCCATCGCGCCCCGACCAGCCTGGCGGCAAGGCCTGCGAACGTGAGCAGCGCGAGCGCGCCGAGCACCGGTGAGACCAGCAGCGCGGCATTGGCGCCGCTCAGCCACATGGCACCAGCCAGCACCATCGGCAGGCCGGCCATGAACTGCGGCTGGACGGTGCTGCCGACCTGATAGTAGGCGTAGCTCGCGAAGGTCACGGCGCCGCCGTGGGTGCCGCCGAACGCCGTCGCGTCCTCCGGGATCGGCAGCGAGCCGTGCCCGGCGATCCAGGTCGCGAACTGGTAGTACGAGCCGGGGTCGCGCAGCACCATGACGAACTGCGAGTGGTACGCAAGCTGTTCCGCGGCGAAGGCGACCACGATCACCGCCGTGGCGGCCACGGTCCACCAGGGCGTGTGCGCCCCGGCCTTCCCGCAGCTGTCGGCCGGGCGTGCGTCGGCCTCGCCTTCGTCAGGCAGTGGCGGTGCGGGCGCGGTGGATCCGGCCAGGCCGGGCACCGCGCGCAGGCCGTAGAAGAGCACTGGTATCGCGATCAGCACGGACAGCACCAGCACGGGAACCGGCCTGAACCAGCCGGCCAGCAGGAGGATGAACCCGCCGAGCAGCCAGGCCATCGCGCCGAGGGCCGGCAGAACGGAAATCCTGGCGAACAGCAGGCCGGCCGTATCGCGGCGCCGCACGTCGCCTCCCGCGATGACTTCGGCCCCCGCTGCGCGGGGGCCGACCGCGCCTGCCGTCGCGTCTACGCTCATCCGTCGTGCTCCTTCAGGAAGGCATCGCTGTACGCGACCGCGTTGGAGCCCTCGGCCCCGGGCGCGTGCATCACCAGGAAGCCGTCGTCCTCGAACACGGTCACGTAACCGTGAGCGCGGAGCAGGTCAACACGCTGCACTTGCGCCTTGATGGTGGGGAACGTGAACTGCGGCTGCGTCACGTTGGCGATCACCCAGGGGGTGAAGATCGGGGTGTCCCCGTCGCCGTCCCAGACCAAGACGGTGTCGCGGGTGTCGAGCTGCGGGCCGATGTTGTTGACGGCGGCGACGACGACGCCGCTCGGGACGTGCGACGCGGCCGCGGCCTCGGCGGTCGCGGTCGCGTTCCGGTGGTAGAAGGACGCCTGGAACATCTGCCCGAACGCGAAGTGCGGTACCAGGGCGATCGAGAAGATGGCGAACACGAGGGCGAAGCTCACCGCGATCTTGCCCGCCAGCCAGTTCGTCCCGTCGACGAGCCGGGCCCGCGACAGCAGCGCCTGGACCCGAGCGCTGCGCGCGAACCGTGTCGCCCACCACTGGAGCCGCACAGCGCCCTGGACCGCGGCGAGCGCGATGGGGACGATGAGGTAGGAGTTGTACTGGTACTTGGTCACCCACCAGTTCCCGAACCTGTTCTCAAGCATCCGCTCGGCCAACAGCGGGAGGGCTACCCAGACGATGGGAGACAGCAGCGCCAGGAAGAGGAACGGGGCGAACAGCTCGATCGTCGTGCGGACCTTGACGTGCGGGGTGATCAGAAGCTTCGCCGAGCTAAGCGGGTGCCGGACGATGTGCTCGACCGCCTGCGTGACGTTGTTCCCGAGCGCGGTGTAGGCCCAGTAGTAGTTGGCCCGGCCGCCCATGGCGGGGATGAACACCCAGATCGCGACGAACGCGTACACCACGCCGACGATGACGATCGCCAGGCCGACGAGACGCTGGCGGGGGATGCCCAGACGGCGGGTCACGATGAGTCCGAACCCCATCCCTGCGACGGCGAGGCCCATGTCCTCCTTGACCAGGAGCAGGAATGCCATCGCGATCAGCGCGCCGCGCAGGCGGCCCTTCTGCAGCCGCTCAAGGGCGATCGCGGTGAGCATCGGGGCCCACGCGGCCTCGTGGAAGTTGAACGCGGCGGCCGCCGCGATCGGCCAGCTCAGACCGTAGGCGACGGCCACGGCGTAGGCGGCGATGACGCCCGTCCGGCCGTCGCCGACCGCGCGACGGGTGAACACCCAGATCGGCGGGATAGCGAGCGCGAACAGCACGGCCTGGGCGACGAGCAGGTCGCACGGGCTGTCGTAGATCCAGTACAGCGGCGCGAGCAGGGCGTCTATCGGCGAGGAGTGGTCGCCGAGGATCGAGAAGTTCGCGACGCCGAAGTTGTGCAGGCCCTTGGCAATCGAGATGCCGGCCCCGAAATGCGCGTACGACCGGATCCCCTGATCGAAGATGCCCAGATCGTAGGTTGCCACCCGGTACGTGTAGTACATGGTGCAGGAGAAAACGCTGTAGAAGAGCGCGAACAGCGTGGTGAGCACCGCGACCCAGCGCTTGTGCCCGGTCCAGCGCCAGAACGCGAGACGCCTGGCGGTCGCGGCCAGCGCGCCGAGGGCGCCGCGCGATCCCGGCGCCTCCGCTGCCACTGCCGTGCCGTCGGATAGGGCTGTGCCGGTGGACTCGGGCGTGCTGTCTACGGCCGCGGGCACGCCACCACTAGCAGCCGCCATGTCGTTCACGCTGTTCGGCGTGGGTTTCACGGTCACCGGATCGCCCTACCCGGCGAGCCGTGCGAGCGCGACCAGACCGACGCCTTTACCCGGAAACAGCCGCTGGATGCGGCGGAACGGCGCGGTCCCCAGCCGGGTGACCGTTCCCGTCAGCGCAGTGGACGGCTGCATGACACGCCCCGACCCGGCGGTACGCTCCGAGACCGAGGACGTCGCCGCGCTCGCGGCGGCCAGCCGGCGCCGCCCTACGTAGGCGCGGCCCGCCTCCGTCACGGAGTTGAGCGGGTAGCCGTATCGGCGCACGATGACGTCGCTGAAGCCGCAGGAGGTCAGCAGCGCCGCCATGACCTCGGGGTCGTAGCGGCGGTAGTGGCCGACGAGCGTGTCGAACGCGTTGAACCGGTGCTGGTCGGCAGGGACGGAAATGAGCAGCCACCCGCCCGGTCGGATGCGGCTCGCCCACTGCTTCACCGCCGTCGCGTCGTCCTCGATGTGCTCGAGCACCTCGAAGGCGCAGACGAGGTCGAACTGCTCGTCGCCAAGGTCCTCGACAGCGACGTTGCGGACTTCGCCACTCCCCGCCGCGGCGACCCGCCGCTCGGCCACAGTGCAGGACTCCAGGTCCGGCTCGACGCCGACGTAGCGGTGGCGCTGCGCGAGTCGGACGCCGAATGCGCCGCGCCCGCAGCCGATCTCCAGGACGTCGGTGATGCCAGCTGGCAGCATGCGCTCCACCAGGTCGTAGCGCAACCAGGCGTTCGGTGCCAGCGGGGCGATCGCGTCAACATCCCGGGTCGCCTTTCCCGCTCGTGTGACCATGAGGCTCCTCATCGCGAAACAGCCGCCGTCGGTCGCGGCGCTGGCCGATTTATCGAGATATCGCGCTGCTGACTCTGGGCGCGCATGATTCAATACCCTAGTATCCCGGTCCGACTGATAGGCAATATTCGCCGAGCTGTGACAAATCACGACCTTAGGTGACCTGACACCATGCCCGAGCCAGACCGCACGACCAGCGCCGACGGCGCGGGCAGCTACCCTGATGGCGGCGACGGGAGCGGCCCCTTGAGCGGTGGTGGGAGCGAGGACCCGAACGATGACACCGTTGCCGGGGGCACGGACTCAGGCGGCTCGCCTTCGGGCGGCTCACGACGCGCGGGGCGGGCGCTAGTGAAGAGGCTCGTGGCCAGCAGGATGGTCCGGTACGGGTTCGTCGTCCTGGTGGTCGGATACGGCGCCTACGCGGTGAGCAAGCAATGGACGGACATCCACCACGCGGTTGGCCGTATCGGGCTGCCGATGTCGCTCGCTGCGCTGGTGTTCGTGCTGGCTGCGCTGTTCAGCTCGATGCTCTCGTGGCGGGCGCTGCTCACCGGGCTCGGCTCGCCGCTCCGGGTCCCGGTCGCGGCTCGGATCTTCTTCGTCGGCCAGCTTGGCAAGTACCTCCCCGGCTCGGTCTGGCCGGTGCTCGCGCAGATGGAGATAGCCACCGCGCACAAGGTGCCGCGGCACCGCACGGCGGGCGCCTCGGTCCTCACCATGCTGATGTCGCTGCTCGCGGGCTTGATCATCGCCATCATCGCGTTGCCGCTCAGTGGCAGCTCCACGCCGTACGAGTGGGCCTTCATCGCCGCGCCGTTCCTGCTGGCCTGCCTGTACCCGAAGGTCCTCAACTGGGCCTTCAGCCGACTGCTCCGACTGGCCAAACGGCCCCCGCTCGACCACCCGCTCGGTGGGCGCGCGATCGCGATCTCGCTCGCCTGGTCGTTCGTCTCCTGGATCTGCTACGGCTTCCAGATCTGGGTCCTCGCCCTCCGGGTTGGCGCGCCCGCCGACAAGGCGCTACCGCTGGCGATCGGCGCGTTCGCCTTCGCCTGGTGCGCCGGCTTCCTGGTGGTCCTCGCCCCGGCCGGGGCCGGCGTGCGAGAGGTCATCATGGTGGCGATCCTCGGCCCGGTTGTCGGCACCGCCCCGGCCACCGCCATCGCGCTCGTCTCCCGCGCCGTCACCGCCGTCGCCGATCTCGTCGTGGCCGGAGTAGCAACCGCCTACCTGCGCCGCGACCGCAGCCGCCGCAGTGCTGGCCCAGACGGGACGTCCGCTCTGGGCTCCCCTGTGCGATCGGCTGACGGCAACTGCGGGTCCGAGGTGCCTGTCGTTTCGTCGCGCGTCCGGGAGGGCTAAAGACCTCGGCCTAGCCGATCAGCTCGCCGAGGTCTTCCTGGATGTCGTGGAACTTGGCGCTGCCGATGGTGTCGACGATCTCGCTGGCCAGGCCGGCCTAGAGCTCGGTTTTTGGCAAGGGTGCGAGTGACGGCCGGCTGGCCCGCCGGGCCGCGGGGCTCTGCGGGCGAAAACGGTCACAGGCTGGACCCGGTTTGGCACGATTTCCCATCTTTCCGGTCGGATTGATGTATAACTTGGTCCGAGCAGGGTTGAACCATGAGGATTGGGTGCGCTTTGACAACAGACAGCCTCCTCTGGCGCCTGCCGCTTAGCGGCAAGGCCAGGAGAGCCGACGAGGCGCGAAGCGACCGGCCCGGGTCGGACGGAGTCGCGCCGTGGTGCCGTCGGCCGAATCTTTACTCCGTTGGGAGTTATCTCGTCACGCGCAAACCGGGGATCAAGGGATGACCGCGGCTGCCACCGCGTCAGACCGGACGGCCGGCCGCGCCATGACAATCCCGCGCGACCTGCCCGGCCTGCTGCTGGCCCGGCTCACCGTGCTGCCGGCCCTGGTCGCGCTGTTCTTCCTACTGGTCGCGTTCCCGCTGCTGCTGATCGGCGAATTCAAGTCCGTCCCGGTCATCGCCGCCGCGGTGATCGCGGTAGCCGCGGGCGTGCCGCTCACCCTCAAGCAGGTGCGCGTCCCCATCCGGGACACGCCGTCTTGGGCTCTGGCCGCGATCGTCGTGATCGCGATCGGCTTCTTCGCCTACCAGCTGCACCACCGGTCCGACTTCGTCATCGTCACCCGTGACCCGGCCTCGTACCTGCAGTTCGGCACCTGGATCGCCAAGCACGGCAAGCTACCCATACCCGAGGGCCTGTCGGCGTTCGGCAACGCGCGCGGCCTCGTCCAGTTCGACAGCTTCGCCTACTTCCAGGTCGGCAAGGTGATCGTGCCGCAGTTCATGGCGGGCCTGCCGATGGTGCTCGGAACCGCGTACTGGTTTGGCGGGACGTTCAGCGCGCTGTCCATGGGCCCGCTCCTTGGTGGTGCCGCCGTGCTGACCTTCGGCGGCCTGGCCGCCCGGCTGATCGGCCCGCGCTGGGCGGTCGCGGCGACGCTGGCCCTGGCGGCGTCGTTCCCCGAGATGTTCACCAGCCGGTCAACCTACAGCGAGCCGCTGGCCCAGATCCTGCTGCTCGGCGGGATATGCCTGTTCGTCGACTCGGAGCGAGCGGGCGGCGACCGTGCCAGGCAGGTGCTCGCCGCCGTGGCCGGGCTCGCGCTCGGCATCCTGCTGCTGGTCCGGCTGGACGGCGCCAGCGACACGCTGCCCCTCCTGCCCTGGTGCGGAGGGCTGCTGCTGGCCCGCCGCCCGCAGGCGATTCCGCTGTTCGGCGGCTTCGCCGTCGGCACGCTCTACGGCGTCGTCGACGGGGCGTTCCTCACCCGCCCGTACCTGAAGCTCAACATCTCCTCGGTGAAACCGCTGGCGCTGCTGACGGTCGTGGTGATCGTGGGGACTCTGGTCGTCGTCCTGGCGGTCCGGCGCGGGCTCAGGTTCCCCCGGCCGCGCTGGCTGCCCGCAGTGGCGGCCGCCCTATCACCGCTCGTCCTGGCGGGCGCGGCTGTCCGGGCAATCCTCGCGGCGCCGGCCATCACCCAGCACGACTACTCGCACCACGCGCTGGAATGGATCATCTGGTGGGTCGGCGTGCCCATCGTCCTGGTCGCCACGGCCAGCGCGGCGCTGCTCGCGTACCGGGTGCTGCGCGGACGGCAGCCGGAGTGGGCGCTGCCACTGGCGGTGTTCGGATGGACGATCGTGGTGTTCCTCGTCTACCCGGCCATCACGCCGGACATGCCGTGGGCGAGCAGGAGACTGGTCCCCGCCGTCCTGCCCGGATTCATCCTTCTCGCGGCATGGGGAACGTCGTGGCTGACCAGGCAGCTCAAGGAACACGACCACGCCGGCCCCCCGGCCAGGCTGTTCGCCGTCTGCTGCGGAGTCGGGCTCGTTGCCGTCCCCGCCTGGATCTCGTTCCAGCCGCACCTGGGCGACGGCCGGGTGCAGCTGCGCGGCATCGCGGAGGCGAACACCTACCGCGGCGAGGTCGCCGCTGTGGACCAGCTGTGCGCCGCGATCCCGGCCGACGCGACCGTCGTGGTCATCGACGGCCCGATCGCCGACCGGCTGCTTGAAGACATCCGCGGCGACTGCGGCGTGCCCACGGCCAGACTGCGCGACGTAACCGTCCCCAGGGTCAAGCAGGTGATCAAAGGCATCGACGGAACTGGGCGGCGTGCCGTCCTGCTCGACTCCAACAAAAACGAGTTCAACGAATATCCGAACGGAACGGTGAAACAAGTGATGAAACTGAACACCCGTCTCGACGGCTACGACCTGAATGGCGTACCGACATCGACCCGGTCCTACTCGGTCGTGGTGTGGATGTGGGAGCGCAGCCGATGAGCCCTTACGTGACGGTCATCCTTCCTTGCTACAACGAGGAGGGGCACGTTATCGCGGAGGTGGAGCGGATCAGCCGGGCGATGGACGACAGCGGCTACAGCTACGAGCTGCTGGCCATCGACGACGGCTCCACCGATCAGACCCTGGCCAGGCTGCACGAGGCGTCGCCGGGGTTCCCGCACATGGAGGTGGTCCCGATGCGGCGCAACGGCGGCTCGGGCGCGGTGCGGCGGATCGGCACCCAGCGGGCGCGGGGCGAGATCGTGGTGTGGACCGACGCCGACATGACCTATCCCAACGAGCGGATCCCCGAGCTGGTCCGGGTGCTGGAGAAGGACCCGATGGTGGACCAGGTGGTCGGCGCGCGGACCAGCGAGCAGGGCACCTACAAGATTCTCCGGGTGCCCGCCAAGTGGTTCATCCGCAAGTTCGCCGAGCGGCTCACCGGCGCGAGGATCGCGGACCTGAACTCGGGGCTGCGCGCGTTCCGGCGCGAGGTGGCGCTGCCGTACCTGCGGCTGCTGCCGGCCGGGTTCTCCTGCGTCACGACCATCACGCTGGCGTTCCTGTCCAACAACCACGAGGTCCAGTACGTCCCGATCGAGTACTCGCAGCGGGCCGGGAAGTCCAAGTTCAAGTTCGTCTCCGACGTCTACAAGTACATCCTGCAGGTGCTGCGGATGACGATGTACTTCAACCCGCTCAAGGTGCTCATGCCGCTGGCCCTGACGCTGCTGGCGATCGGCGCGGTGAAGGCCGTCTACGACGTGAGCGTCCATCCGGTGCACATCGCCGAGGACACGGTGCTGACCGTGATCACCGGGCTCATTATCGGGTCGCTCGCGCTCCTCGGCGACCTCGTGGTCCGTTCCCGGCCAGACACATGAGCGGCCCCACCACGGACCCCTGCTTACTTTTCCTGTTTTCCGCGTCCCACGCCGTGGATTAACCCATATTTTCGGTCGAGTTAAAGGATTTGAGTTTTCCTCATGGAGAAAACGTGAGCATCGCTCCCCTTCGGGTGACCGTGATCGGTACTGGCTACCTGGGCCTAACGCATGCGGTCTGCATGGCAGACCTCGGACACGAAGTCCTTGCCATCGATGCCGACCTCAATAAGCTCGCACGGGCCGCAGCCGGGCAGGTGCCGTTCTTCGAGCCAGGTCTGGAGGCGCTGCTGCGCAAGAACCTGGACGCTGGCCGACTGCGGTTCACCGACTCTTACGCGGACATCGGCACCTTCGGTGACGTGCACTTTCTGTGCGTGGGCACGCCCCAGCGCCCGGGCGGGGAGGCGGATCTATCTCAACTCCACGCCGCCGTAGACTCCCTCTCCCCGCACCTGTTCAGAGAGTGCCTGGTGGTCGGCAAGTCCACCGTGCCGGTCGGCACGGCGCGCAGGCTGCTCGATCGCATCTACGCCTTCGCCCCGGCGGGAGGCCTGGTGGACTTGGCGTGGAACCCCGAGTTTCTGCGGGAGGGGCACGCGGTGGCTGACAGCCTCACGCCGGACCGGATTGTGCTCGGAGTCCTCCGGCCCTCGGCGGAGACGCTGCTGCGCGAGGTCTACGCCAGCCAGCTAGCCGCCGGTATCCAGCTGCTGACCACCGGTCTGGAGACTGCGGAACTGGTGAAGGTGTCGGCGAACGCGTTCCTGGCCACCAAGATCTCGTTTATCAACATGGTGGCCGAGGTGTGCGAGAAGTCGGGCGCGGACGTGATGGACCTGGCCGACGCGCTCGGGCTCGACGTCCGGATCGGCAGG
>FSXZ01003041.1_pt1 | contig 19403 bp, 17 predicted proteins | sample 1638121 | NCBI WGS metagenome assembly FSXZ01 (sample SAMEA3914788, study PRJEB12502) | metagenome | biome: forest; material: soil | place: Canada | collected 2011-07-03 | depth 0.1 m
CGCTGCGCTCGATCTCCGCCCGTGTCTTGTCGACCATCCCGGCGGACAGGACGGCCCGCGCGTACTCCTCGGTCTGCAGCAGGCCGTGCACAACCTGCGCCTCGTACACGCGCAGTGAGGCGGCCTCGGCCTCAAGCCCGACGTAAATCCCGAAGCCAGTGGGCAGCGCGTCCTCCCAGACGGCCCACCAGCCCTTGCGGTGGCCCTCACGGGCCATGTCCACCAGCATCCGCTTCTGCACCGGGTCGCTGACGCCGTAGATGTCCAGCATCGTGGTCAGGTAAGCGCTCCGGGTGGGAGCCTTGCCGGTCTCGATCCGGGACAAGGTCGAGGGAGCCAGCCCCAGCTTCTCGGCCACTTCCTCGAGCTTGATGGATTGCGCCTCGCGCAGCCGCCTTAACTCGCTGCCGAGCCGCCGGCGGCGGACCGTCGGGCCAATCGTCATGGGCATTCGCCCCCTCACGGGAATGCACGCGAGCGCCTCCCCCAATTCGTCGTAAATCGGGACAGACATCACGCTTGCTTGGCTTCGGATTCACCATACCTGATAAACCAGCGCGAGATGAGATCTCATCTGAGATTTCGTATGCAATATTTCTGTCACGCACTTGCGCGCCATGCACGCTCAGACCATTATGAGTGACGAGACGTCACGCCGTGCAACCCATCTGACCAGGTTTCGGCGCGACCTGCCCTAGGCAGGCGGACTGCCGTTTATGGTGCAGCTGGGGAAGGAGCGACCAAAATGGCCGTAATGGTCACGCCCGCTGAGGCGCTGGAAGGTCCTGCCGCAGCGGCGGATGCCCGCGTGCTGGGGCGCTTCACCATTCCCGGCCGGGGCGAGCAGGTCCGCGTGGCGCGCACGTTCGTCGCCGAGGTCCTGGGCGAGTTAGCCGGGCTCGACGACGGGGTGCTCGACAACGCCATGCTCCTGGCCTCTGAGCTGGTCACTAACGCGATCCGGCACAGCCGGTCCGGCGCGGCCGGCGGCTCGGTCCTGCTGGTCATCCTGCAGGCCAGCGACGGCATTGGCGTCGAGGTAACCGACAGCGGGTCGGCCGATGGCACCCCAGTGGTCAAGGAACACGTCTTCACCTGCGAGGGGCACGGGCTGTTCCTGGTGGAAGCCGTAGCCAGCCACTGGGGATACCGGCGCGCGGCGGAGGACGGCACCACCGTCTGGTTCTGGCTCGACCTCGGCACCGCCTGACCCCGGGTCGCCCGCCAGGGCATTTGCGTAGCGAACGCGCCGGGCAGTGCGTTCGAAATAGCCTGACCTGCTCCCGGCCGGTTCTCTCCGGTCCAGCTAGCGGAGCGAAACCCAGAAACTCAGCGGCGGCTCTCGGCTCGGCCCGCCGAGCCGAACTCAGGCCAGCCTAAATTGACAATAGGGACAGTCCCAAAAAGGCTCGCCATTATCACGCAAGGTTGAGTATCGCCCGCGACGCAAAAGGCTGCGCGATCGTGATGGACGTTCCCCGCCAGCCACACTCGTGGGACTTGCGGGATTCCCGTTGCGGCTGAGGCGTGTTGTCTCTCTTCCTGGCCCATATATCTCCGAAGCGCCGCTGCAGCGAACGGCGCCGGCCGCACCGGTGCGTCTGCTGCGCCGCCTGCCTCGTCGTCGCCGCTAGCCTGGCGCGGCTGGGCGGCCGGGCCGGGCGGGCCGGGACTCGCTGCTCGCGGAGACCCGAACAGTTCGGCCAGCTTTGCTTACTATTTGTCCGCAGGCTGTGCGTTGAACGGGGTGAGCATGACTGACGACCGCGCGGATGCCGCCGGCGGGGAGGCCGGCTCGCCTGCGGGGCGGCCGCGCACCGCAGCCTGGGGGTCGCTGCTCTCGGCGCGCGATTTCGCCGCCGTCACCAGCGTGGGATTCCGCCCCGTGGGGCAGGTGCTCGGCGTGGCGGTCGTCCATCTCGGGTACGTCAGCCGCGGCGGGCGGTGCTCGAGCAGCGGCGCACGCGCGTCGCGGACCAACCTCGCCTCGGCGGAGAGCGGACCGTTCAGCCTGCTGCTCAGGAAGCGGTACGGGGTGCGCCGGCAGGTGCTTTCCCGCGCGATCGAGGAGTGCCAGGCGCTCGGCGGCGACGGCATCGTCGGGATGACGCTGAGCATCAGGCCCTTCCCTGCGGGCGGAACGGAGTTCACGGTCCGGGGAACCGCGGTGCGGGCGGGCACGGATATCCGCCCGGCTACCCCGTTCACCTCGCACCTGTCCCCGCCCGAGTTCGCGAGGCTCCTGCGGGCCGGCTGGGTGCCCGCCGCGCTGGTCTTCGGTATCGCCCTGGGCGCGCGGCATGATGACCTGCAGACCCGCAGCCAGGCCCGCCAGGCCATGGTCAACGAAGTGCGGAGCTACAGCGAGCTGGCCAAGGACACCCGGCGGGATGCGCGCCGCCAGCTCGAGGAGGCGGTCGCGGGCCAGGGCGCCGACGGCGTCGTGGTCGGTGAGATGACGCTGCACCTTGGCGAGCGCGAATGCCCGGCCCAGGAGGGCATGCACGATCGCGTGGCTGAAGCGGCGATCCTGGGCACATCGATCGCCGCCTTCGCCCGGTCGCCGCGCGCTGGCGGCCAGTTGCCCCTGAGCGTCATCAGCCTGAATCCCGCGCCTGCCGCTACCGCCACCCTGCGCCCGGACAGCGCCCCGCCGCCGCCCGCACAGCCAGAATCCGAAGGGGGGCTGGCCGATCGCCTGTCCTCGGCCTGGGCCGCCCGCCGCGCGGCCCGCAGCACCATCTCGGCCAGCGATTCCGCGAGCGTCCCCAGGAAGGCGGACTAGCCCACCGGGCTGGGCCAGCCCCGCGCCGGCGAGGCCAGCGCCCGGGCCAGGCCAGCGCCCGGGCAAGACCGGCGCTGGGGCAGCCCAGCGCCGGGGCAGAAAGGGCGCCGGGCACCTGCACCGGGGCGGGCCTGGCGCCGTGGCCGGGCCAGCGCCCCGGCCGGGCCGGGGCCGGGGCGAGGCAAGCGCCGCGCAGGCCAGGGGCTAGCTGCGCCGGGCTCCCCCGGCGGCGCGGCCGCCGGCTCCTGACCGCTTCTCCCGCAGCCGCATGGTCACGTGCACCGGGGTGCCGTCGAAGCCGAACTCCTCGCGCAGCCGGCGCTCGATGAACCGGCGGTAGCCCGCCTGCAGGAAGCCCGAGGTGAAGAGCACGAAGTGCGGCGGCCGGATGCCGGCCTGGGTGGCGAACATGATCTTCGGCTGCTTGCCGCCGCGGACCGGCGGCGGCGTGGCGGCGATCAGGGCCGTCAGCCAGGCATTCAGCCTGCCGGTCTGCACTCGCGTCTCCCAGCTGGTCAGCGCCGTCTCCAGGGCCGGGACGAGCCGTTCCACGTGCCAGCCGGTGGCCGCCGAGACGTTGACCCGCGGCGCCCAGCGGGCCGTGTACAGCTGGCGGTCGATCTCGCGGTCCAGGGCCTCCCGGCGGTCCTCGTCGACCAGGTCCCACTTGTTGTAGGCGATGACGAGCGCGCGGCCCGCGTCAATGACCATGGAGATGATCCGCAGGTCCTGCTCGGTCAGCGGCTCGCTCGCGTCGACGAGGACGACGGCCACCTCGGCCCGCTCCAGGGCACGCTCGGTGCGCAGCGCGGCGAAGTAGTCAGCGCCCTGGGTCTCGCGCATCCGGCGCCGGATGCCCGCCGTGTCGACGAAGCGCCAGGTCTTGCCGCCGAGTTCGACGAGCTCGTCGACCGGGTCGCGGGTCGTCCCGGCGACCGAGTCGACGAGCACCCGCTCCTCCCCGGCCAGGCGGTTGAGCAGGCTGGACTTGCCCACGTTGGGCCGCCCGATGAGGGCGACCCGCCGCGGGCCGGCCTCGAGGTCGAAGCGCTCCCCCGGCGCGGGCGGCAGGGCCTCCAGGATGGCGTCCAGCAGGTCGCCGCTGCCCCGGCCGTGCAGGGCGCTGACCGACTGCGGCTCGCCCAGGCCGAGCGCCCACAGCGAGCCGACGTTGGACTCGCCGGGCGCGTCATCGACCTTGTTCGCCGCCACCACGACCGGCTTGCCGGACCGGCGCAGCACCGCCGCGACGGCCGCATCCGCGTCGGTGATGCCCACCACCGCGTCGACCACGAACAGCACGGCGTCGGCCGCGTCCACCGCCACCCGGGCCTGGGCCGCGACCCGCGCGGCCAGCACCGGCTGGCGCTCGACCTCCGGGTCCCAGCCGCCGGTGTCCACCAGGGTGAACGCCCGGCCGCGCCAGGTCGCATCGTAGGTGACCCGGTCCCGGGTGACACCGGGGGTGTCCTCGACCACCGCCTGGCGGCTGCCGAGGATCCGGTTGACCATGGTGGACTTGCCGACGTTGGGGCGGCCCACGACCGCGAGGACCGGAGTCGGCTCGGCCGGCCCGGCGTCTGTCCCGTCGGCGAGCACGCCGTTGACCGTCCGCTGGCCGGCCCCGCCGCCATCCGCGCCGCCATCGAAGCCGTCGCCACCGTCGAAGCCGCCGCCACCACTGCCGAAGCCGTCGCCAGCACCGCCGTCACCGGCGGCGGGGAATCCACCGCGCGCGGCATCGCCCCGGCGGCCGCGGCTAGCCACGCCGCACCGCGCGCCTGCTGCGAGCCAGCCTGACGATCTCCGCGATGACCTGTTCCAGGCCCAGGGCCGTGGTGTCGATCTCAACGGCGCCGGCCGCGCGGGCCATCTGCGGGGCATCGCGCTGGTCCCGGCGCGCCTGCTCCTGCCGGGTCAGCTCGGCCGTCGCGGCCGGGTCGGCGGCGAGGTCGGCGCTACGGCGCTGGGCCCGGATGGACTCGCTGGCCGTGAGGAAGACCTTGACCTCCGCGTCCGGGGCGACCACGGTCCCGATGTCGCGGCCCTCGGCCACGATGCCGCCGCCGGCCGTGGCGGCGGCGATGATCTGCTGCTGCTGCCCGATGAGGAACTCGCGGACCGGCGGCAGCCCGGCCACGGCGCTGACCGCGTTGGAGACCTGCCGGGTGCGGATGGGCCCGGCGACGTCCTGCCCGTCGACCGTGATCCGCGGGGCGGCGGGGTCGGTGCCGACCTCGATCACGGCGCCGCGGAAGTCCCGCAGCACGGCCGCGGGATCGGCCGGGTCGGTGCCCCGGCTGATCAGCCACCAGGTCAGCGCCCGGTACATGGCGCCGGTGTCGAGGTAGCGCAGGCGCAGCGCGCGCGCCACGCCGCGGGCGGCGGAGGACTTGCCCGAGCCGGCCGGGCCGTCCACGGCGATCACGAGGCCGTCGGACCAGTCGTCCGGGGCGCCGCGGGCATCACCGGCGGTTTCCTGCTGGGTAATCGGGGCTGAGTTGGTCACACAGCGATGCTACCGGCGGTCCGGCCGCCCGCAGGCCGCCCGAGCGCCGGTGAGCCCTACCGGCGCACCGGCCACCCGCAGGCCGCCAGGGCCGCGGTGAGCCGCTCGACGGCGGCCGGCCGCACGGCCAGCTCGGCTACGCCCGCGGGCAGTCCCGGCGAGTGCTCGATGCCGACGTCCTCGATGTTGATGCCCGCGGCGCCCGCCGCCTCGAACAGCCGGGCCAGCTCGCCGGGCCGGTCGGGGATGACGACCTGGACGATCGCGTAGTCGGGGGCGGGGCCGCCGCGCTTGCCGGGGATCGACGCGACCCCGGCCCCGCCGCGCTCCAGCAGCCCGGTCAGCTCCTTCACCGCGTCCTCGTCGCCCGCCGCGACGCGCGCCAGCGCGGCCGCGGCCGCGGCCAGGTCCTCGGCCACCTGGGCGGCGATCTGCGCCACGGGGCCGGCGTTGGCGGTGAAAATCTGCGTCCACAGGCCCGGGTCGCCCGCCGCGATCCGGGTGACGTCGCGCAGCCCCTGGCCGGCCAGGGCCAGGGCGTCGTGCGGCGCCCCGTCCAGCCGGGCGGCCATGGCCGCGGCGACGAGCTGCGGGACGTGCGAGACAAGCGCGACGTAGCGGTCGTGCTCGGCCGCGGTCAGGACCACGGGCTGCGCTCCGCACGCGCTGGCCAGGCCGGTCGCGGCGGCCAGCGCCGCCGCCGAGGCTTCCGGCGGCGGGCACAGCACCCAGGGGCGGCCCAGGAACAGGTCCGCCCGGGCGGCGGCCGGGCCGGACCGCTCCCGGCCCGACAGCGGATGGCCGGCCACAAAGGAGCTCAGGTCGCAGCCCAGCCGCGCGGCCCCGCTGAGCGGCAGCTCCTTCACGCTGGCCACGTCGGTGTAGCAGCGGGCCAGGCCCCGGGCCTGGGCCGCGGCCAGCTCCGCGGCCACGGCCGCCGGGGGCACGGCCAGCACGGCGATGTCAGCCGGGCCGTCCGCCAGCCCGCCGGGCGGCAGCAGCTCGCCCGCCCCGATGTCGCGGGCCAGCCGCGCGCCCGCCTCGTCGGTGTCGGCCAGCCAGACCCGGGTACCGCGGGCGCGCAGGGCCAGGGCCACGGACGTGCCGATCAGCCCGGCGCCGATCACGACCGCCGACCCCGGGCCCGCCGACCCGGCGTCTGCCGTCCCGGCCTCCGCCGACCCGGCCCCGGGCAGCTCGGGCTCGCCCGGCCCGGCGCCGCTGGCGCGGCTCACTGCGCGATGTCCAGCCGGAGCGCGGCCGCGCCGCGCAGGTAGACGTGCTGGACCTGCGCCCGCGGCAGCTCGGTCTCCACGTGCATCATCAGCCGCACGACCAGCGGCAGTGAGCCCGGCACCGAGATCTCGCGGCAGCACATCAGCGGCACCTCCTGGAAGCCGAGCTTGCGCGCGGCCAGCGCCGGGAACTCGGCGTCGAGGTCGTTGGTGGCGCTGAAAAGAACGCTGATGACCTGGTCGGTGCTGAACTGATTACGGCCCATCACCTCGGTTACCAGCTCAGTCGTGCCCTCCAGGATGGCCTCGCGCTCGTTCGCGTCAACCTGGACCGCACCGCGGACTGCCCTGACCGCCACCGGCAAACCCCTCTCTGACGTACCTACAGGCCGACCGCAGCGTACAGGTCGCCGACTTCCTTGGACGACAGCCGGCGGGTCGCCCCGGACCGCAGCGACCCGAGGGCGACCGGGCCGACCTCGGTCCGCACCAGCCGGCTGACGGGATAGCCGACCGCGGCGAACATGCGGCGGACGATGTGCTTGCGGCCCTCGTGCAGGGTGACCTCGACCAGGGCCCGCGCGCCGGCCCGCTCGACCACGCGGAACCGGTCGGCGCTGGCCACGCCGTCGTCCAGCTCGATGCCGCTCATCAGCTGGCGCCCCAGGTCCCGCGGGAACGGGGCCGAGATGTCGGCCAGGTAGGTCTTGAGCACCCCGAAGCGGGGGTGGGAGAGCCGGTGGGCCAGCTCGCCGTCGTTCATGAGCAGCATCAGGCCCTCGGTCTCGTAGTCGAGGCGGCCGACGTGGAACAGCCGCTCGGCCCGGTCCCCGAGCAGGTCCGCGATGGTCTTGCGGCCCCGCTCGTCCGACATCGTGGTCACCACGCCCGGCGGCTTGTTCAGCGCCACGTAGACCAGCTTCTCGCTGGCCGCGATCCGCCGGCCGTCGACCCGGATGACCTGGCGATCGGGATCGACCCGGGCGCCGAACCGGCGGACGATCTCGCCGTCGACCTCGATCCGGCCCTCGCCGATCATCTCCTCGCAGGCCCGCCGGCTGCCGATGCCCGCCGCGGCCAGCACCTTCTGCAGCCGGACGCCGCCGGGCACGTCGGTCAGCGAGTCACGCTCGCCCCCCGGGCCGAAGTCGTCATCATCGTCATCGGGGCCGAAGCCCAGCTCCGGGCCGACCTGGCGGACGGGGGCCAGCTCCGCCTCCACGCCCCAGGCCCGGATCGTCCCCGGCCGCGGTCCCGCCGTCACGCCGCGCTCGGAACTCCGCCGGCCCGACGGCGCCGTGCGCTTCCCGGCCACGGAGCCGGTCCCGCCGCGGCCCGCGCCGCCGCCCCGCCCGGCGCTGCCGCGCCCGGACCCGCCGCTCCGTCCTGAGCCACCGGACCCGCCGCTGCGTCCCGGACTACTGGCACCGCTCTGGCGGCTACGATCCGACATGCTCATGACCTGCGTCCTGTTCGTCTTCTAGGTGATCGGGGAGGAACGGCGCCAGCTCGGGAAGGTCCGCGAGACTGGCCAGACCGAGCCGCTCCAGGAAGTACCCGGTCGTCTGGAACAGGATCGCCCCGGTTTCCGGGTCGGAGCCTGACTCCTCGACCAGCCCCCGCAGCACCAGGGTGCGCATCACCCCGTCGCAGTTGACGCCCCGCACCGCGGAGATGCGGGCGCGGCTCACCGGCTGCCGGTAGGCCACCACGGCCAGCGTCTCCAGGGCTGCCTGGGTCAGCCGCACTTCCTGCCCATCTCGCACAAACCGCTCCACCACCCCTGCGCATTCCACGCGGGTGTAAAACCGCCAGCCGCCGGCCACCTCCCGGAGGTCGAAGCCGCGGCCGTCGGCGGTGTAGTCGGCGGCCAGGTCGCGCAGGGCGGCGGCCACCTCGCCGGTCGGCCGCTCGACCACCTGCGCGATCACGTTCTCGGCCACCGGCTCGTCCGCGACCAGGAGGATCGCCTCCAGGCTGGCCCGCAGCCCCGGCCCGGCGTCCCCCGGCTCTGCGTCCTCCAGTTCCGCGTCCCCCGGCTCCGCGTCCTCCGGCCCCGGGTCCGCCGGAGCCAGGTCCCCCGGCCCGGCGCTCAGCGGCTCGGCAGCCTGCGGCCCGGCGTCCCGACCCGGCCCCGGCCCCATCAGGGCCGCCGGCCCGACCGCGCCCGGCTCGCCCCGGTCAGGTCCCGCGCCCGGCCCGGCGGCGCGCGGGCCGGGGAGGTGCGGCGGCTCGGGGAGCGATCCGTTCGGCATGTCTAGTCGTCTTCCTCGTCAGCGTGGCTTTCGTCCCCGGACGGCGGCGCATCCGACCAGGAAATGTAGAGGTCACCCAGCGGTACCAGCTGGTCCAGGGTGATGCGGCTGTCCCGGAACAGCTCCAGGACGGCCAGGAACAGGGCTACGACCTCGAAGGTGCCCGCGCAGTCGGCGGTGAGCTGGCGGAAGGTGGCCCGGCGCAGGTCGCGCAGCCGCAGGGTCAGTATCTCAGTTTGCTCGCGCACGCTGGTCCGCGGGATGTGCAGGTGGTCGGTCGACACGGTCGGCGGCTGGCGCGGGGCCAGCGCCTGCGCGGCGATGGCCGCGAACTGCGCCGGGCCGAGCCCGAGCAGGACCTCGGGCAGCAGGCTGGCGAACTGGGGCTCCATCGGGACCCGGCGCGCGAACCGGCGGCCCTGGACCGCCATCCGGGCGGCGAGCACGGCCGACACCTCCTTGTAGGCCCGGTACTGAAGCAGCCGGGCGAACAGCAGGTCGCGGGCCTCGAGCAGCTCCAGGTCCTCCTCGTCGTCCACCTCGCCCGCGGGCAGCAGCCGGGCGGCCTTGAGGTCGAGCAGGGTGGCCGCCACGACCAGGAAGTAGCTGGCCTGGTCCAGGTCCCAGGCGTCGGCCAGGGCGCGGATGTGGGCGATGAACTCGTCGGTGACGCTGGACAGGGCGATCTCGGTGATGTCCAGCTTGTGCTTGGAGATCAGCGCGAGGAGCAGGTCAAACGGCCCCTCGAAGACGTCGAGGTGGACCTGGAAGGCGCTGGACGGCGGCGGCTCGTCCGGCGCGCTGCCCGTGTCACTGGTCGCCATGGTGGTCATTGCGGATCCGTTGCCCTGCTGCTTCGCGGCCGTGGGCCGCACTGGTCTTCGACGCTACCCGGCCTGCTCGGTGCCGTCGCGCAGGCGGCGCGCGACCAGGCTGTGGTCGCCCTCCGCGTCGAGGTCGGCCAGGAGCACGGCCAGCGCCTCGCGGACGATCCGGCCGCGGTCAACCGCGATCCCGTAGGTGCGGAGCGCGAGCCGGGCGCGCTCCAGCTCCAGGAGCTCGCTGGCCGACAGGTAGACGGTAATTTTCTGGGAATGGCCCTCCCGGCCGCTGGCCGGGCGCTGGGGCTGGGTTTCCGGGGCGCGCGCCACCGGGCGCAGGATCTCCGAGACTCCCGGCAGGCTTACCCGCCGTGGGCGGGACCCCCTGGCACCCCCTGCCGCCACCGGTCCAGTACCTCCTTGGCCAGCTCACGATACGCAGCCGCCCCGTTGGACGAGGGATCGAACTGCGTAATCGGCTCTCCTGCCACGGTAGCGTCCGGGAACCTCACTGTCCGGCTGATCACCGTGTGGAAGACCCTGTCACCGAAGCCTTGCACCACGTTCGCCAGGACTTCACGCGTATGCAACGTCCGTGAGTCGTACATGGTGGCCAGCACGCCGTCGATGCCGAGCTTGGGGCTGAGCCGGCTGGCGACCTTCTCGATGGTCTCCATGAGCAGGGCCACGCCGCGCAGCGCGAAGTACTCGCACTCGAGGGGGACGAGCACGCCGTCCGCGCACGCCAGGGCGTTCACCGTCAGCAGGCCCAGCGACGGCTGGCAGTCGATCAGCACCACGTCGTAGTCGGGCACCAGCGGCTGGAGGACCCGGCCGAGCACGAACTCCCGGCCCACCTCGTGCACCAGCTGGACCTCGGCGCCGGACAGGTCAATGTTGCTCGGGAGCAGGTCCAGGCCCGGGACCGACGTCTTGATGACCACGTCGGCGGCGTTGAGGTTGCGCTCCATGAGCAGGTTGTAGATGGTCGCGTCGAGCTCGTGCGGCTGGACGCCCAGGCCCACCGACAGGGCGCCCTGGGGATCGAAGTCGACCAGCAGCACCCGCCGTCCCTGCTCGGCCAGGGCCGCGCCGAGGTTGATGGTCGTGGTGGTCTTGCCCACCCCGCCCTTCTGGTTGCAGACCGCCGAGATGCGGGCGGGACCGTGCTCCAGCAGTGGCTCGGGGTCGGGAAACACCGGTATCGGCCGGCCGGTAGGTCCAAGCACGCCCGGCCTGACCTCCAAGGTTCGCATGAAGAATTGCACCTCCCCGGCATCCGCGTAGAAAGCGCCGCTGGAACGGGGACTCTAGGCGCAGACGCCGGTGGCGGCAAGCCGACTCACCGCAAACGGGGAAATCGCTCGGACTCAATTTAACATCCGAAACGCTGGTAAAGGGGCTATATCCCCCGCCCCGGGCCGGGGCGGCTCAGCCCAGCGCCCGGGGATGCGCGGCCGCGTAGACCTCGCGCAGCCGGTCCACCGTGACCAGCGTGTACACCTGCGTGGTGGTGACGGAGGCGTGACCCAGGAGCTCCTGCACGACGCGGACGTCGGCGCCCCCGTCGAGCAGGTGGGTGGCGAACGAGTGCCGCAGGGTGTGCGGCGAGACCTGGGCCAGCCCGGCCCGGCCGGCGGCGGCCCGCAGCGCGCCCCAGGCGCCCTGCCGGGTGAGCCGCCCGCCCCGCGCGTTGAGGAACACGGCCGGGCTGGCCGGCCCCCGCCGGGCGCCCCGGGCCAGCACCGGCCGCGCCCGGATCAGGTACGCCTCGACCGCCGCCCGGGCGTAGCTGCCGACCGGCACGACCCGCTGCTTGTCGCCCTTGCCGCTGAGCCGGACCGCGGCCGCGACCAGCGCGCTGCGCGACTCGCCGGACAGGTCCAGGTCGTCCACGTCCAGGCCGACGGCCTCGGAGATCCGGGCGCCGGTCCCGTACAGGAGTTCCAGCAGGGCCCGGTCCCGCAGCGCGGCGGCCTGCGCGCTCTCGGCCGTGCTGATCCCGCCCGCCCCGCCACGCCCGCCCGCCCCGCCGGTCGCGGCACCGTCGGCGGCGGCGCCGCCCGCGGGGGCCGGAACCGGCCCGCCGGCCGCGGCCAGCAGGCGCTCGATCTCGGGCAGCGAGATGGCCCGCGGCAGCCGCCGCGGCGGCGCCGGCGGCCGGACCGCCCGGGCCGGGTCGCCGGCGGCCAGCCCCTCGGCCAGCGCGAAGGCGTGCAGCCCGCGGACCGCGACCACCGCCCGGCTGGCCGAGCTGGCCGCGAGCGGCGGGTGGTCGCCGTCCCCCTCCCGCAGGCCGGCCAGGTAGTCGGCCACGTCCTGGGTGACGACCGCCCCGATCTCGGTCCGGCCGCGGGCCGCCAGCGTCGCCGCGTACCGGTGCAGGTCGCGCTGGTAGGCCTCGAGGGTGTGCGCGGCCAGCCCGCGCTCGACCGTGAGGTGATCGAGGTACCGGCGGACGGCGGCCGCGACCGCGGTCAGCTGAGGACCTCGGCGAGCGGCCGGAGGGGCAGGCCGTGCGCCTCGGCCACGGGCGGGCAGGTGATCTCGCCGTCGAAGGTGTTCAGGCCGAGGGCCAGCGGCTGGTCGCGGCGCAGCGCCTCGCGCCAGCCCCGGCTGGCGATCTCGGCGGCGTAGGGCAGGGTGACGTTGGTCAGCGCGTAGGTCGAGGTGTGCGGCACGGCGCCGGGCATGTTGGCCACGCAGTAGAACAGCGCCTCGTGGACCAGGTAGGTCGGGTTCGCGTGCGTGGTCGGGTGCGAGTCCTCGAAGCAGCCGCCCTGGTCGATGGCGATGTCGACCAGGACCGAGCCGGGCCGCATCCGCGCCACCAGGTCGTTGGAGATCAGCTTCGGGGCCTTCGCTCCCGGCACCAGGACCGCGCCGATGACCAGGTCGGCGTCCAGGACCGCGCGCTCGATCTCGTAGGCGTTGGAGGCCACGGTCTGCAGGTGGCCCTGGTAGATCGCGTCGGCCTGGCGCAGCCGGGCGATGTTCCGGTCCAGCAGCAGCACCTCGGCCTGCATGCCGAGCGCGATGGCGGCCGCGTTCATGCCGGACACGCCCGCGCCCAGCACGACGACCTTGGCCGCGTAGACGCCCGAGACCCCGCCCATCAGGACGCCCCGGCCGCCGCCGTCGCGCTGCAGGTGGTGCGCGCCGACCTGGGGCGCCATCCGGCCCGCCACCTCCGACATGGGGGCCAGCAGCGGCAGCGACCCGTCGGGGAGCTGGACGGTCTCGTAGGCGATGGCGGTGACCCCGGCGTCCAGCAGGGCCTGTGTGCACGGCCGGCTGGCCGCCAGGTGCAGGTAGGTGAACAGCACCTGGCCCTTGCGCATCCGGTGGTACTCCTGCTCCACCGGCTCCTTGACCTTGAGGATCAGCTCGCCGGCCAGCCAGACGTCATCGGCGGCCGGGAGGATCACCGCGCCGGCCGCGGCGAACTCCGCGTCCGGGATCCGCGACCCGGCCCCGGCGTCCTGCTCCAGGTAGACCTCGTGGCCCTCGCGGACGAGCTCGTGCACGCCGGCCGGGGTGATAGCCACCCGGTACTCGTGATTCTTGATTTCCCGGGGAACGCCGACTTTCATGACGCAGGTCCTCCCTCATCGACGGGCCCGCCCGGCGCCGTTGCCGGGCGATTATCTCCCAGTCGCCACCGCTACAGGGTCTCGGGCGCGCCGGTTTCGCGAAGAGCGCCGAATCCGCTGGTGATAGCGGCATACGCGGACAAGATACCCACTCCGGTCACCCCGTTGTGCAGGTCGCCGGCGAGGAAGCCGCGGACCGCGGCGTCCAGCGGCACCCAGGCCACCTGGAGCGACGCTTCCTCGTCCGTGCGGACGTAGTGCTGCTCGGCCGCCGGGACCTCGCTCACGCCGCGGGCCAGGAAGATCCGCACCCGCTCGGAGCTGAACCCGGGCGCGCTCACGACGTCGGTCAGCACGTGCCAGTCCGCGGCCCGGTGGCCGGTTTCCTCCAGCAGCTCGCGCTGCGCCGCCTGGACCAGCGGCTCCCCCGTGACATCCCGCAGCCCGGCCGGGATCTCCCACAGCAGGCCGCCGGGAGCGTGCCGGTACTGGCGGATCATCAGGACGCGATCGCGGGCGTCCAGGGCCGCGATGGCGACGGCCCCGGGGTGGTCGATGATCTCCCGGTCCGCCTGCCCGCCGCCGGGCATGACCACGGTGTCCCGCCGGACGTGCAGGAACCGGGTGCCGGGCAGCTGCGCGGACGAGGTCACCGGCCAGCGCCCCGGGATGTCCCGGAGCGGCAGGACCGTCGTGGCCGGCACCGCCCCGGCTCCGGTGGCGCCGGCGTCCGGGGCCTCCCGGGTGGCGACGACCTGCGCGGGGCCCGCCGGGCCGCCGGCGCCGGGGGCGTCAGCCATCCCAGCGCGCGCCCGCCCGGGCGGCAGCGGCGGGCCGCAGGGCGGCGGCCACTGGCTCAGCGGCCGGCACCACCCGGGACCGCTCGATCGCGGCGGCGACCAGCCCGCTGAACAGCGGGTGCGAGCGGGTCGGCCGGGACAGGAACTCAGGATGGGCCTGGGTCGCGACAAAGAACGGGTGCACGTCGCGCGGCAGCTCCACGAACTCGACCAGCCGGCCGTCCGGGGACAGCCCGGAGCAGGCCAGGCCGGCCTCCTCCAGCGTCTGCCGGTAGGCGTTGTTGACCTCGTAGCGGTGCCGGTGCCGCTCGTGCACGACCTCGGTGCCGTACAGCTCGGCCACCTGGCTGCCGGGGGTCAGGTGGGCCGGGTACATGCCCAGCCGCATGGTCCCGCCCATGTCCCGGTCCCCGGCGACCACGTCCTGCTGGTCGGCCATGGTCGCGATCACCGGGTACGCGGCCTCCGGGTCGAACTCGGTGCTGTTGGCCCCGGCCAGCCCGCCCAGGTCGCGGGCGACCTCGATGGCCATGCACTGCAGGCCGAGGCACAGGCCGAGCACGGGGATGCCATGCTCGCGGGCGTACCGGACGGCGCCGATCTTCCCCTCGATGCCGCGGACCCCGAAGCCGCCGGGAACCAGCACCCCGTCCACGTCGGCCAGCTGCTCGGCCGCGCCCTCGGGGGTCTCGCAGTCATCGCTGGGCACCCACCGGATGTTGACCTTGGCGTCGTTGGCGAAACCGCCCGCCCGCAGCGCCTCGGCCGGTGACAGGTAGGCATCCGGCAGGTCCACGTACTTGCCGACCAGCGCGATGGTGACCGTGCGGGCCGGCCGGTGCACCCGGCGCAGCAGGTCGTCCCAGTCGCTCCAGTCCACGTCCCGGAAGGACAGGCCCAGCTTGCGGACCACGTAGGCGTCCAGCCCCTCGCTGTGCAGCACCTTGGGGATGTCGTAGATCGACGGCGCGTCGGGCGCCGACACCACGGCCTCCTCATCCACGTCGCACATGAGGCTGACCTTGCGCTTCAGCCCGGCGTTGATGGGCCGGTCGGACCGGCAGACGATCGCGTCGGGCTGGATGCCGATGCTGCGCAGCGCCGCCACCGAGTGCTGGGTCGGCTTGGTCTTCAGCTCGCCGGACGGCCCGATGTAGGGCAGCAGCGACACGTGCAGGAAGAAGCACCGGTCCCGGCCGATCTCGTGCCGGATCTGGCGGATGGCCTCCAGGAACGGCTGGGACTCGATGTCCCCCACCGTCCCGCCGACCTCGGTGATGACCACGTCGGTCTCCGGGCCGCCCATGTCCAGGATGCGGGCCTTGATCTCATTAGTGATGTGCGGGATGACCTGCACCGTGTCGCCCAGGTAGTCGCCCCGGCGCTCCTTGGCGATAACGCTGGAGTAGATCTGGCCCGTCGTAACGTTGGCCGAGCCGGGCAGGTGGATGTCCAGGAACCGCTCGTAATGCCCGACGTCGAGATCGGTTTCCGTGCCGTCGTCGGTCACGAAGACCTCGCCGTGCTGGAACGGGTTCATGGTGCCGGGGTCGACGTTCAGGTACGGGTCAAGCTTCTGCATATTCACCCGGAGCCCGCGGAGCTTGAGCAGGCGGCCGAGGCTGGAGGCCGTGAGACCCTTGCCCAGGCTCGAGGCGACGCCCCCGGTGACGAACAGGTGCCGGGTCGTAGCCGGCCGTGTGACTTGCGCTGACATCGCCAAGGCGGGGCTCCCGTGGTTAGTGCCAGCGGGAACGCCCGCTGGTCCACGGGATCTCAGGATATCAGGCCGGCCCGGCCGGCAGGCTCATACGCGCATACGCCCGGCGGCGTGTCAGGCGTGTCAGGGCGGCGTGCCCGGGTGACGTGCCCGGGCGCGGGTCGCCGGTCGCCGCGCGCGGGGTCACCGGTCGCCCGGGCCCGGGTCACCGGTCGGGGATGTTCCCCGGTCCTAAGGCCGCCGGCCTGCTGACCTGCACGCCGGCCCGGTCAGGGGATCCGGGTTCCGCGGCCGCCGGGTGGTCGCTGGCCTCCCCGAACCGGGCCAGGGCCACCGCGCAGAACACGGCCAGGACGAAGCCCAGGACAGCCACCCCGGCCAGGCCGTGCCGGGTCTTGTCGCCGAGCAGCAGGACCCCCACGACCGCCGGCGGCATGGTCTCGGCCAGCACCACGGCCGCGGTGGCCACGGTCACGCTGCCGCCGTCCAGGGCCGTCGCGTACAGCATGAACGAGATGATGCCCGCCGCGGCCAGCGTGTAGGTGGCCGGATCGCGGACCAGCTCGGCCAGCGAGAAGCCGGGCAGGATCCGGGCCGACACGGCCAGGACCGCGTAGCCCAGCCCGGCCATGGCGCCCACCACGGGCGTCCGGTACGGGTTCGGCAGCCGCGCCGCCAGCATCCCGGCCACGGCCACGGCGGCCACGGCGACGATGAGCGCGAGCTTGAAGGCGAAACCCACCCGGGCCGCGCCCTCGGCGCCAGCCGAGGCGCCCAGCAGCCCGACGCCCACCACCACGCCCGTGACCGAGAGCCACTCCCGCAGGCTCAGCCGGGCATGCATGAGCCAGGCGGCGAAGACGGCGGTCACGGCCAGGTTGGCCGCGATGATGGCCTGGACGGCGAACAGCGGCAGCCGGTTCAGCGCCACCAGCTGGGCGACGAAGCCGAGCAGGTCGATGCCGAGGCTGGCCACGAACGGCCACTGCGACAGCATCCGGACGATCAGGCCCGGATCGACGCCCGGGCCCGCCTCCCCGGCCGGCACCGGCGGGCGGTGGCTGGCGGACCGGACGGCGATCGCCTGCATGACGGAGGCCACCCCATAGCAGAAAGCTGACACCAGGGCGGCGACAAGGCTCTCTAGCATGATTCGACCCTACGCCGCCGTGACGGGGCGTGCTCGCCCAGCTCCGCTCGGAGTATCTGGGTCATGATAAAGCCGATAGCCGCCCGCCTGCGCCGATTGAGCCCGTATCGCCGGGCCTGGCCGGGCGCCGGACCGGGCTGGCCGGGAGCCAGCGGTCACTCAGCGTGACCGCCCGCCGTGGCCGTGCGCCTGGGTGAGAAGGCCGGTCAGGCGCCGCCGGCCGCCGGGCCGCCGACGGAGGCACCGGGCAGGTGGGCCACGCCCGGCACCCGGACCACGCCGGCCATGCTGATCAGCAGCTGGAGGAAGGCCGGGCGGCTGGCCGCGGTGCGCACCACGCCCGCGCCCGTGACCGTCTGGCAGCCCGAGGGCTGGACGACAACTGCCGGGAGCAGGCGGCCGCCCGCGGTAAAGGTGAGCTGATAGCTGACCCCGTCCAGCTGCGGGCAGCGCACGACTCCCGCGGTCATGGCCGGGAGCCCGCAGACCGCCCTGGCCAGCTCGCTCGCCTCGGCCGCGCCCTTGACCACTGAGGCCGGCGTCCCGGACCGGTAGGCCGCTACCACCGGGCCGCCCGGCGTGAGCGGGCCGGCGGTACCGGTCTTCGTGATGACGACCTGGCTGGCTGACCCCGGCGCGGAGCACAGCGGCTGGCTGGCGCCCCGGATCGGGCCGCCCACCGCGTTCGGCTGCCCCTTGGCCGGGGCGCTGCTGGCGGCGCTGCTGCCGCCACCCGCGCTGGCCGTCGCGCTGGCGTGACCGCCGCCCGCACTGGTGTGCCCCCCGGCCGCGCTGGTCTGCCCCCCGGCTGCACTGGCGTGGCCGGCGCTGGCCGTGACGCTGCCGCAGCCGGCCGCGGCCAGCGCCGCGGCCGCGCCGAGCACGGCCAGGACGAGCTTCGATCGGGCCATCATGAGCTCACTTCCCGGCCGCCTGCTGGCACCAGGACAGCGCCTGGGGCGGCCGTTTCGGATATCCGGCGGCTTTCCTCCGCCGGGCCTTAGACGCGGGGTAATACGAAACGGTTCCGGCGGGCTCAGCGGCCTATGTCCGCGTCCTTTGATGATGGCGCGCGGGCCGCCCGCGCGCCGGCCATACCGTCAGAATCCCCGGAGCCTGCGGTCAGACTCCGGCTGCCTGCATCCCCCGGAGCTCCTTCTTCAGCTCCCGGACCTCGTCGCGGATCCGCGCCGCCACCTCGAACTGCAGCTCCGCCGCCGCGGTGTGCATCTGCTCGGTCAGCTCACCGATCAGCGAGATCAGGTCGCCGCGGGCCGGGCCGCCGCCCGAGTCGCCCGGCCGCTCCCGGGCGCCGGCCGAGGCGGCCGCGGCCGCCCGCGCCTTCGACGACAGGCCCGGCACCGGGGCCTTGCCCCGGCTCTGCTGCCGGCCGGCGCCGCCGAGCAGCTGCTCGGTGTCGGCATCCTCGCGGACCATCTGGTCCAGGATGTCGGCGATCCGCTTGCGCAGCGGCTGCGGGTCGACACCATGGGCGGTGTTGTAGGCGACCTGCTTCTCGCGGCGCCGGTTCGTCTCGTCGATGGCCCGCTGCATCGACGGCGTGACCTTGTCGGCGTACATGTGGACCTGGCCCGAGACGTTGCGCGCCGCGCGGCCGATGGTCTGGATGAGGGACGTCCCGGACCGCAGGAAGCCCTCCTTGTCGGCGTCCAGGATCGACACCAGCGAGACCTCGGGCAGGTCCAGCCCTTCCCGGAGCAGGTTGATCCCGACCAGCACGTCGTACTCGCCGACCCGCAGCTCGCGCAGCAGCTCGATGCGCCGCAGGGTGTCGACCTCGCTGTGCAGGTAGCGGGCGCGGATGCCCAGCTCCAGCAGGTAGTCGGTCAGGTCCTCGGCCATCTTCTTGGTCAGCGTGGTGACGAGCACCCGCTCGGACTTCTCCGCGCGGTCCCGGATCTCGTGGACCAGGTCGTCGATCTGGCCCTTGGTCGGCCGGATGTGGACCTCGGGGTCGATCAGCCCGGTCGGCCGGATCACCTGCTCGGTGACCTCGCCGCCGGTCCGCTGCAGCTCGTAGGGTCCCGGCGTGGCCGACAGGTACACCGTCTGGCCGATGCGCTCGCAGAACTCATCCCAGGTCAGCGGCCGGTTGTCGATGGCGCTGGGCAGCCGGAACCCGTGCTCGACCAGGACTCGCTTGCGGGACACGTCGCCCTCGTACATGGCGCCGATCTGCGGCACCGTGTTGTGCGACTCGTCGATGACCAGCAGGAAGTCCTCGGGGAAGTAGTCCAGCAGCGTGTTGGGCGGGCTGCCCGGCTCGCGGCCGTCGATGTGCAGGGAGTAGTTCTCGATCCCCGCGCAGCTGCCGACCTGGCGCATCATCTCGACGTCGTAGGTGGTGCGCATCCGCAGCCGCTGCGCCTCGAGCAGCTTGCCCTGCTGCTCCAGCTCCGCGAGCCGCCCGGCCAGCTCGGCCTCGATGCCGGCGATGGCCCGCTCCATTCGCTCCGGCCCGGAGACGTAGTGCGAGGCCGGGAAGATGTACAGCTCCTCGTCCTCGCTCACCAC
>FSXZ01000357.1_pt1 | contig 19394 bp, 16 predicted proteins | sample 1638121 | NCBI WGS metagenome assembly FSXZ01 (sample SAMEA3914788, study PRJEB12502) | metagenome | biome: forest; material: soil | place: Canada | collected 2011-07-03 | depth 0.1 m
CCTGGGCACGATGGCCTGGGGCCGGGACACGGACGAGGGCGAGGCGGCCGACCTGCTCAAGGCGTACCTGGACGCCGGGGGCAACCTGGTGGACACCGCCGACGTCTACGGCGACGGCGAGGCCGAGGCACTGCTCGGCCGGCTGCTCGAGGGGATCAGGGACGAGGTCGTGATCGCGACCAAGGCCGTTTCGGTGCCGCACAGCGAACGCCGGTTCGACGCCTCGCGCCGGCACCTGCTGTCCGCGCTGGACGCCTCGCTGGCCCGGCTGGGCACGGACTACGTGGACGTGTGGCAGTTGCACGCGTACGACGACCTGACCCCGATCGAGGAGACGCTGGCCGCGCTGGACATCGCGGTGAACTCCGGCAAGGCGCGGTACGTCGGGGTCTCGAACTACTCCGGCTGGCAGCTGGCCACGGCCGCCGCCTGGCAGCGCGCGGTGCCCGGCCGGGCCCAGATCGCCTCGGTGCAGATGGAGTACTCGCTGCTGCAGCGCGGCGTCGAACGCGAGGTCGCGCCGGGTGCGCGGGCGCTCGGGGTCGGGCTGCTGCCCTGGTCGCCGCTCGGCCGGGGCGTGCTGACCGGGAAGTACCGCACCGGTACGCCCTCGGACTCGCGCGCCGCCTCGGACCGGTTCGCCGGCTTCGTCGAGCCCTACCTGGGCGACGCGGCGCGGCGGATCGTGGACGCGGTGGCCACCGCGTCCGACGGCCTGGGGGTGGCGCCGCTCGAGGTGGCGCTGACCTGGGTGCGGGACCGGCCCGGGGTGGTGGCGCCGATCGTGGGCGCGCGCACTCCGGCACAGCTGCGCGGGGCACTGGCCTCCGAGGATCTGACTCTTCCTCAGGAGATCCGCTCCGCTTTGGACGACGTGTCGGCGCCCGCCGCCGGCTATCCGGATCACGGTTGGAACAGGGGATAGCAGAGGATGTCGGAACAGGGAGGGACGCGGGAGGACCCCGCGTTCGGGGACGAACTGGCGCAGTGGCTGGCCGAACAGGGCGCGCCCGCCGGATTCGCCCGGGCGCTGCGGGCCGAACTCGGCCCGCAGGCCGAACAGCTGCTGGTGGACAACCCCTGGCTGGTGCTGGAGTTCGGGCAGGTGCGGCCGGACGCGGCGGACGCGCTGGCCGGGCGGCTGCTGCGGCTCGAGGGCCGGGAGCAGGCGCTGGCCGACCCGCGCCGTAGCAGGGCCCTGGTGAGCTGGCTGCTGGCCCGCGCGGCCCGGCGCGGGGACACCGAGGCCGGTGCGGACGCGATCGCGCAGGAACTCAAGGGTCTGGGAGTGCCCGACCCGGTCGGGGCGGTGGCCGACGCGGTGGAGAACGGCGCGGCGCTGGTGTTCGCGGACCGGGCGGCGATCGCGGCGGCCCAGGACCAGGCGATGAGCGCCGAGGAGGACGAGGACGCCGACTTCGAAGCCGTGGACGCCGGGGACGACGACGATCCGGTGGCGATGCTGACCAGCCCGTACACGCTGCTGGCGCTGGACCAGTGGGCCTTCCTGGAGCAGTCCGCGGCCGAGGCGGTGCAGCGGCTGCTGGCCACGGCCACGCCGCTGGACGGCGAGGCGGTCACGGTGGCCGCGGTCGAGGCCGTACCGGGCGGGCAGGCCACGATAGAGCGGGTCCGGCGGGTGGTGGAGGCGGTGGCCGAACAGGGGCTGACCCTGGTGACCGGCGGCTCGGCGCCGCTGCCCGGCCAGGTGGCCGCGGCGTTCCCGGGCGCGGTGCTGGCGAGCCCCAGCCCGGCCGGGCTGCGCGCGCTGGCCGCCGAGGGCTTCGCGGCGCTGGACCTGCGCGCGCTGGCCGAGCAGGCGCCGCTCTACGCCGAGGCGCCGGTGATCGTGCTGGCGGACGCGCAGCTGATCCCGCTCGAACTCGGCGCGACCCTGCTCGAACTGCTCCCCGACGGCGCGCACCTGGCCCTGTGCGGGGATCCGGCCACCCTGCCCGCGGCCGGCGCCGGGCGGCTGTTGCGGGACCTGCTGGAGATCGACGACCCCGAGTTCGGCGGCGCGGTGCCCCGGGTGGAGCTCAAGACCCGCCCGAGCGGCCCGCTCACCGCCCTGGTGGACGCGGTGCGCTACGGCGGCCTGCCGCCGATGGAGATCCTCGGCGACGCCCAGTCCACCGAGGTGAAGATCATCCCGGTGCGCGACCCGGCCGAGACCCGGCTGCGCACCACCCAGCTGGTGACCGACTCGATCCCCCGCGCGCTCGGCTTCGGGGGCGCCGAGGTGCAGGTCATCGCCGTGCGCGAACAGGGCCCGGCCGGCGCGGAGGATCTCAACGCGGCGCTCAAGGAGCGGCTCAACCCGGGCCCCGGCGTCTGCGCCGGGCTGGACGCCGGGGACCGGGTGGTGGTGCGCGAGGGCGCCGGGCTGGCCGAGTTCGGCCTGCGCGGCGGCGAGACCGCGACGGTGGCGCGGGCCGACGCGCAGGGCCTGACACTCCGTCTGGACCCGCCGCACGGCCGCGCCGAACCGGCCGAGGCGGACGGCGAGGACGTGGAAGCGGCCGAGGTGCTCGAAGCGCCCGAGGTCGAAGACGGCCCCGGCGAACCGCGCGAACTCACCCTCGACGTCGCCCGGGCCCGCGGTCTGCGCCACGCCTGGGTTCTGACGCTGCGTGAGGCGCAGGGCGGCCGCTGGCCCGCCGTGGTCGCGGTCTTCGACGGCGGCTCGGCCGCGGCGCTGACCCGGGCCGCCGTGCTCGGCGCGTTCGCGCCCGCGGGCAGCCACCTCTCGATCGTGCACGGAGCCGGGCGCGCGCTGGCCGAGGCGGTGGAGAAGCGCCCGCACTCCCCCTGCCGCACCCGACTCGCCCAGGCGCTGCACGGATAGGGACGGCGGCTGCGACGGCTGCGACGGTCGTGGCCGGTTTCGGCGGCTGTGGCGGTCGTGGCCGTGGCGGTTAGAGTCCCGGGTATGGCGCAGGACGAGGAACTGACCGTGTGTCCGGTGCGCTGGGCCGGGGACGGGCTGGAGCTGATCGACCAGACCCGGCTGCCGGGCGAGCTGCGGCGGGTGCTGATCGACGAGGTCGACGCGCTGGTCGAGGCGATACGGACGCTGATGGTGCGCGGTGCGCCGGCGCTGGGCGTGGCCGGGGCGTTCGGCGTGGCGATCGCGGTGCGCCAGGGCGCGCGCGAGGGCTGGGATCGGGCCGCGACGCTGGCCGCGGTGGAGCGGATCCGGCGGGCCCGCCCCACCGCGGTCAACCTGGCCCGGGGGGTCGAGCGCGCGGCGGCCCGGCTCGACGGCGGCCTCGACGCGGTGCTCGCCGAGGCCGAGGCGGTGCGCCGGGAGGATCTCGCGGCCAACCGCCGGCTGTCCGAGCTCGGCGCCGACTGGCTGCTCGCCCGGGTCGGCCACGACCGGCCGCTGCGGCTGCTGACGCACTGCAACGCGGGCGCGCTGGCCACCGCGGGCTGGGGCACCGCCCTCGGCGTGGTGCGCGAACTGCACCGGCGCGGCCGGGTGGAGCTGGTGTACGTGGACGAGACCCGGCCGCTGCTGCAGGGCACCCGGCTGACCGCCTGGGAGCTCGCCCGGGAGGGCATCGCGCACGTGGTGCAGGTGGACGGCGCGGCCGCGAGCACCATCCTGTATCAGGGTGTGGACGCCGCGGTGGTCGGCGCGGACCGGATCGCCGCGAACGGCGACACCGCCAACAAGATCGGCACCCTCGGCGTCGCGCTGGCCTGCGCCCACGCCGGCGTCCCGTTCCTCGTCGCCGCGCCGAGCACGACCGTGGACTCCGACACGCCGGACGGCTCGGCCATCCCCATCGAACTGCGCGCGCCGGACGAGGTGACCGATCCGGCGGTGGTGCGGGCGGACCCGAAGTCCGTGGGCTTCAACCCCGCCTTCGACGTCACCCCGGGCACCCTCGTCAGCGCCCTGGCCACGGAGCTCGGCGTGGCCGAGGTCGCCCGCGGCGAGCTTCCGGGCACGCTCTGGCCCGCGCCGTGACGCCGAGTCTCCGGCCAGTCGGCCTGCGGCGCCCCGCTACCCCGGCAGCATGGACCCCAGCATCTCGAGCACTTCCCGGTGAATCGCGCCATTGCTGTACAGGGCCGCTCCGGCCGAGACGTTCCGCCCGCCGGCCAGATCGCTGACCGTCCCGCCGGCCTCCTCGACGATCGGAACGGCCGCGGCGATGTCCCAGGCCCCGGCGGTCATGTGGAAGAACACGTCCACCACCCCCGCGGCCACCAACGCAGCCCCGTGACAGGCGCCGGCCCAGTCCGACAACGGCCCGCCGCCCGCACCCGACTCGATCAGCCGCCGTCCCGCGGCCATGCGCTCGGGCGGCACCCACGAACCGAGCGGCCAGATCGCCACCGTCGCCGCGTCGAGCCTCGCCACCGCACTGACCCGAAGCCGCTCGCACTCCCCCGGTTCCGCGCCGTTCTCGCCCGGCGCGCCCGCCGAACCGCTCGGCCCGGTCCACGCCCCGGCCGCACGCGTGGCCCACCAGCGCCGGCCCAGCGCCGGGGCGGAGATCATCCCGGTGACGATCTCCCCGTCCGCCTCGACCGCGAGCAGGGTGCTCCACTCGGCCCGGCCCGCCACGAAGTTGGCCGTCCCGTCGATCGGATCCACGATCCACCGCCGCGCGGCGGCGCCCCGACCGCCCAACTCCTCGCCGATGACGGGTTCGTCGGGCCGGGCGGCGCCGAGCCGCGCCCGCACCGCCCGCTCGACCTCGCGGTCGACCGCGGTGACCGGGCTCCCGTCGGGCTTCGTCTCCGCCGGCACGGCCCCCGCCCTGAAGCAGGGCAGCGAGATGCCGTCGGCCGCGTCGGCCAACGCTCGGATGAGTTCAAGATCCTCGGTCGCGGTCATGGACAGCAGAGTGTAAGGGGGCACCGCCTGTGGACGCACCGCCCGCCGCCTCGGCTGCTCAGCTGAGCAGCGTCTCCTCGGCCTCGATCTCGTCGTCGTCCTCGTCGTCCTCGTCCGCTTCGTCGTCCTCGTCCTCGTCGAGCACGTCGTCGCGGTAGAGCAGCTGCTCCTCGTCCACCTCGGAGAACGGGTCGTCATGCCAGCCCACGACGCCCTCGGGGTCGGCCGCCACCACCCACATCGTCGAGTCGGCGGGCTGCAGGCCGAGCTCCTCGGCGCGGTAGGCGATCTCATCGGCGTCGTAGGCGTCGAAGATGTCCAGCAGGGCACTGCGGGTGGTGGCGGTGTCCGGGTCCACGCCCTCGGCCGCCGCGCGGGCCGCGACGGCGAGCGCGTCGGGGTCGGCGACCAGGTAGTCGCGGCGGATGAAGACCGACAGGGCCTCGATCTCGTCGGGGCCGGCGTAGTCCGGCGGCGCCTCGCTCATCACCTCGAACGGGGTCACTTCGTCGTGGACGGCGTAGAGCAGCTCGTCGTACGCCTCGGCGGCGGCCGCGAGCGCGTCGAAGGCCTCGAGTACGGCCGTGTCGAGCTCCTCCACCCGCGCCTCCACCGCGCGCAGGTGCGCGTCGATGGCGGCCTTGAGCGTCTCCGCGGCCTGGCGGACCTCGGCTGCGGTGGCGGTGCCCGCGGGAATCGCCACGGGGGGCGTGGCGATCGGCGGCTGTGTGACGGACGGCGGCGTCTCAGGCATGGCACGACGGTATCCGACCGACGTGTCTGTTGGCACCTCGAATGGCGTGCCGACATCGCACCCGTCCGTGGACGGTCCGTCACCGCGGCGCCGAGCGTCCGGCCGGGCGCCTGCGCGGGCCGGTCGCGGCGGCGCCCCGGGCTGCGCCACCCCCTGGCGCGGGCCGGGCCGGCCGGTGGCGTTACCCTGCTGAACGGAGAAAATTCCGCCTGCCCGCACCACTCGCCACGCACGCACCGAGGTTCGCCCGCCATGACCGAGACCGCGCCGAGCGCGCCCCCGCGCGTTGCCTTCGCCTCCCGCCCGCTGCTGCTCAAGGTTTATCTCGTGCTCGCCTGGATCACCGGGACGGCGATCACGGTGCTCGAGCTGGTCGCCCTGCCGCTGAAGTGGTGGGCGCACTCCCCCGGCCTGGGCAACGGCCTGGGCGTGGTGCACGGCATGGGCCTGTACCCGCTCTACGTGATCGTGTGCCTGGTGGTGGCCTTCGGCTACCGCGTGTCCATCCCGCACATGGCGGTGATGGCGCTGGCCGGCCTGCTGCCCTTCGCCTCGCCGATCGTGGCGCTCTGGACACTGCGGCACATCGACCGGCGCGAGGCGGAGAAGGCGGCCAAGGCCGAGGCGCGGGCCCAGGCCAAGGCGGCCAAGCGCGCGGCCCGGCGGATCCCGGGCCAGGCGAGTGCCGCGGCCGTCGAGCCGCAGGACACTCCGGCCGGGTCCTGAGCCGTGCCACCCCGGTGGTCCCGCTCCCGCGGGCGAGGCGGATACTGGCTGACGTGTCGATGCTCGCAGCCCCGCCCCGGCTCTCCCCGCAAGACCTGCGCCGCCCCGGCTGGCTGGCGGCGCACGTGGGGATCGTCCTGCTCGCGGTTGCCTTCGCTCTGCTCGGTCGCTGGCAGTGGGACGTCGGCCACAAGGTGGCGCCGCTGACCGCGGCCGATCTGACCACCTGGCGCACCGCCCAGCCGGTCGACTCGGTCATCACCTCCGACGGCCTGAACGGCACTCAGGTCGGCCAGTCCGTCACCGTCACCGGCAGCTACGACTCGACTCGGCAGCTGCTCGTGCCCGGCCGGGTCCTGAACGGCAAGACCGGCTACTACGTGCTCACCCCGCTGGTGACCGGTTCCGGCGACGCGGTCGTGGTCAACCGCGGCTTCCTGCTCCCGACCGGCGGCGCCGAGCCCGCGATCCCGGCCGCGCCGGCCGGGCGGATCACCGTCACCGGCTGGGCGGCCGAGCCGGAGTCGACCACCGGCGAGGTCAACGCCAACGGGATCACCCAGCAGGACCAGACCGCGGCCGCGACCGAGCCGAACGAGGTGCAGTACATCTCCCCGCCGGAGCTGGTCAACCGGTGGCCCTACCACCTGCGCGACGGGTACGTCACCGCCACCGACACGGCCTCGCGCGCCGGGGGCCTGAGCCTGATCCCGGCGCCGCTGCCGCCGCACGGCACCACCTGGGACCTGCTCAACGTCTGCTACGCGTTCCAGTGGTGGCTGTTCATCGTCATCGTCGGCTGCTGGTACGTGGTCTACCTGCGCCGCGAACTGCGCCCCCGCCCGCTCGGGGCGGACGAGGACGAGCTCGGGGACGAAGACGACGAAGAGGACGAAGACGACGACGAACTCGACGCAGCGGAGCCGGCCCGGGCGCGGGGCGCGGCGGTCGCGGCGGGTTCAGGCGAGTAGCAGCTTGCCGAAGCGCCGGGACGCGATCCACAGCCCGATCACGGCCATCGCGGCCAGGTAGAGCGCGCGCAGCGCCAGATCGGGCCCGACCACGCCGAGCATCAGGCCGCGGACGATCTCGATGCCCTGGTAGAGCGGCGTCGCCTCCACGAACAGCTGCAGCCCGCGCGGGTAGACGCCGAGCGGGAAGAACGTGGTGGAGAACAGGAACATCGGCATCATCAGCAGCGTGATGATCTCGAAGTCCTGCCAGGAGCTCATGAACGTGGCCAGCGCCATGCCGAGCCCGGCGAAGCCGACCCCGATCAGCAGCGCGGCCGGGATGGCCAGCGCCGCCCAGGGCGAGCTGAGCACGCCGAAGCAGGCCACCACCGCGGTGAAGGCCACCGCGTACAGGCCGCCGCGGATCAGACACCAGATCAACTCGCCGAGCGCGATGTCCGGCGCGGTGAGCGGGGTGGCCAGGATCGCGTCGTAGACCTTGCCGTACTTGAGCCGGTGGAAGATGCCGAAGGTGGAGTCGTACATCGCGCCGTTCATCGCGGCGGTGGCCAGCAGCGCCGGGGCGACGAAGTCGACGTACCCGACCGGAGTGCCGGCCGGGCCGGTGACGTCCGGGATGAGCTTGCCGAGGCCCACGCCGAGCGAGAGCAGGTAGAAGATCGGCTCGAACGCGCCGGTGAACAGCAGCAGCCACATCCGCCGGTAGGCGGCCATGTTGCGCTCCACCACGTGGGCCGAGCGGCGGGTGCCGAAGGCGCCGGGCATCCGGGGCGCGACGCGGGGTTGCAGGGCGAGCGAGGTCACGTCGGGCTCCCGGTCAGCGGTCGAGGTAGAGGCGGCGGCGGAAGTTGCGCAGGGCCAGCCACACGCCGAGGGCCAGGAAGGCGAGCAGGTAGCCGAGGTGCAGCAGGGCCGAGCCGAGGTCCACGGTGCCGAGGGTCAGCTCCCGGCACAGCTCCACCCCGTGCCACAGCGGGGTGGCGAAGGCCACCGGGTGCATCCAGCCGGGCAGCTGCTGCCAGGGGAAGAAGGTGCCGGAGAACAGGAACAGCGGCGTCATCACGAAGCGGAAGACGACGTTGAGCGGCTGGTCGCCGTCCAGGGTCACGGTGAAGGCCATCATCGGGAACAGGAAGGCCGCGCCGGTGAGCACCGCGGCCGGCAGGGCCAGCACCGCCCAGCCCGAGTGCATCGTGCCGAAGCCGAACATGGCGCCGAAGAACACCGCGGAGAGCACGGTGATCCGGGCCAGGCCCTGGAGCGCGGTGCCGAACATGACGTCCCGCGGGCGCTGCGGGGTGTTGACCGCGGCCCAGTAGTTGCCGAACCACTTGAGGCTGCCGAGCACCGGGAATCCGCCCTCGAAGATGCCGCCCTGCATCGCGTTGGCCGCGAGCACGCCGGGGGCGATGAAGGACAGATAGCTCACCCCGCCGGGCAGGTTGTGGTCCTGGTCCACCAGCGTGCCGATGCCCACGCCCATCGCGGTCAGGTACATCACCGGCCCGAGCACGGCCGACAGGACGGTGCCGCGCCAGGTGCGGCGGAAGAAGGTGATCCAGTAGCGGGCCTGGCGCCAGCTGAGCACCCAGCCGCTCGGCGCGGGCGGGACGTCGGCCGGGGACGCGGGCGCCGGGACGGACGCGGGATCGAGGACGGCCATCTCAGTCCACCAGCGTCCGGCCGGTCAGGTGCAGGAAGACGTCCTCGAGGGTGGAGCGGCGCACCAGCGCGGTGACCGGGTCCAGGCCGCGCGCGCGGACCTCGGCCAGCGCGGCCTCGCCGTCCGCGGCGTAGACGAGCAGGCGGTCCGGCAGCGGCTCGAGCCGCTCGCCGAGGCCCTGCAGCTTCTGCGCGGCCTGTTCCTGATCGCCGAGCCGGAAGCGCAGTTCGAGCACGTCCCGGGTGGCGTAGCGCTCGATCAGGTCCCGGGGGGAGCCCTCGGCCGCGATCCGGCCCTTGTCCATCACCACGAGCCGGTCGCACAGCTGCTCGGCCTCGTCCATGTAATGGGTGGTCAGGATGAGCGTGGTGCCCTGCTGCTTGAGCCGGTAGAGCCGGTCCCACACCACGTGCCTGGCCTGCGGATCGAGGCCGGTGGTCGGCTCGTCCAGGATGAGGATCTCCGGTTCGTTGATCAGCGCCCGGGCGATGGTCAGCCGGCGCTTCATGCCGCCGGAGAGCGGCTCGACCTTGTCGTCGGCACGTTCGGCGAGCTGGACGAACTCCAGCAGCCGCCCGGCCCGCTCCCGGATGACGGCGCGGGGCAGGCCGAAGTAGCGCCCGTAGACGTGCAGATTGTCGCGGACCCGCATCTCGAGGTCGAGCGTGTCCTCCTGCGGCACCACGCCGAGCCTGGCCCGGATCTGCGGGCCCTGGGTGTCCGGATCGAGGCCGAACAGGCTCAGCCGGCCCCCGCCGACCGGCGAGACACAGCCGATCATGCGCATCGTGGTGGATTTTCCGGCCCCGTTGGGACCGAGGAATCCGAAGACCTCGCCGCGCCGGACCTCGAAATCCACCCCCGCGACGGCCGTGAAGGGGGCACTGTTCTTCTTGGTGAACGTCTTGACCAGGCCTTCCGCCTTGATCAACACTTCCGGAGGCGCGAGAGAGGCAGACACCTGTCCGACGCTACCGGTGACCTCGGACACCGGGCGACCTATTATCCGGGCATTCCGCCTGCGGCAGCGCTCGAGGGCCCCGGGGAGATCCCCGGGGCCCTCGCTCTTCGTATCGACGGGCCCTGCGGCGTCCTGACGGACGCACAGGTGCCGCGGACGAACCGTCAGGATATGGACACGGGCTCAGCGCGCGACGCGGCGGCGTCGGCGCAGCCACCACCACTCGCCCACCACGGCGGCCAGCAGGCCCACCGCCGCGAGGACGGAGACGGCGAGGCCGAGCGTCCCGCGCGGGGCGGCGTAGGTGAGCGTGACCACGTGCTTGCCCGCGGGTACGTTCACCGCCACCACGCCTTGGTCGGCGGCGCGCAGCGTGGCCGGCTTGCCGTCCACCGTCGCCTTCCAGCCGACCTGGTCGGCGTCGGCGACGACGAGGTAGCCCGAGCCCTGGGCGTCCACCGTGGTGCTGACCGTGGTGTTGCCGTCCTCGTTCACCGTGACCTGTGCCGACTTGCCGCTGGCCGCGGGCCCGTCGGCGGAGAGCACCACCTGGTCCGCGCCGACGGTGCCGGAGGCGAGCAGGCTCACCCGCCGGCTCTGGTCCGTCACGACCGTGGACTGCGAGGCCCAGCGGATCCGCGGCTGGGCGTCGAGGCGCTGGTAGATCGCCGAGTCCTGCACGTGCACCAGGGTCAGCCCGTCGTCCTGCCCGGCCACCGCGTCGAGCGCGAGCGCGCCCTTGTCGGCCTCGACCGTCAGCGGCTTCGAGCCCTTCCAGGTGAGCGTGGCCGTGAGCGTGGTGCCCGCGGCGACCGAGTCGGCGGCCACCGGCACGTCGAACTCGTGTCCCGAGGACATCCCGGTGGCCAGCCGGTCCGTGTGCGCGACCGTGCCCGCCGAGTCCTTGATCACCACGTCCAGCGAGTCGTCGTGGCCCGGCCGGACCGTGCCGGTGGGCGTGAGCCCGACCCCGCGCAGCCGACCGGTGACCGGCACCGTGACCGTGACCGGCTGGTTCGGCTGGAGCACCAGGGTCGAGCCGTCCGTCGCGGCGGGCACGGCCTGGCCGAAGATCGGGTCGGACAGGGCGTTGACCCAGTACTTGGCGCCGAGCTGGTCCAGGATCGGGCTGGTGGCGGTGGCCTGGTTGGCCGGGAAGTCGATGTACGTCTCGTATGAGATCGCGCCCTCGGGGATGGCGTCGATCATCGCGGCGAAGGCCTTGTTGATGAAGTTGTGCCCGTTCACCGCGCGCACCGGGTACGCGCTGTTGGTGCCGAAGACCATGCCGATGGAGGAGGAGGCGTAGCGCTCCTCGCCCAGATTCGCCATCAGATAGGAGTGCGTGTCGGTCACCGGATAGAAGGTGGAGACCGGCGAGCGCGGGAAGTAGGAGGAGACGAAGGTCGTGCCCTGCCAGGCCAGCAGCACCGGCAGCACGGCCGCCGCGCCGAACCGGACCGTGCGCCAGGCCCCGGCCGCGTCCAGGCTCGGGCCCTCGTTCCGGCCGGTGTACCAGAGCACGGCGACGCAGATCAGCGCGGCCGCGGCGAACAGTCCCGCGTACAGCGCCTGATGCTCGAACAGGCTGACCGCGGCCTTGCGCCCGATCGCCTTCGCCCCGGTGGTGCGCGCCTCGTGGAAGCCGACGGCCAGGGCCGCGAGGGCGATGCCGGTCGCGCCCAGGCCGATCGCGGCCGGCCACAGCGGGCGCAGCCGGTGCGCCGGGGTCGCGGCCCGGTCGCGGCGGCGGGCCACCACGTCGAAGCCCACCGCGACGAGCACTGCGAGCAGGAAGCCGAGGATGCTGCGGGAGCGGCCGATGAAGTTCTGGCCGAACAGCGCGCGCACCACCGGGGTCTGCTGGAGCACCGCGAGCGGCAGGCCGCCGACGTAGTTGAGCAGCAGCCAGATACCGGTGGCGGCGGCGAAGAAGCTCCACACGCTGCGCGGCAGCACCAGCCGGGCCCGCCACGGCAGCGCGAGCGCGACCAGGACCAGCACGACGGCCGCGGCGCCGAGGTAGTTGACCGCCTCGACCGCGTTGGTGGGCAGGTAGTAGCTGCGGTCCTGGGTGTTGCCGGTGCCGAAGATCCACGGCGCGACCATGGTCAGGATCGAGGTGGGCGCCAGGTGCTGATCAGAGGTCTGACTGCGGCCGATGATCAGCCAGGTCTTCATGAAGGACTCGAACGGCAGCAGCTGGAAGGCCGTCAGGGCCACGCCGCCGATGATCCCGCCGAGCACCCCGGCCGCGCCGAGCAGGCCCCGGCGCCGTCCCTCGGCCCGCACCGAGAGCAGCCGGACCAGGGCGTAGACGCAGGCCGTGGCCACCGCGTAGCCGGTGACCGAGGGGAAGCCGCCGAGCAGCATCGCCGCGACCGGGACCGCGATCAGCGCCGCGTCCCTGATCCGCCGGGTCTGCAGGAAGCGCTCGACCGTCCAGAACAGCGCCGGGATGAACGCGGCGGTACGGGTCTGCGGGAAGTCCACCCACATCGTCATGAAGCCGCTGCCGGCGAAGGCGAGGCCGCCGAGCGCGCCGGCCACCCGGGACAGCCGCAGCCGGCGCAGGAACAGGAACGCGCCGCCCGCGCCGCAGATGATGATGAGCAGTTCCGTGTACGCCGGGCCCATCCAGGTCGGCAGCACGTAGTAGGGCACGGTCAGCGGGGAGAGCAGCGCGTCGTTCGGCACCGAGCCGAGCGCGCCGCCGCCGTCGCCGTTCGGGTCCCACCCGGCGAAGTTCCCGTGCTCCAGATCGGTCTTGAAGACGATGGTGCCGGGGATGGCCGAGGTGTACGTGTCGTAGAGCAGGTTGTTGCCGCCGGCGGAGTCGTTGAACCCGGCCTGCGGGTAGGGCCCGGACTGCACCAGCGTGCTCGTCGCGGCCAGCGAGGACGCGCCGAACAGCGGGCCGCCGATGCCCCAGAGCGCGAACAGGGCCAGCGCGAACGCGGCCACCACGCTCAGCGGCTTGGGCCTGCGCGGGCGCGGGCGGCCGCGGTCGGGCGCCGCGGATTCGGGTGCGCTCTCGGTCTCGGGCTCGCCCACGAGGTCGCTGCCCACGCCGCCGGTGCCGAGGTCGTGCGGATCGCCGGTCAAGTCTCGTCCCAGTCAGTTCGCAGGTACAGGTGCGGCCGGGCCGGGGCCGGTCACGCGCCCAGCCGGGCGGTCAGCGGTTCCACCACGGCCGCGCAGCCGAAACGCTCGCGCGCCGCCGCGCGGGCCCGGCGCCGTGCCCCGGCCAACCGCTCCGGGTCCTCGGCCAGCCGGCGCAGCTCGTCTGCCAGCGCCGCCGCGTCACCGGGCGGCACGAACAGCGCCGCGTCGCCCAGGGCCCGGCGCTGCGGCGCGGTGTCGGAGGTGACGATCGCGCAGCCGCCGGCCGCGCCCTGGAAGACCTTGTTCGGCACGACGCGCAACGCCTTGGGACCGGTTCCGAAGATACCGAGGCAGACATCGTGCTCGGCGACCAGGGCGGCCAGTTCGTCCGAGGGCACCCAGTCGATCCACTTCACCGCACAGCCGCCCTCGGCCGCCTCCCGGGTGGCCGCGAGCTCCTGACCGCGGCCGATCATGGTGACCTCGACCTTGGCGTCCCCGAGCAGGCCGAGCGCGGCGCCGATCACCGGGGCGCCCTGCAGCGGGGTGTAGAGGCCGAAGAAGGCCACCCGCAGCGGGCCGCTCCTCGCCCGCGCCGCCTCGTCCGCCTCGGCCGGGGCCGCGGCGAACCAGTCGTCGGGGGCGCCGACCTGCACCACCACGCCGCGCGCGCGGTGCTCCTGCGGCAGCGCCTCGAGGTGCTCCTCGGTGTCCACCGCGATGACGTCCGCGCGCTTGAGCGCCCCGGCGTCGATGGCGCGCAGCAGCTTGGTCTTGACCCCGCCGCCGGAGATGTTGCGGTCCTTGGCGGTGTCGCTCGCGCCGATCAGATGGTCGAGCACGATCGTCTTCTTGCGGAACAGCAGCCGGGCCAGGCGCACGTCGAAGTGGCCCATGTAGCCGACCACCACCGCGTCCGGCTCCGGCGCGCGCCGGGCGGCCCGGGCCAGGCGCAGCCAGGTGGAGCCGAGCCGGCCGAAGAGCACCGGCAGCCGCCACGGCTGGGACAGGATGGCCACCCGCGAGGCCGTGTCCAGCCCGAGCGGCGCGTTGCACTCGGTCACCTCGTGCCCGTGTCTGCGCAGTCCCTCGGCCAGTACCCCGACCCGGGGATGCGCCGTCACGTCGTAGGTGCCGAAGAACAGAATCCGCATGGAAGCAAACAGTAGGGCATGGGCGGGATCCGCCCGCAAGGCCGACCGCCGCTCGGCCCGCACCCGACCACGCGTGAAGCCGCCCGCTCAGTCGGACCGCGTATGCTTCGCCCATGCCCGAGCCCCGCACCACCGAAGCGCCCGTGTCCGCTCCGGCCACGCCGGACGACGCTTCCCCGCCCACGCCGGCGAAGAGCGGGCGCGGACTGCTCGGCCGGGTCATGCACGCGCTGGAGAGCCGCTGGTTCAAGATCGGCTTCGTGGTGCTCATGGCCGCGCTCGGCGTGGGCGCCGTGGTCACGGAGTGGTCCGGCTTCAAGAGCGGGCTCGACCGGATCGGCATCATGGCGGCCGTCGAGGCGCTGCTGTGCGTGCTGGTCGGCCTGGCCCTGAACCTCCAGGTCTGGCGCGGGCTGATGGCCGCGGCCGGATCCCGGCTGTCGGTGCGGGCCGGCTCCCGGGTGTTCTTCATCGGCCAGCTCGGCAAGTACCTGCCCGGCTCGGTCTGGCCGGTCCTGACGCAGATGGAGCTGGGCCGGACCTACAAGGTGCCGCGGGAGCGCTCGGCCAGCATCGCGATCATCACCATGACGATCGGCCTGGCCTCCGGCCTGCTCGCGACGCTGGTGGGCGTGCCGTTCATGGACAGCGGCAAGACCGGCACCTACTGGTGGGCGTTCCTGTTCATCCCGGTGCTGCTGGTGGTGCTCCACCCGCGCGTGCTCAACCCGATCCTCAACCGCGGACTGCGGATGATCGGGCGCCCCGTCCCCGAGCACCCGCTCACCCTGCGCGCGACGGTGACCGCGATCGGCGTGAACCTGCTGGCCTGGGTCGCCAACGGCGTGCAGATCTGGGTGATGGCGGTGCGCCTCGGCGCCCACGGCGGCCACACCCTGCTCGCCTCGATCGGCGTCTACGCCTTCGCCTGGTGCGTCGGCTTCCTGGTCGTGATCGCCCCGGCCGGAGCCGGGGTGCGCGACCCGATCCTGCTCGCCACGCTCACGCCCATGGTCCACTCCTACGACGCGGCCCTCGCGATCACGCTGGTCTCCCGGCTGGTCACGATCCTCGGCGACCTGATCGGAGCGGCCGCCGCCGGCGCGTTCGGCAAGGGGGCCAAGCCGGGCGGAACGAGCGGCCTGGGTACCGAGGACCGGGTGACGGCGGGCGGCTGAGCCCGCCGGCGGCGCCGAGGGCGGGGGCGGCGAAAGGTCTCCGGAACAGAGGTTGTACGGTCGGTGCCGTGCGTTCGTACCGTTTCGCCTTGAACCCCCGGTGGATGGCCTTCCATGCCCTGGTCTGGCTGATCCTGATCCCCGCCTTCATCGGCCTCGGGTACTGGCAGCGCACCCTGTGGAAGGACCGCGCCGACTCGCAGGGCCTGGTCTACGCGAAGCTCGACGCCAAACCGGCCTCGATCGACGCCGTGGACCCGGTCGGACACACCGTCAGCCAGGCCCAGCAGTGGATCTCGGTGACCGTGACCGGCCACTACGACACTCAGCACCAGTTCGCCGTGCGCAACCGCTCGCAGAACGAGAACGCCGGCTGGTACGTGGTGACCCCGCTGGTGCTCGACGACGGCACCGCCGTGCTGATCAACCAGGGCTGGATCGCCACCTCCAACAGCAACGTGCCCAGCACCGACATGCCGGCGCTGCCGCCGGTGCCCGGCGGGACGGTCACCGTCACCGGCTGGCTCCAGCCGGACGAGACCACCGCGAACACCCGGATCACCGACGACACGGCGAAGCTGCCGACCGGTGAGATCGCCCTGATCACCAAGACGGACCTGCAGAGCCGGGTGGCGAACACGCTGCACGACGGCTCGATCCAGCTCAACACCTCCACCCCGGCCAACACCGCGGCCGCGGCCGCGCAGCCGGTGCCCGGACCCAGCTACGACAACACCATGTACATCGCGTACATGGTGCAGTGGTGGGTCTTCGCCATCGTCATGCCGATCACCTGGCTCAAGCTGATCCACCGCGAGGCCCAGGAGCTGCGCAACAAGGCCCGGGCCGCGCTCGAGGGCGACGAGGACTGGGACGAGGACGACGACGAGGACTGGGACGACGAGGACGAGGACGACGAGGATCTCGACGATGAGGACGAGGACGCCCCGGTGCCCGCGGCCTCAGCCGCCGGGCAGCCGGTCGAGTAAGGCCTCGAACTCCGGGTGCGGCAGGATCCGGGCGGTCTCGCCCACCGCGTCCACCGGCAGCACGGTCATGACTCCCTCGCGCCACCAGTAGAGCTGGTCGGTCAGCGGCCCCGGCGCGGTCTCGAACTGACGCCAGGCCAGCCGCAGCAGCGCTCCCGCGGCGGCCACCGCCTCGGTGGACTCGATCGGGTGGTAGGCCATCAGGTGCCGGTGCGGAAGCACCACGAGCACCCCGTTGTCCGGGACCGCCGGATAGCCGTCGCGCTCCAGATAGTCGCAGAGCCAGAACACGTGCGTCGGGCAGTACGGCCCCGGCCCGGCCAGCACCGTGACGTTGGCCCCGTCCACGTTCAGCCGCTCCCGCTCCAGCGCGCCCTGGCGGCGCACGTTCTCCCGGGCCGCGGTGAAGACCTCGGCCGCGGGAACCGCCCAGGTCCCCGCCTGTTCCGCGGCCAGCAGCCGGCCCCCACCCTGCGGGGTCTCGCAGAGCACGACCTCGGTCAGCCCCGGCAGCGCGGGCCGGGCCAGCGCCCCCGCGGTCGCGGCGGCGAGGTGGGCGGGCAGCAGCCGGGAGCGCAGCGGCGCCGCCCACGGGGCCACCGTCTGCGCGGCCGCCTCCTCGGCCCGCTCGGCCTCGCTCAGCCAGTCGGCCACCGCCTGCTCCACCAGATCCGGCCAGTCCGCCTTGGCCCCGCGCACCATCCGGGCCCGCAGCGGGGCGACGTCGATGGTCCGGCCCGGCCGCATCGCGCCGTCGCGGTGCAGTTCGAGCCGTTCCGGCGCGGCCACCCGCCAACGCAGGCCGCGCCCGCGCAACTCGACCTCGAGCAGGCCGAGGAGGGCGGTGGCGACCGGGTCGCCGAAGGGCCAGGCGGCAGTGTCCCGGGCGGTGTAGGGCATGTCGCGCAGTGTAATCGGTCGGGGCGTGACCCGAACGGGGGAAGCGGCGTTGTAAGGGCGTGCCCGATGCGTTCGAGATCCCGCCCGCGTTCCTGCCGTCCCGCTCGGCCGCAGCTCCCGCGCGCGGCCTGTCCGCCCCGCCCCGCCCACGCGCGCCCCGCGGCCCGGCCGGTCTCGCCCCGGGCTCGCCCAGCGCGATCGGCGCGCCCGCGCTCGGCACCGGCCTGCCCAAGGTGCCGCGCCCGCGCCGCAGCGAGCCGCCCGCCCGCGACCCGGAGATCACCGACGAGCTCTGGGCCCTGATCGAGCCGCTGCTGCCGGTCAAGCAGCGGCGGCGGCGCTATCCCGGCCGCATGCCGCTCGACGACCGCGCCGTACTCACCGGCATCCTGGTCGTCCTGGCCCGCGGCATCGGCTTCGAGCGGCTGCCGAAGGAGCTGGGCCTGGGCAGCGGCATGACCTGCTGGCGCCGCCTGCGCGACTGGCAGCAGGCCGGCGTCTGGCCGGCCCTGGCCCGCCTGCTCGCCGAATCCCTCCCGGAAGGCCACCGCATCGACTTCCGCAGGGTCGCCGCCCAGGCCGGCCCCGACACCCCCGTCACCCGCCGCCCCACCCCGCCCCGCGCCAAGCAGCCCTCGGCCGTGGCGGCGGAGTTCGGCATGACGCTGCTGCGGTGAGGAGGTCCACGATCTGAGATTCGAGATCTGATGTCCGAGGTCCACCCGGCGAATCCCACGTGCTCCCGCGACCACCGGCACGCCCTCCGGCTGGCGCAACGTGCCGCGATCGTGTAGTTCTCTGCCATGCCCATGCACCCCGGCGTCGGACCCGCGACACCGTTCGCCGCATCCTCGCCCGCCTCGTCGACCGCGGCGTCCGTCATCCTCATCGGAGGCGGGAAAGCCCAGCTGAGCGAGCCCGCCGCGGCCCGCGACCTGTATGTCAGCCCGCTGTTCGCCCGCCGGCGGGCCCGGGCCGAGGCGAGCGGGGTGCCGTGGTTCGTCGTCAGCGGCCGCTGGGGGCTGCTCGACCCCGGCGACGTCCTCGCGCCCTACTCCTTCTCCCTCGCCGAGCAGCCGGCGAACTACCAGCGAGCCTGGGGCCGCTTCGTGGCCGAGCAGCTCTGCCTGGCCGGCTCGGTCGGCCGCGGCGACGTCGTGGAGATCTACACCGGTGCCGTCCACGCCGCCGCACTCACCGCCCCGATCGAGTATCTCGGCGCCCGGGTACGCCGCGCGACCGTGGGCGCGAGCGATTCGGCGGACGAGCCGCGCTAGCCCGGGGAGCGAGCCTCCACTGTGTCCGACACCCGTCTGCCGCCGACCGGCGGCGGACTGATTGAATGACCGGGTGAGTGCGCAGAACCCCGGTCCGATGCCCGTCCGTACCTTCGTCGCGATCGGTGACTCGTTCACCGAGGGCGTCGCGGACGATCGGGGGGACGGGGTGTTTCGGGGGTGGGCGGATCTGGTGGCGCGGCGGCTGGATGAGCGGGAGCCGGGGCTGCGGTACGCGAATCTGGCGGTGCGGGGCAAGCTGATGGGGCAGATCCGGGCGGACCAGTTGGCTCCGGCCGCCGCGATGCGGCCGGATCTGGTGAGTGTGGCGGGCGGCCTCAACGACATCATGCGGCCGGGGTGCGATCTGGACGCGGTCTGCGCGGACCTGACCCGGTGCGCGGAGGTGCTCGCCGCGGCGGCGGGACTGGTGGTGCTGTTCCATCCGATCGACGTGCGGCGGCGGATGCCCTCGGCGGCGCGGCTGTGGCCCAAGGTGCTGCGGCTGATGTCGGTGGTGGATCAGCTGGCTGAGAAGCACGGCGCGGTGGTGGTGAAGCTGGACGCGGAGCGGGTGTTCGACGACGCGCGGCTGTGGGCCGCGGACCGGATCCATCTGACCGGGGAGGGCCATCGCCGGGTGGCCGAGGCGGTGCTCGAGGCCTTGGGGTACGAGCCCTCATTCGACTGGCGCGCGCCGCTGCCGCCCGCGCCCGCGGCCGGATTGCTCACCCGGCGCGCGGCGAAGACGTGGTCTGATGTGCGGTGGCTGGTCGGGTTCCTGGTGCCGTGGATCAAGCGGCGGCTGACCGGGAAGTCCTCCGGTGACGGGGTGCTGCCCAAGCGGCCGGAGTTGGC
>FSXZ01000320.1_pt1 | contig 19366 bp, 17 predicted proteins | sample 1638121 | NCBI WGS metagenome assembly FSXZ01 (sample SAMEA3914788, study PRJEB12502) | metagenome | biome: forest; material: soil | place: Canada | collected 2011-07-03 | depth 0.1 m
ACTGCTGTGGCGCGACGTGTTCACCGTGCTGACCGCCGCCGCTCTCGGGACGGAGCGGATCGGCCTCGGGACCGCCGTCACCAACCTGGCGACCCGGCATCCGACGGTGCTCGCCTCGGCCGCCCGCAGCGTGGCCGAGGTCGCGCCGGGCAGGTTCGTGCTCGGACTCGGCGTCGGCAACAGTGCGGTCGGGCCCATCGGGCTGCGCCAGACCAGGGCCGCGGAACTGTGCGAGGGCGTGGCCATGCTGCGCACGCTGCTCAGCGGCGCGGAGTGGGACTTCGGCGACGGGGTCCGCTCCCGGCTCCGCGATCCCCGGCCCGAGGTGCCGATCCATCTGGCCGCGAGCGGTCCACGCAATCTGCGCCTGGCCGGGGAGATCGCCGACGGGGTGATCCTGCTCAGCGGCGTCTCCCCGGCGACGCTGGCCGCCGCCGGCGCCCGAGTCCGGGAAGGTGCCGCGGCCGCGGGTCGCAGGCGCGCGGTGCCGCTCACGGTCTCGGCCTTCTGCACCGTCACCGACGACGTCGCGGCGGCGGCGGCGCGGCAGCTCAAGCCAGTGTGCGCATCGATCGCCCAGAACGGCGGCGCGGATTTCCTCGCCCTCGCCGGGATCCGTGCCGAAGTCCCGGCGAAGGTGGAGGGCGTGTATCCGGACCTGGTGCACGCGGAGGACTGGGAAGCGGCGACGGAGATCTGTTCCGCCTGGGTGAGCGACGAGGCGGCGGTGCGCTTCGCCGAGGAATTCTGCCTCGTCGGCACCGCGGACGCGATAGCCGACCGGCTGCGGAAACTGCACGCCGCAGGCGTGGACGAGGTTCTGCTTCAGCACGTCGGATCGTACGAGCCGCCCACGGAGTTGATTGAGGCGGTCGGCGCGGAGGTGCTTCCCGTGCTCCGCGGACGCTGACGGCCGCCAGGCGACGCAGGCCCCGGACGATGCATGATCACCACCGTCCGCCTGTCGGGCTCGCGCGAGCTTCGGCAGGCGGACGGTGGTGATCGTGCCGGTTCAGCCCGCCGCCCACTGCGTCACGATGGCGGCGAAGCGCTCGGGCTGCTGCTCCGGGAGCGGGACGTGGCCGCCTGGGACGATCCTGGTCTCGATGGACAAGGCGGCGAACTTCTCCAGTGCGGGCAGCGAGTAACGGTCGTCCTGCGCGCAGATCGCCAGGGTCCGGGCGGTGACCTCGGCGAGCCGTCGGTCCAGCATGGAACGGTGGACCGCCTCGTGCCCCTCCTCGATGCGGTCCAGCACACCCAGCGCGTCGATGATGAAGCGGTTCATGGCCGCCTCCTCACCCGGCCGGTAGAACTCCCGGCGCCGGTTCCACAGCTCCTGCAGATGCGAGCCGTCGGGGGCGGGCACCACCAGGTCGACGGGATCGCGCTGATCCTCGGCGCGCTTCTCGTCGTCGATGAACGGCGTGCCGGACAGCAGCAGGCTGGCCACCCGCTCGCGCAGCCGGGCGGCCAATTCCACCGCGATCACTCCCCCGGTGTGGTGCCCGACCAGATGGAACCGGTCAACGCCGAGCGCGTCGAGCAGTTCTTCGGCCGCGTCCGCCCAGCGCTCCACGCTGTGCGGGCCCTCCGGTCTGGCGGAGGCGCCGAAGCCGAGGGTGTCCATCGCGATCGCCCGGCAGCTCCTGCCGACCAGCGGCAGTACGTCGAGGTACTCGGTCCACGACCGCGGCGTCTGATGCAGCAGCAGTACCGGCTCGCCGGATCCGCACTCGACGTAGTGCAGTTGGCCGTGGCTGCTCGCGACATAAGCCCGGTGCAGGTTCGGTGTCTCGGTCACGGCCTTCCTCCAGCCGGCACCGGCGACGTGTCGAACCGTTGCGCAGCCAGGTCGAGGGCGATGTCGGTGATCATGTCCTCCTGGCCGCCGACCATCCTCCGGCGCCCGACCTCGACCAGGATCGCGCGCGTGTCCAGCCCGTACCGCTGCGCGGCCGCCTCAGCGTGTCGCAGGAAGCTGGAATACACCCCAGCATATCCGAGAGTGAGCGTTTCCCGGTCGACCTGCACGGGACGGTCCTGCAGCGGGCGCACCAGGTCGTCGGCGGCGTCCATCAGCGGGAACAGTGCGCAGCCGTGCTTCCAGCCGAGCAGATCGGCCACCGCGACGAACGCCTCCAGCGGGCAGTTTCCGGCCCCCGCGCCCTGCCCGGCCAGCGACGCGTCGACGCGCACGACCCCGTTCTCGACCGCGACCACGCTGTTGGCGACGCCGAGCCCGAGGTTGTGGTGTGCGTGGATACCCAACTGCGTGGCCGGATCGAGCACGTCGCGGTACGCGCGGAAGCGGTCGCGCACGCCGTCCATCGTCAGCCGCCCGCCGGAGTCGGTGACGTACACGCACTCGGCGCCGTACGACTCCATCAGCTTGGCCTGCCGCGCGAGCTCCGCGGGCTCGGCCATGTGCGACATCATCAGGAATCCGGCCACGTCCATGCCCAGCTCCCGCGCCGCCGCGATGTGCTGCGCGGCGATGTCGGCCTCGGTGCAGTGTGTGGCGATGCGCACCGAGCGGATGCCGAGTTCGTGCGCCTGGCGCAGGTCGCGCAGCGTGCCGATGCCGGGCAGCAGCAGCGTGGTCGGGATCGCCCGGGTGACCGCGCCGACCACCGCCTCGATCCAGGCCCAGTCGGTGTGCGCGCCGATGCCGTAGGTGATGCTGGAGCCGGACAGGCCGTCGCCGTGCGCGATCTCGATGGCGCCGACTCCGGCCGCTTCCAGCGCGGCGGCGATGGTCCGGGCCTGGTCGACCGTGTAGCGGTGCCGGACGGCGTGCATGCCGTCCCGCAGAGTCACATCCTGGATGTACAGCTCCGGGTTCATGCGGCGGCTCCTTCGCGGGCGTGCCGGGCCAGGCGCTCCGCGGTGCGCAGCGCGGCCGAGGTCATGATGTCGAGGTTTCCGGCGTAGGCCGGGAGATAGTGCGCGGCGCCCTCGACCTCGAGGAAGACGGAGACCTTCACCGGATCGCGGCCCGCGGCCGGGACCAGCGTGCGCAGCGGATCATCGGTGCCGACCCGGTCGAACTGCACCTTCTGCTTGAGCCGGTATCCGGGCACGTATTCCTGGACGCGGGCGGCCATCGCCTCCACGGATGCCGCGACGGCCGCGTCGTCGCACTCGTCGACGAGGCAGTACACCGTGTCGCGCATGATCAGCGGCGGCTCGGCGGGATTGAGCACGATGATCGCCTTGCCGCGCGCCGCGCCGCCGACCTTCTCGATCGCCGACGCCGTGGTCTCGGTGAACTCGTCGATGTTGGCGCGCGTGCCCGGGCCGGCGGAGCGCGAGGCGATGGACGCGACGATCTCCCCGTAGTGCACCGGGGTGACGGCCGAGACGGCGGCCACGACCGGGATGGTCGCCTGCCCGCCGCAGGTGACCATGTTGAGGTTCGGTGCGTCGAGATGTTCGTCCAGGTTGACCGGCGGAACGACGAACGGGCCGAGCGCGGCGGGGGTCAGGTCCACGATCCTGCGCCCGTGCGCGCGCAACACCTCGTCGTGCCGGCGGTGCGCGCCCGCGGAGGTCGCGTCGAACACGACCTCCACCTCGGCGAACTCGTCGAGCGCGACGAGCCCGTCGATCCCACCGTGTGTCGTGGCGACCTTCAGCCGCCGGGCCCGGGCGAGGCCGTCCGAGTCCGGGTCGATCCCGGCCATCGCGGCCATCTCCAGGGACTCGGACAAGCGCAACACCTTGATCATCAGGTCTGTGCCGATGTTGCCGGAGCCGATGACGGCCACCTTCGTGCGGGAACCCATCAGGAATCTCCTTCGTTCGCGAAGCCGACCCGGACGCTTCCCAGGCCACTGATTTCGGCCACGTATTCGCTGCCCGGCGCGGCGACGGCCATCGGGCCGAGCGCGCCGGTCAGCACGATCTCGCCGGCCCTGAGCGGATCGCCGAGTGCCGCGAGGGCCGAGGCGAGCCAGACGGCCGCGTTGAGCGGGCCGCCCAGGCAGTCGGCGCCGGTCCCCTGCGAGACGCACTCGCCGTCCCGGGCCAGCTCCATCCGCACCTCGCGCAGGTCCAGTTGCGTCAACGGGACCGGCCTTGTGCCGAGCACGTAGAGGCCGCAGGACGCGTTGTCGGCGACGGTGTCGAGCAGCCCGATGTCCCAGTCGGCGATTCGGCTGTCCACGATCTCCAGCGCGGCCACCGCGAACTGCGTCGCGCGCAGCAGGTCCGCGACCGTGCACTGCCGTTCCGGCAGGTCCGCGCCCAACACGAGGGCCACCTCGGCCTCGATCTTCGGCTGGATAAGCCGTCCGGCCGGCACCTCGCCGCCGTCGGGCACGGCCATGTCGGCGAACAGCGTGCCGAAGTCCGGCTGGTCCACGCCGAGTTGCCGCTGCACGGCGGTCGAGGTGAGCCCGATCTTGCGGCCCGCGATCCGGCGCCCGGCCGCCACGCCGCATTCGACGTTCACGCGCTGTACCGCGTAAGCCGCCTCGACGTCGGCGAGCTCGGCCCGGATCGGCGCGCAGGGGCTGGCGCTCGACTCCGCGTCGTGCAGCACGGCGGCCAGCTTCGAGGCCTGCGCGGAGGCGGAGGTCCGTGTCACGCCGCACCGCCCTCTGGCAGAGCGTTGATGAACGCGGTGTCCACGCCCACCTCGCCGCCGAGCTTGCGCGCCCCGCCGGGATCGCCGATCGGGGCGCCGCGTCCGGGTAACGGCTCCGCGAAGAACGCGCGGGAGTCGGCGGCGTACGCGGCGCGCTCCGGATCGTTGCGGGCCGTGCGGTCGACGAAGATCGCCTCGACCGGGCACTCCGGTTCGCAGGCCCCGCAGTCGATGCACGCGTCGGCGTTGATGTAGCTCTTGCGCTCTCCGACGTAGATGCAGTCCACAGGGCATACGTCGAGGCAGGATCGGTCGGTCACGTCGACGCATTCGGCGCCGATGACATAGGCCATCGTTTTCTCCAGGTTCTCAGGGTGTTTCGGTGGAGTGGCCGGGGAAGAGCGAGAGCCCGGGGTCGAGCTCGACGGCCGCGTTGTTCACCGCGGTCGCCACCTCGCCGAAGCCGACCGACATCAGCCGGACCTTGCCCGGATACTCGGTCACGTCGCCCGCGGCGTAGATCCGCTCGCGGCCGGTGCGCATCCGCGAGTCGACGACGATGCCCCGGCCCCGCAACTGCAGTCCCCAGTCGACGAGCGGGCCGAGGTCGCCGACGAATCCGAGGGCCGCGATCACGCTGTCTACGTCGTAGACCCGCGCCTGCGCCTCGCCGCGCACCCGCACGTGCGCCTGCGAGACGACCCCGTTGCCGGTCAGCGACTCGACCTCGGCGTCGGTGAGGGTGGGGATGCCGAGGTCGGCCAGGGCGCCGACGTTCGCCGCGTGCGCGCGGAAGGCCTTGCGGCGGTGCACGAGCCGCACCGAGCGCGCGATGGGGTGCAGCGCCAGCGCCCAGTCCACCGCGCTGTCCCCGCCGCCGACCACGAGCACGTCCCGACCGGCGTGCTCGGCGGGCTCCGGCACGAAGTAACTCAGCCCCCTGCCGAGATACGCCTCGCCTGCCGGGAGCGGGCGCGGGGTGAAGGTGCCGATGCCCGCGGTCAGGATCACCGCGCCGGCCTCGACGAGCGTCCCGTCGGACAGCGTCACCCGCGGGCGCCCCTCGGCCGAGTGCTCGAGATGGACCGCCTGCCGGCCGAGCAGATAGCCGACGGAGTGCTCCGCGGCCTGTTCGGCGAGGGCGGCGACGAACTCGCGGCCGCGCACCCGCGGGATCCCCGCGACATCGCGGATCTCCTTCTCCGGATACAGGGCGCTGATCTGTCCGCCGAGCTGCGGCAACGCGTCCACGACGAGCGTGTCGAGGCCGCGGAACCCGGCGCAGTACGCGCCGTAGAGCCCGGTCGGGCCCGCGCCGACGATGAGGATGTCCGTGTCTTTCTGTTGCACACCCGCCACCGTACGGACGCTCCGGCCGCCCGCCACCCGCCCTGGACCGCTGACCGGAACGGCGCCCGGTTTCCGGATCGCGGTTCGGTCAGCGGACCGCCGCCCTTTGCCCGGGCCGCCCGCGATGGTGGGCTCGACCTGCCCGCCCGCGTGGCGGCCACCGTCGAGGAGCAGTTCCGAGACCGCCACCCGAAGTACCTTCAATTGGAGCCGACCATGCGTGTACCAAGCGGAGAGCAGGCCGCCGCGCCGGCCGTCCGGCCGACCGGAAAGGGGCAGCCGCGGGAGCCCGGGCGGCAGGACTGGTCCAGTTGGCCGCACTACCAGAACGCGGACAAGGGTTTCCGCGGCTACTGGTATCCGGTCGTCTTCTCCTCCAAAATCACCGGCCGTCCGACGCAGGTCACCCTGCTCGGCGAGAAGATCATGCTGATCCGGGACGCCGGCACCGTCTACGCGCTCAAGGATCGCTGCCCGCATCGCGGCGTGCCGCTGAGTCAGGGCAAGCAGCAGTTCCCCGGCACCGTCTCCTGCCCGTACCACGGCTGGACCTTCGACCTCGGCAGCGGCGAGCTCAAGGCCGCGATCACCGACGGCCCGGCCTCGCCGATCTGCGGGAAGGTGACGCAGCCGACGTACCCGGTGGCGGAGCGGCTCGGCATGGTCTGGGTGTACGTCGGTGACGGCGAGGACGCACCGCCGATCGACGAGCAGCTGCCCGAGGAACTCGTCGGCAACGCGGCGGTCGTCGGCGCGCGGATGCAGCCACGCGTCGGCAACTGGCGCTTCGCCTGCGAGAACGGCTATGACGAGGGGCACGCGAAGTACCTGCACCGCACCTCGCTCTGGCGCATGTTCAAGGCCATGCCGGTGTGGAACGAGACCCGGATCGTGCAGCGCGGGCGGTGGATCTACCGGGTGCAGGAGCAGCAGTACTGGGACGCCGAGTTCCCCGGGCTCGGCCGGTGGAACAGTCAGGCGTGGTACAAGCTGCGTCCGCCGAAGTCGGTGCAGAACATCGGCAACACCGGCTCGCACCGCGAGGTCAACCCGGTGATCGCGGCGCAGGAGTTCCCCGGCTTCGCCTCGGTGAGCATGCCCGGCGTGCTGCGGATCGTCTACCCGACGTTCATCCACTACGAGTTCTACGTCCCGGTCGACGCCGAGAACCACCTCTACGTCGGCGTGATGGCGAACTTCTCCGAGGGCCTCGGGACGCTGCCGTTCTATGCGAAGTACCTCGGCTTCGTCCGCTGGCTCTTCCATGGCCAGTTCTCGGCGCAGGACAAGTGGATGGTCGAGGTCACCGACGCGCCGCCGGAGAAGCTCTACCGGCCGGACGACTCGCTGCTCAGGTGGCGCAAGCTCGCCGAGGACACCTGCGAGCAGCGCGCCGCCGGACCGCACGAAGGGAGTTGAGCGACCATGGCCGAGATAGTCCTCGGAGTCGGTGCATCGCACTCGACATTGATGAACACCCATTGGGACCAAGTGCAGAACTTGGCGAGCGCGGAACGGTTCCGCGACGCGCTCGGCGAGGCGCACGAGGCGATCGCCGCCGCCCGGCCCGACGTCGCCCTGATCGTGGGCTCGAACCACTTCCGCGGCTTCTGGCTCGACCTGATCCCGGCCTTCACGCTGGGTGTCGGCGAGGTCGTCGGCTCCGGGGAGGCGAAGACCCCGGCCGGGCCGCAGCGCACCGACCCGGCGTTCGCCCGGCGGCTGGCCGAAGACCTGGTGGACCGGGGCACCGAGGTGGCGCTCTCGGCGCGGATGCAGATAGACCACGGGCAGACGCACGCGATCCAGTACCTGCTGCGTGAACTGCCGGTGCCGGTGGTTCCGTTGGTGGTCAACGTGTTCGCCGCTCCGCTGCCGCGGCTGGCGCGCTGCGTCGAGCTCGGACGCAACATCGCCGCGGCCGTCGCGGCGCTGCCGCAGGACCTGCGGGTCCTGGTCATCGCCTCCGGCGGCCTCTCGCACCGGCTGCCCTGGCCCGCCGACTGGCGCGCCCCGCACGGCGAGGACGAGGAGTTCCTGGTCGAGGCGTGGCTCAACGGACGCGGCGACTGGCAGCGCTACGACGCCCGCCGGCGCAGCATCATCACAGCCGCGCAGCCGAAGATCTTCACCGACTTCGACGAGCGCTTCCTGGCAGACCTCGAACACGGCGCGCTCGCCCGGTACGCGGAGCTGACCACACCCGAGCTCGAAGCCGCGGCCGGCAACGGGGGCCAGGAGCTGCGCACCTGGCTGACCATGGCCGCCGCACTCGGCTTCGCCCCCGGACGCGCGCTCGCCTACGCGCCGATGCCCGAGTGGCTGACCGGTATGGGCGTCGCGGTCATCGAGCCCGAGGCGGCGGTGAACGCATGAGCGACGCCGTCGAGCGCATCATGTCCGGGATCACCGAGGACCGGCTGCGCGCCGCCGCGCACGCACTGGCCGAGATCCCCAGCCCCACCGGACGCGAGGCCCCCCTCGCCCACCTGCTCGCCGGGCGCCTGGGCGCGGCCGGATTCGCCGCGACCGCACAGCACATCGACGAGCAGCAGGCCAACGCCGTCGGCCGACTGCGCGGACACGGCGGCGGCCAGGACCTGATGCTGTACGCGCCGATCGACACGCTCACCACCGGCGAGGGGCACATCGACCTGCCGTGGATCGGCGAACGCCTGCGCCCGGACATGCGGCCCGGCGCGCTCGACGAGGGGCCGTTCGTATCAGGGCTCGGAGCCAGCAATCCCAAGGGTCACGCCGCGTGCGTCCTGGTGCTCGCCGAGGCCTTCGCGGAAGCAGGGGTCGAACACGCGGGCGACCTGGTGGCGGCCTTCGGCGCCGGAGGCATGCCGACGAACGCGATCGACGCGGCCGGATATCCGGCGCGCGCCAACACCGGCCAGGGCGTGGGCTGCTCGTTCCTGCTGGAGCGCGGCTGGCACACCGACCACGCGGTGATCGCCAAGCCCGGCGACTTCATCGCACACGAGGAGGTCGGCCTCTGCTGGTTCGAGATCACCGTCCCCGGCATCCACACCTACGCGGGCAGCCGGCACCGGCTGCCCTACCGCAACCCGATCGTCACCGCCGCCGAGGTCGTCACCCGGCTCGAGGCCTGGCTCGCCGACTACCCGGCCGGCCACCGCACCGAGACCGCCGCGCCCCAGGGCGTGGTCGGATCCATCGCAGGGGGCTGGGAACGCATGCTCGCGGTCACCCCCGCGGCCTGCCGGATCCGCCTCGACCTGCGGATAACCCCGGGCACCACACCGCTGGAGGCCAAACGGGAGGTCGCGGCGTTCGTGGCGCAGCTCGCCGCCGAGCTCGACGCGGATCTGAGCGTCGAGATGGTGCTCGCGATCCCCGGGACGCATACGTCCCCTGATTCCGCGATCGTGCGCACCGCCGTCGAGGCCTGGGAACGCACGCACGGCGCGAAGCACGCTCCGGTGCCGGACAACAGCGGCGCCACCGACGCCAACATCCTGCGCGCCCGCGGGATCCCGACCGTGCGCGTCGGCATGCCGAAGGTCGTCTCGGACGAGTTCGAGGTCGACTTCTCCCGCGGCATGAACACCGTGGACATCAGGGCCATGCGACAGCTGTGCGAAACCCTGGCCCGCATCACCGTCGCCGTACTCACCCAGGAAGGAACGCCATGACTCCAGCCCCCGAAAGCCGCTACGCCGACGGTGCGGGCGTGCGCTACCACTACCACGACCTCGGCTCCGGCCCCGACACCGTGTTCCTGCACGGCGGCGGCCCCGGCTGCACCGCGTGGAGCGACTTCGGCCCCGTCGCGCCGCTGTTCGCCGCCGACCGGCGTTGTCTGCTGGTGGACATCCAGCAGTACGGGAAGTCGGAGAAGTCGCGCATCACCGGCCCGATGTGGGACCACCACGCGGCCAAGACCGTCGGCCTGCTCGACACCCTCGGCGTCGAGCGCGCGGACTTCATCTGCAACTCTTGGGGCGGCACCGTCGCGCTCAACCTCGCGGCCAAGTACCCCGAGCGGGTCCGTTCGCTGGTGGTCACCGGCAGCATGCCGGTGTTCTACGGCCCGCTCGCCCCGCTGCCCGAGGGCGGACGCCGTGGTCGCGCCGCCCGCGACGCCTACTACGGCGGCGACGGACCGACCCGGGAGAAGATGCGCCGGCTGATCACGACGCTCGAGTGGTACGACCCCGATGCGCTGCCGGAGGAGACCCTCGACATGCGCTACGAGCAGAGCCTCGATCCGGGCGAACGCGAACTGGCGGCCATGTCCGACTCGCCGCGCGGCGAGTGGCAGGACCTGACCGCCGAGCTCGCGCAGGTCAAGGCGGCCGTGCTCTTCATCTGGGGCATGCAGGACGCCTTCCTCACGCCCGACTATCCGCTGATGCTCGCGCGGATGGTGCCCCGCGGGAACCTGCACGTGATGGACCACGCCTCGCATCACCTCCAGGAGGAACGGCCCGCGGCGTACCACGCGGTCGTCAGCGGCTTCCTGAACTCGTTCGCCGGGGCCGAGGTGGCCGAGACGGCTGAGGTGTCCAAGGCAGCCGAGACGGCCGGGGCGGTGGCCCGATGAGGCGCGTACGACTGCTGGGCGTGCTCACCGCCGTGGCCGGCGGCCTCGTCCTGCTGCGCCGGATCGCGGCGCGCAGCAACACCCAGGTCCACCGCATCAACCAGCCCTGAAATCGGAGACAGACCCGTGACCATCTGGACCGAACTGAGCCCGCTCCCCTTCCGCGTCGAGTACGTGGACGCGAACGGCATCGCGACCCGCGCCCTGCGCGCCGGCGACCCAACGGCCCCCGCCGTGGTCTTCCTGCACGGCACCAGCGGCCACCTCGAGGCCTTCACCCGCAATATCGCCGCCCACGCCGAGTACGACGTGCATGCGATCGACATGCTCGGCCACGGCTACACCGGCAAGCCGAACCGGCCGTACGAGATCGCCGACTATGTGGCGCACCTGATGGACTACCTGGACGCGGTCGGCGTGCAGCGGGCCCACATCGTGGGCGAGTCACTGGGCGGCTGGGTCGGGGCCCGCGCCGCGATCGAGCACCCGGAGCGCGTGATCAGCCTGCAACTGCTGTGCGCGGGCGGCACCGTCGCCAACCCGGAGGTGATGCAGCGCATCAAGACCAGCACGCTCCAGGCCGTCACCAGCGACGACGTGGACCTGACCCGGCGGCGGCTGCGGCTGCTGATGGCCGACGAAGCGAACGCCACCGAGGAGCTCGTGGAGGTCAGGCACGCGGTCTACGACGCCCCCGAGTTCGTCGCCAACGTCGAGAACCTGCTCTCGCTGCAGGAGATGGACCGCCGCCGACGCAACCTGCTGACCCGTGAAGACCTGGAAGGGATCAGCCGGCCGACGCTCATCATCTGGGGTCGGCAGAATCCGTTCGGCGACGTCCCCGAGGCCGACGCCATGCACGAGGCCATCGCCGGCTCGCGGCTGGAGCTGTTCGAGGAGTGCGGGCACTGGCCGCAGCACGAGCAGGCCGAGCGGTACAACCCGATCAGCCTGGAGTTCCTGCGCAAGGCGGGCGACGCGTGAGCGTCCGGGCGGCGCGGTTCCACGGCTGGGGTGCGGCCCCGGTCGTCGAGGACGTGCCGGAGCCGGTCCGCGAACCGGGGCAGGTCCTGGTCGAGGTGCAGGCGGCCGCCGTCGCCCACCTCGACGCCACCGTCTCCGGCGGCGAGTTCGGGATGCGTCCGGCGCTGCCCTACATCGGCGGCGTCGAGGGAGCCGGAATCGTGCTGGAGGCCGATGCGGACGGTCCGCCGCCGGGCACCCAGGTGCTGCTGCGCGGCGGCGGGCTCGGCGTCAAGCGCGGCGGCACCTGGACCGAGCGGGTCAGCGTGCCGGCGCGGGCCGCGATGCCGCTGGCCAGGCCGCTGCCGCCGGAGATCGCCGCGACCTTCTTCGTCCCGGCCACGACGGCGTACGTCGCCCTGCACGACGTGGCCCGGCTGGAACCGGACGAGGACGTGGTCGTCGTCGGCGCGGCGGGCGCGGTCGGGTCGATGGTCGTGCAGCAGGCGCTCGCCGCGGGCGCGCGGGTGACCGGCGTCGTCGGACGTGCCGAGCGCGCGGCCGACGTGCCCGAAGGCGCGTCGGTGCTCGTCTCCTCCGACGCGGATGCCGTGTCCCGTCTTGCCGCCGACCGTTCCGCGTCCCTGCTCGTCGATACGATCGGCGGTCAGGGCCTGGCCGAGCGCGCCCGATGGATCCGCCCGGGCGGGCGCGCCGTCGTGATCGGCTACACGGCCGGCACCCGCACGGAACTCGATCTGCCCTCGTGGCTGCTGGACGACGTGTCACTGCTCCCGGTGAACATGATCCGCCGCGAACGCCGCGCCCGGGAGCTCGCGACCGAATTCGCCGGGCTGCTCGCCGACGGCGCACTGCGGCTGGCCGTCGAACGGTTCCCGCTGGCAGACGCCGCGAAAGCGCTCGAGCTGCTCGGCGCCGGACGGGTCCGCGGCCGTGCCGTACTCATCCCTTGACGGACGTCACCTGGGGCACCTCGGTCCGGCCAGCGGACCGGGTCCGTTGACCGGACCGGGTCCGTACAGCGATGCTGGCACGATGAGCCAGGCATCGCCGGCACTGCCCGGTACCGCGGAGGCCGCCGACGGCGGCATGAACAGCGTGCTGGGCAAGGTTCAGCACATCCTCGAGGCCTTCGGGCCCGACGACGAGTACCTGAGCCTGAGCGAGATCGCCCGGCGCTCCGGCGTGGCCAAGGCCTCGGTGCACCGGCTCGGCCAGGAACTCGTGCGTTGGGGCCTGCTGGAGCGGCGCGGCAGCGACTACTGGCTCGGCATGCGCCTGTTCGAGATCGGGCAGCGGGTGCCCCGCCAGCGGATCCTGCGCGACGCGGCCCGGCCGTACATGGAGGACCTCTTCCAGGCCACCGGCGAGACCGTGCACCTCGCCGTGCTCGACGGCCTCGAAGTGCTCTACCTGGAGAAGATCTCCGGCCACGGCCAGGTCCGGCCGTCGCGGGTGGCCGGGCGGATGCCGCTCTACTGCACCGCCACCGGCAAGGCGCTGCTCGCCTTCGGCCCGCGCTCCGTCGTGGACGAGGTGCTCGCGCTGCCGATGCCCCGGCTGACCCCGCACACCGTCTGCGCGGCCGGGCTGCTCCGACAGGAGCTCGCGAAGGCGCGCGAGCTCGGCTACGCGCTGGAGTGGGAGCAGACCCGGATCGGCTACATGAGCCTGGCGATCCCGCTCACCGGCGCCACCGGCACGACGATGGGCGCGCTGTCGGTGACCGCCCCCGCCTTCCGCGCCGACCCGAAGAAGTACATCGGCCTGCTCGACATGGTCGGGCGCCGCATCACCAAGACCGTCACCGCGATGAGCGAGGACTAGGTACGCGGACGCGGACGCGGTCGAGCAGTAGGAGCGGTGGCGCCGGGGTCCGACCCGGCGCCACCGCTCCCACTGCTTTGATGATCAACTGCCAGATCTGCTGTGCCTGATGCGGCCACGCTGGAGATTCCAGGATTTCCGGGATTTCCGGGATTTCACGGCCTGCGCGGTTCGTTCAGCGGAACGCGAACCGTACGCCGCGTGAACCCGCGCCCGAATACTGGGGCAACCCCGACGGCCTTCCGCCCAAGTTCCGGGGTCCGATTCTGGAGGCGAACCGCATGCTCGGCGGCGATACGGCGAAAGCGATCGACGACAACTCACTCACCCCGGTGCCGGCCGATGAGCGCAAATCCGGCATATACCTGTCCTGGCTCCCCGCGGGCGTGGCCACCTCGCTGCTCCAGCTGACCATCGCCGGTGACATCACCGCGCTGGTCGGCTCGCGGTGGGGGCTGCTGGCCGGCGCGATCGTCGGCAGCCTGGTGATGATCCTCGGCTGGCTGTTCTGCAACATCGCCTACCGGGAGGGCCTGTCCAGCACGGTGCTGCCGCGCTTCTACGGACTCGGCCTACGCGGCTCGGCGATCTCCTCGGCCGCCTTCGGCTTCATGATCATCGCGTTGCTCGCGAGCGAGAACGTGCTGCTGTACCAGGGGACGCTCTTCGCCTTCCACTGGCACGACACGGTCGGCTTGCGGATCGCGGTCTACGGCGTGCTCACGATCGCCTGGGTGGTGCTGAGCCTGTTCGGCATCAAGCTGGTCACCCGCACCTCCTCGGCGCTCGTGATCGTGTTCATGTGCCTGCTCGCGTACATGGTCTTCCACATCTACCACGGCTCGTCGGTGAGCCTCGGCGACGCGTTCACCCAGGCCAACACCGTACTGACCGGGTCCGGCTCGTCGCGCTTCGTGACCGTGATGGGCATGCTCGGCGGCCAGGGCAGCGCGCTGATCCTGGTCAACGCGGACTACGCGCGTTACGCGCGCAGCCGCAGGTCCGTCGGCGGGGTCAGCCTGTCCGGCGTCATCATGCTCGACATCGTCGGCATCGCCCTCGGCATCCTGGTGCTGACCGGCGGCAACCCGCTGGTGGCCAAATACCTGGTGCTGCACGGCAGCGCCACCGCGGCCAACGCCTCGGCGCAGGCGAGCATCCTCGCCGCGCAGAACACCGGCGCGTACTTCGTGATCCTGGCCGGCGGCGCGGGATTCGCGCTGATGTACGTGGCGCAGACGAAGGTGCAGGTGCTCAACACCTACTCCGGCTCGCTCGCGCTCTCGAACCTCTGTTACGTGCTGACCGGCAAGCACCCCAACCGCCTCGCCACGGTCGTGGTGGCGAACGCGATCTGCCTGGTGATGATCGCGGCCAACGTCTTCGGGAAGCTGTCCGGGGTGCTCAACGTGCTCGGCATCGTGGTGATGGGCTTCATCGCACTGGCGATCGCGGACTTCTACATCGTGTCCAGGTCCAGGCAGCGGGATATGTCCGCCGAGGTCGAGCCGGTGAACTGGGCTGGAGTGCTGTCGCTGGCCGTCGCCTCGACCGTCGCCTACGTGCTGTACCGGACGGACGTGTTCCAGTACGGCTTCGTGGCCTCGGCGGTGCTCGTGGTCCTGATCTATCCGCCGCTCAGGCTCATGGTGCTCAAGCCGGCCGCCCGCGGGCTCGCGGCGCCGGCGCCAAAGGTCGGGGCGGTGCCGTAAAACCACCGGCACCGCCCCGACTCTCGACATCGCAATAATCACATCATCACAGCGACATCATCAGCGGCCTGCGAACTTCGCAGGCCGCTTGTCGAGGAACGCCTGCAGTCCCTCGGCCGCGTCCTCGGTGTGCGTCAGTTCGAACACACCGCGCTCCTCGTGTGCGAGCGCGTCCTCGATCGCGAGGCCGTGGCCCGCGTCGATCACCCGCTTGAGCACGCCGATCGCGGCGGTGGGCTTCTCGGCGAGCCGCCGCGCCTCCGCGGCCACCACCGCGTCGAACTCCGCCGCGTCCACGACGGTGTCGACCAGCCCGAGCTCGAGCGCACGCTGCGGCGGCAGGATCTCGCCGTCGATGATCAGCCGGCGGGCGAGGTGCGGTCCGACGAGGCGCGGAAGCCGCTGGCTGCCGCCCGCGCCGGGGAAGAGCCCGAGCGTGATCTCCGGGAAGCCGAACGTCCCCGTGCTGGAGAGGATGCGCAAGTCGCAGGCGAGGGACAGTTCGGCTCCGCCACCGAGCGCGTGGCCGTTGAGCGCCGCGATGACCGGCTTCGGCGCGAGTTCGATGATCCGCTGCACCTCGATCCACCGGCGCATCTTCGCCTGGTTCGGATCCGACAGGTCGCGCATGACGGCGATGTCCGCCCCCGCGATGAAGAACCGCCCCGTCCCGGTGATGACGATGCAGCGGATCCCGGGGTCCTCGGCCAATGGCGGCAGGACGCTGAGAAACTCCTCGATCATCGCCGGGTCGACGGCGTTCGCCTTCGGCCGGTCCACCCGGACGGTCGCGACCGCCCCGTCCCGCGTCACCCGCAGCACGGGCGGCCGCGCCGATGTTTCTTCAACCATGGATATCAAAACCTCTCGTTCTCACTCCGTCACGCCGGCTGCTGCCAGCGCCGCCAGTTCTTCTTCCGACAGCCCGAGCAACTCGCCCAGCACCTCCGCGGTGTGCTGTCCCAGGAGCGGTGCGGACGAGGTGAGGGCCCCGGGCGTGCCGGAGAGCCGTGCGACGATCCCCTCGTGCCGCACCGGCCCGGCGATCGGATGCTCCAGCACCGGGTAGAACCCGCGCGCGGCCAGCTGCTCGTCGTCCTCGACCAGATCGCGTCCCGTGGCCACCACGGCCGCCGCGACTCCCGCCGCCTGCAACCGCTCCGCCGTCGTCTTCGCATCCTGATTCCGCGTCCACGCCGCGATCCGCGCATCGACCTCCGCCGCGCACTCCGGTCGACCTTCGAGCCCAGGTCGACCTTCGGGCTCCAGCCCACCTTCAGACTCCGGCCCACCTTCGGACTCGGCTCCGCCTGCTCCCGCGACGATGTCCGCCAACGCCCGCCGCCCACGCTCATCCAGCACCGAGATCGCGACCCACCGGTCCTCCCCGTCCGCCGGATAAACGCCGTGCGCCCGGTACCCGCCGCCCACCTCCGAATCCGGCGCGCTCACGCCTGCCACATCCACGCCCGCCGCATCCACGCCCGCCACATCCGCGCCCGCCACATCGGCAAGCTCCGCATCCGCGCCTGCCGCGTCCGCGAACTCCGCCTCCGCCAGCGCCGCGCCCATCGTCCCCGCCATCGCCTCGAGCTGCGACAGGTCGATGTGCCCCCCGACGCCCCGCGTCAGCATGTCCAACACGGCCAAGGCCGCGGCGTTCCCCGCGACCATGTCCCCCAGCCCGAAGGCAAGGCCCTGCGGCGCCCCGCCGACATCGGCGGTCTCGTGGGTGAGCCCTGACATGGCCCCGAGCGTGTCCGCGAACGTCACCGCATCGCGCCACGGCCCGGTCTGCCCGACTCCTGCCATCGACACGAGCACGACGTTCGGGTTCAGTTCGCGCAACGACGCGTAGTCCATCCCCCAGCGCGCGAGCACCCCGGGGCTGAAGTTCTCGATCACCACATCGCAATGCGGCACGAGCTCGCGCAGCAGTCGCTTGCCCTCGTCCGTGCGCAGATTGAGTGTGACGCTGCGCTTGTTGCGGTTGAAGTTGATGAAGTAGCCGCTGTCGTCGGGGCCCGCGTCGGGCCGCAGCCGCATCGAGGGGGAGAACCGCGTCGGATCCTGCCGGTGCCGCGACTCGATCTTGACGACGTCCGCACCGTGTTCGGCCAGCAGCTTCGTCGCGTACGGGCCGGCCAGCACCCAGGTAAGATCGAGCACCCGCAATCCGGCCAGTGGCCTGATATCAGCAGCCTTTCCCACCATCCGGGAGGCTCTGCGCCCCCGCGGCTCCGCCCCGCTCCACCCCTCGGCCTCGTGCAACGCCCGCAGCGTCACCGGCCGCGGCATGCCCACGGCGTTCCAGGCGAAGCCGAGGTCCTCGACGTCGCCCGGCGCCGTCTCGTCCCCCGTCACCGTCACGAAGAACCGCCGGTCGCGCAGTTGCGGATTCGCGGGCAGCCCGGCGGCCGGGACGACCTCGGCCCAGGGCAGCGAGCGGGCCCGGCCCTGTTCGCCGAGTTCGGCGGCCGGGCGCTTGGCGGTGAACGCGGCGATCACCGCGTCCGCCTCGGGGCGGGCCTGCCAACGCCGGACCGGATCGGCGAACCGCTCGTCGAGCAGGCCAGCGGCCTCGCCCTCCTCGGCGAGCCAGGCGAGCAGGTCGGTCCACATCCGGTCGCTGCCCGAGTAGCCCCCGGCGACGTACCCGTCCGAGGCGGGGAACGTCCGGTGCGCGACGTGCCCGTACACGCCGCCGGTACGCACCGGGAAGCGCCGCGCGTGGATCCAGCCGATCGCGCCGGTCTCCAATGTCGCCGCCACGGCCTCGTGCGCCGAGACGTCGATCAGCTGCCCCGCGCCGGACCGGTCCCGCGCCAGCACACCGAGCAGCGCGGCGATGGCGCCGTGGGTGCCGGCCGCCTGCATCGCCTGTGAGCGCGGCGGCGGCTTGGGCGCCGCGTCGGGGTGTCCGCACAGCCAGGTCATCCCGCCCGCGCTCGCCAGTACGAGGTCGTCCGCGAGCCAGTCGCGCCGCGGCCCGCTCAGCCCGAACGGCGTCACCACCACGTGCGCGGCATGCGGCCAGCGCGAACTCCCGTCGCCGCGCAGGCCACGCAACGTGCGCACCGGCCCGCTCTCGAGGACGACATCCGCCCCCGCGGCGAGCCGATCGAACTCGGCGTCAGGGTCCTGATCCGGCAGCCGGATCCAGCGTTTCCCCGCATGCCAGTGCGCCCGCGCCGCCGGCGCGAGCCCCGTGGCGGGCTCGACGCGCACCACCTCGGCCCCCAGCCCGACGAGCAGCCGCGCGCCCTGCCAGGCGAGCTCGTCGGTCAGATCCAGTACGCGCAACGCTGAGGCAGGCCCAGTAGCGGTCAACTCTCGCTCCTCACGATTCGGTGCTTGAGACGATCCTGGTCGCCGCACCGAACCCCGGCCCAGCAGGACGTCTCGCTCACCGGAACCAGCGGCGCCCCGTCACGCTCCGTGGCCCCGGGCAGCACCGTCCCCAGGCAGCACCTCCCCTGGCTGGGCACCCCTTCAATGAGCCCTGATACGACATGTGACAATCACCGCCGCACGTCCGACCGGGTGGCTGCCGGCGTCCGCCAGGGCCGGCCGGATACCTGTCACGGCCGTTTCGTCCGGACGCCGAAACGGCCATTGGCCAGGGACAACCCCGACAGCAACGGGCTCGCCCAACGGTTGCGTGGCCGATTCGTCGTATCAATGCCGATTATGACGAAACGTTACGCAGTCGCTAGCCTGCAACGTACGTCGATAAGCGGTGGAAGGGTCACTATGGTGTATTCCCTAGATGTCGATGAACGTCAGCCGTACACGACGGGCAGCGCCCCGGTCGCAGATTCTGTCGCCGTGACGATTCCCGTCACCCACGGCACCGAGCCGGGTATCGCCGGTTCGCGCGCGGCGGCGCACGGTGGTGGTGGCACTGGTGGCACGGCGAGGCCGCGTGGCACGCTGCTGCGCCACGGGCAGAGCCAGGTGGAGCTTGCCGAGCCGGTCGAGGAGGCCGTCGCCTCGACAACGGCGAACACCGAGGAGTTCCGGCGATCACGACGACAGGCGCACCCCGTCGTGCCCGAACCGGCGCAGGTCGCCCCGGCGCAGGTCGCCGCCGATCCGCGCGAACCGGCGGGCACCCGCCGCACAATGCGCCACAGCGTGCTCGCCGCGGTCACGGCGACCGTGCTCAGCACCGGACGCAGGCGCATGCTGGCGTCCACGGCCGGCGGAATCCACGAGCACGTGGTCGCGCAGCACCGTTATGAGGTGATGGAAGCCGACGCGGAATCCGGGCTCGAAACCGCGGATGCCGAACTCGCCGCGAGAAACCTCGCCGGGTCGCTGTGCGCC
>FSXZ01003027.1_pt1 | contig 19344 bp, 15 predicted proteins | sample 1638121 | NCBI WGS metagenome assembly FSXZ01 (sample SAMEA3914788, study PRJEB12502) | metagenome | biome: forest; material: soil | place: Canada | collected 2011-07-03 | depth 0.1 m
GCCCGCCGCCGGGCGGCCAGGGCCAGGCCGCCCAGGGCCAGCAGCTCGGGCAGCCCGGCGGGCAGGAACGGCACCGCGGCCAGCGCGATGGCCACGCCGGCCAGCGCGGCCCGGCGGGTGCCGCGGTCCCGCATTGCGGGCCGGATCAGGGCCAGGGTCGCGGCCGGGAAGACCGCGTCCAGCCCCAGCGCGCCGGTGTCGTGCGCGGCCTGGCCGATGAGCGCGCCGGCCAGCGCGCCGGCCGGCCAGCAGGCCGCGACGCCCAGGCCGGCCGCCCAGTACGCGGCCCGCTGCCGGGCCCGGCCGGGCTGGGCCAGCGCGACCACGACGGCCTCGTCGTTCATCAGGTGCGTCCCGGCCACGCGGCGCCAGCCCGGCTCGATGACGTCCGGGATGGCCAGGCCGTAGGTCAGGTGCCGGGCGTTGACCAGGAGGCCGGCCGCGACCGCCGCGATCGGGCTGCCGCCGCCCGCGAGGATGCCGACGAGCAGGAACTCCGATGACCCGGCCAGGACCAGCGTGGCCGTCAGGACCGGGAACCACAGCGGGAACCCGGCGGTCACCGCGACCGCCCCGTAGGAGACCCCGACCACCCCGACCGACAGGCACAGGACCACGATGCCGCGGCCCGCCCCGCGGTCCAGTGTTCTCCATATCGAACGCATGGAGCTTATACTGGACACGAACCCAGACGTTCGTCAAGGCGAACGGAAGTCAAGTGAAGCGAACGCGTGCTGGAATGGGCCCATGACTGACGACGCCGCGCCCCTGGCCCGGGCCTCGATGGAAGTGATCTCGGACTCGCTGCGCCGGGAACGGCGCCGGACCGGGCTGAGCCTGAGCGAGGTGGCCCGCCGCGCGGGCATCTCCAAGTCCACGCTGTCCCAGCTGGAGTCGGGGGCCGGCAACCCGAACCTGGAGACGCTCTGGGCGCTGGCCGTGACCCTGGACGTCCCGTTCTCCCGGCTGGTCGACCCGCCCCGGCCCCGGCCCCAGCTCATCCGGGCCGGGGCGGGCCCGATGGTGTCTGCGGCCGACGCCGACTACCGGGCCACGCTGCTGGCCGCCTGCCCGCCCGGCGCCCGCCGCGACGTCTACGGCATCGAGGCGGAGCCGGGCAGCCAGCGCACCTCCGAGCCGCACCTGCCCGGCGTGATCGAGCACGTGATCGTCAGCGCGGGCCGCGCGCTGGTCGGCCTCGAGGCCGAGCCGCTGGAGGTGGGCCCCGGCGACTACACGGCCTACCCGGGCGATGTCCGGCACATCTTCCGCGCCCTGGAGCCGGCTACCCGCGCGGTGCTGATCTCCGAGAACGCCTGAGTAGTCTGATCCGATGAATCCGGTGTCCCGCCTGGCCGGCCTGGCCGCCGACCGCGCGCTCGGCCTGCCCCTGACCATGCACGGCTATGAGCTGCGGCGCGACGTGCCGGTCCCGATGCCGGACGGGGTCGTCCTGCTGGGCAGCCACTACCGGCCCGCCGGGCACGACGGGCCGCTGCCGGTCGTGCTGCTCCGCTCGCCGTACGGGCGGGCCGGGGTAACCGGGTTCGTGTTCGCCGCGCCGCTCGCCCGGCACGGCTTCCAGGTTTTCATCCAGAGCACGCGCGGGACGTTCGGCTCGGGCGGCCAGTTCCGTCCCTTCCTGCCCGAGCGCGAGGACGGCCTGGCCACGGTCGCCTGGCTGCGCGAGCAGCCCTGGTGCGACGGCCGGGTGGCCATGACCGGCGCCAGCTACCTCGGGCACACCCAGTGGGCCGTCGCGCCCTATGTGGACCCGCCGCTCGCCTCGGTGTCGCTCAACGTCACCTCGGCCAACTTCAGCACGATGTTCTACGCGCACGGCGCGCCCAGCCTGGCTAACTCGCTGAACTGGACCGCGCTGATCGGCCGGCAGGAGCGGGGCCTGCCCCTCATCCCGGGACCGGGCCAGCGGGCCCGGATGAACCGGGCGGCGCGGCGGGTGCCGCTGCAGGCCGCCGACGTGGCGGTGGCCGGGGCGCCGGTCGCGTTCTGGCGGGACTTCGTCCAGCATGACGCGCCGGGCGACAGTTTCTGGGCCGCCGTCGACCACGACGGCGCCGACCTGACCCGGCTGCCGCCGGTCAGCATGGTGACCGGCTGGTGGGACCTGTTCCTGACCGGGCAGCTGCGCGACTTCGCGGCCATCCGGGCCGCGGGCGTGCCGGCCCGGATCGTCATCGGGCCGTGGCTGCACGGCGAGCCCGCCGAGCTGGGGGAGATCACCCGGCAGGACGTCGCCTGGCTCGACCATCAGCTGCGCGGCGGCCCGGAGCCGTCGGGCGCCCCGGTGCGGGTCTTCCTGCAGCAGGCGGATACCTGGCTGGAGTTCCCGCAGTGGCCGCCGCCCGCCGCCGTCAGCACGCCCTTCTACCTGCGGGCCGACGGCGGCCTGAGCCGCGAGCCGGAGCCGGGCGAGGCCGCGCCGGACACGTTCGTCTACGACCCGCGGGACCCGACGCCGTCCGTCGGCGGACCGCTGCTCCAGCCGCCCGGCAAGCAGGCCGACAACACCGAGCTCGAGGCCCGGCCCGACGTGCTCACCTTCACCGGCGAGCCGCTGCCCGCCGACCTGGACCTGGCCGGCCCGGTCAGCGCCCGGATTTTCGCGGCGGCCGGCCGGGCGCACGCCGACGTGTTCGCCCGGATCTGCGACGTCGGGCCGGACGGGGTGTCCCGGAACATCGTCGATGGCATCCGCCGGCTGAGCCCGCAGACCGTCCCGGCGCGCGACGTGCAGGCCGGCCCGGACGGGATCCTGGCCGTGGACGTCGAGCTGTTCCCGACCGCGTACCGGATCCGGGCCGGCCACCGGATCCGCGTGCAGGTGAGCGGCGGAGCGTTCCCCCGGTTCGCCCGTAATCTCGGCACCGGCGAGTCATTCGCCTCGGCGACCAAGGGGCTGCGCGGCCGGTTTGATATTCACCACGACGCCCGGCACCCCGCGTGCGTGCTGCTGCCTGTCCTGGCTTAGGCCTCCGGCGCGGTGACGTCGACCATCCACTGGATGCCGAAGCTGTCGGTGCACATGCCGAACTCGTCGCCCCACGCCTGCTTCTGGAGCGGCATCTCGGTCGTGCCGCCCGCGGCCAGCTGCTCGAAGTAGCCGCGCAGGGCGTCGCCGTCGTCGCCGCTGATGCTGACCGCGAAGCCGGCCGGCGGCGCGTACTCCATGTGGGCGGGGACGTCCGCGGCCATGATCGTGTAGCCCGCGTCGGTGACCAGCGCGCCGTGCATGATCTTCTCGCTGTCGGGGCCTTCCATGCCCATGCTCCCGAAGGTGCTCAGGGTCAGGTCGCCACCGAACACGCTGGCGTAGAACTCCAGCGCCTGGCGGGTGGTGCCGTTGAAGTTGAGGTAGGGGTTCAGCTGCGAGCTCATCGTTCCTCCTGGGATCGTGCGGGCGGTGTTACTGAGGGTGAGCACCGGCGAAGCGCCGATCGTAACAGCCGGGTGCGACAGCGCCGTGAAGTTCGCATGGCGTTCATCGGGAGCCGGTGTGATGGCTGGGTCAGATGGGTGCCCTGGTGCGCCAGGCTGGAGATCGTTAGTGTCGTGACCATGACCGATGAGCTGCTTGCCCTGGTCGATCACCATGTCCACGGCGCGGCCGTCGGGCCGCTGGACGGGCCGGACATCGAGTGGATGCTGACTGAGGCCGAGGCGCCGCCGCCGCCGGGCACGACCATGTGGGATACCCCGCTCGGCTTCGCGATCCGCCGCTGGTGCGCGCCGCTGCTCGACCTGGAGGCGTCCGTGCCCGCCGCGCAGTATGTGGCCCGGCGCGCGGAGCTCGGCGCGGACGAGGTGAACCGCCGGTTCCTGACGGCCGCGCACGTGGATGCCTGGCTGGTCGACACCGGGTACCTGAGCGACCGGGTCATGACGCCCGGCCAGCTGGCCGCGGCGAGCGGCGCCGCGGCCCGGGAGATCGTCCGGCTGGAGGCCCTGGCCGAGCGGGTCGTGGTGGCGGGCGGCGGCGCGGCCGGGTTCGCGGCCGGGTTCGCGGCGGCCCTGGAGGCGGCTTTCGCGGCGGGCGCGGTCGGGCACAAGTCCATCGTGGCCTACCGGTACGGGCTGGACTTCGACCCGGCGGAGCCATCCGGAGCGGAGGTGGCCAGCGCGGCCGGGCGCTGGCTGGCCGCGATCGAGGCCGACCCGGCTGCCCTCCGGCTCGACGACCCGGTCCTGCTGCGCCACCTGATCTGGGCCGCCATCCGCACCGGGCGGCCGCTGCAGTTCCACGTCGGCCTGGGCGACCCGGACGCGCGGCTGCACCGCGCCGACCCCGGCCACCTGCACGATTTCCTGCTGGCCAGCCAGGACGCGGGCGCCCCGGTCATGCTGCTGCACTGCTATCCGTATCACCGGCAGGCGGCCTGCCTGGCCAGCGTCTTCCCGCACGTCTACCTGGACGTCGGCGAGGCGCTGAACCACGTGGGGGCCAGCTCGGCCGCGGTGCTGGCCGAGGCGCTGGAGGTCGCGCCGTTCCACAAGCAGCTCTACTCCTCGGACGCTTACGGCCTGGCCGAGCTGCACTACCTGGGGGCGGCCGGGTTCCGCCGGGACCTGGACCGGGTCATCAGCGGCTTCGTCGCCGACGGCGCCTGGTCCCGCGGCGACGGCGACCGGGTGGCGCAGCTCATCGGGGCCCAGAACGCGCGGCGGGTTTACGGGCTGGACGCATGAGCGAGGCGCCCCTGACGCCGGCGGCGGTGCAGGAGCTGGGCCGGGCGCTGGACGCCGCGCTGGACGCCGAGCTGGACCGCGCGGTCAGCCTCCGCCACGAACTGCACGCCGCGCCTGACCTGTCCGGGGCCGAGGAGCCGACCGCGCTGCGCGTCGCGACCGCGCTCGGGGACCCGGACGCGCCGCGGGTCGCGGGGACCGGGCGGCTGCTGCGCATCGGGCCGGCGGACGGCCCGTCGGTGGCCGTCCGGGGCGAGCTGGACGGGCTTCCGGTCACCGAGCAGACCGGCGCGCCGTGGGCGTCGCCGGGCGGGGCCATGCATGCCTGCGGCCACGATGTGCACCTGGCCGCGCTGACCGCGCTGGGCCGGGCGGCGCGGGCGGTGGCGCTGCCGGTGGCCCTGCTGGCCGTGCTCCAGCCGCGGGAGGAGACCTTCCCCTCCGGGGCCCTGGACATAGTCTCGTCGGGCCAGCTGCAGGCGCACCAGGCCTGCGCGGTGATCGGCGTGCACCTGCAGCACGCCCTGCCGGCCGGGATGATCGGGGCCGCCACCGGGCCGGTGAACGCGTCATCGGACGAGCTCGAGATCACGGTGACCGGCACCGCCGGGCACGCGGGCTACCCGCACCTGGCCGTCAACCCGGTGCCGGCGCTGTGCGCGGTGGTGCTGGCCATGCAGCAGGTGGCCAGCCGGCTCACCGACCCCACGCATACCGTCACCCTGTCCGTCGGCGCGGTGTCGGCCGGCCGGGCCGCGAACGTCATCCCGGAGACGGCGACGGCCCGCGCCTCGCTGCGGACGTTCGACGCGGAGGACCGGGCCCGGCTGCACCAGGCGCTGGTCGAGATCGTCGGCAGCACCAGCGCCGGCTACGGCTGCCAGGGCGAGCTGACCATCACGCTGGGCGAGCCGCCGCTGGTCAACGACCCCGCGCTGACGACGGCGAGCTGGCCGTGGCTGCGCCGGGCCGGGTTCGCGGTGGGCGACTTCCGGTCCTGCGGGGCCGATGACTTCTCCTACTACTCCCAGTGCGCGCCCGCGCTGATGCTGTTCACCGGCACGCCGGACAGCGTGACCCTGCATCACCCGCGGTTCCTGCCGCCCGACGCGATGGTGGGCGAGGTGGCCCGGGCCATGCTGGCCGGCTACCTGGCCGCGCTGACGCTGCCCGGCTGACCCGGCCCGGCGGCTGACGCGGCCCGGCTGACCCGGCCCCGCTGACGCTGCGCCGCTGCGGCGGCCGCTTAGACCGGACGCTTTCACCCGTAATAGTGGGATAATGCGGCCTTATTGGCCGCGTTATTAATTTGTGTCCCGGCGGCCCGTAATCTGACCGGCCATTCCGCGCGTCCAATGGGCGGGCGTATGCCGCCAAACGGTTGTTTCCCGTGACGGCGGCGCCCATTGCGGGAAAGGCGGGGGGCACAGGCTCCGACCTTGATTCTCCGCAGGCGGCCATAGGCGGAAGTGGAAGGACACTGGACTATGAGCAGGGAAGACGGGACAGTTCCCGGGCCGCGTGACCCGTGGACCGAGCAGCAGCCCTGGCCGGGGGGCCAGCCGGCCGGGGGCGGTGAGGTGGCCGAGCGCGAGGGCCGGCCGCCCGAGCCCGGCGAGCCGGGGCGCACGATGGTCATGCCGCCCGCCCAGGCGGGCGGCCCGGCCCGCCCGCGGGGGCCGCAGGACCGGCCCGGCGGGCCGGGGCAGCCCGGGCCGCAGCCGGGGAAGACGGTCCCCCGGCCGCTGTTCTGGGTGGTCCTGAGCCTGTTCCTGGTGGCGGTGCTGGCCATCGCCGGGCTGGTGGTGACCCGGCCCAAGGCCGGGAGCGCGGTCGCCCTGCGGACGCCGGCCGCGGGCGCCAGCTCGCCGGCGGCCAGCTCGTCGTCCAGCCCGGGCCCGGGTTCCAGCGGCGGATCCGCGGCGGCGGCCAGCACGACGCCGTCAGCGGCCGCATCGGCGGCCAGCTCGGTCGCGCCGCCCCCGAGCAGCGGCACCAGCCTGTTCACCCAGCAGCCGGTGCAGGCCGCTGACGCGAACGTGACCAACGGGGCCGTGCAGATCGGCACCACGTCCTATCCGAACAGCATTCGCTACACGTGCTATACCGGCGTCGATGCCGCGTCAACGGTGGTCTATGACGTAGCTGGCTTCTCATTCCTGAACGCCACGCTGGGCGTACCGAGCAATGCCACGAATGCGGCGGGCAACACGATGAGCGTCACTTTCTTCAAGGACGGGTCCACGGACCAGCTGGGCAAGACGCTGACCATCTCGCTCGACAATCCGGTGGCCCTGCACCTGAACCTCGACGGCGCGTCCCAGCTGGCCATTGACTGTGCGGCCACGCAGAGCTCGTCCGACACCCCGGCCGCGATGGACCTCGCCCTCGGCAACGCGGTCCTGACGCAGCCCTGACCTGGGGCCCGGTGCCGCGGCTGGGCGGCGCCGGGCCGGGGCCCGGGTCCCGGGCGGGTTTGGGGTGATCGGCGCCGGGCACCTGGCCTCGAGCGATTGCCGCCCGAGAGGCAGGGAGCAGGATGCGATCGAGTACGGCACTGCGGGGCAGCGGCCGGAACCGCCGAACCTCCGCGCGAGCCGGGCACACCCCCGCCCGGCTGACCGCCCGGCGCGCCGCTGACGGCCCCGTCGCGCGCGGCCTGGCCCGGGCCGGGCTGGTCGCCCGCGGGGTCATCTACCTCCTGATCGGCGTGATCGCGGCCCTGGTCGCGCTGGGCCGCAGCGGCCAGCAGGCCGACCAGCAGGGTGCCCTGCAGCTCCTGGCGGGGAAGCCCTACGGCCTCGTCGCGCTGGTGCTGCTGGGCATCGGCTTCGCGGCATACGCCTTGTGGCGGCTGAGCGAGGCCGCGTTCGGCGTGACCGGCGACGGCCACGGCGCCGGGCCGCGGCTGAAGTCGCTGGCCCGCGCGGTCATCTACGCCTTCTTCGCCTTCCTGACGTTCAAGGTGATCGCGGGCCGGGCCACCAGCACCGAGACCCACCAGACGCAGGACATCACCGCGAAGGTCATGCAGCACGCGGGCGGCCGGTGGGCGGTCGGCGCCATCGGCCTGATCGTCGTGATCTGCGGCCTGGTCCTGGTGACGGAGGGCATCCGGCGCAAGTTCATGAAGTACCTGCAGACCGCGCAGATGAGCCCCCGGACCCGCCGGGTGGTGGAGGTCCTGGGCGTGATCGGGACCATCGCCCGGGGCGTGGTGTTCGCGATCGCCGGGATCGGCGTCGTGGAGGCGGCCGTCACCCATGACGCGGGCAAGTCCGGCGGCATCGACAAGGCGCTGCTCACCCTGCGCGGCGAGCCGTACGGCGCGTTCCTGCTGCTGGTCGCCGCGGCCGGCCTGATCATCTTCGGGATCTACGGGCTGTGCGAGGCCCGCTGGCGGAAGGTGTGACGCCGCCGCGGGTGGCGGTCGTGGCCCACGCCCGCAAGACGCTGGGCGGCGGGCTGCCCGAGCTGCGGGAGCTGCTGGCGCAGGCGGGCATCACCGACCCGCTCTGGTACGAGGTGCCCAAGAGCCGGAAGGCGCCCCGGCTCGCGCGCCGGGCGCTCGGCGAGGGCGCTGAGGTGATCTTCGTCTGGGGCGGCGACGGGACGGTGCAGCGCTGTATCGACGCCGTCGCCGGGACCGGGGCGGTGCTGGCCATCCTGCCCGCCGGGACCGCCAACCTGCTGGCCACCAACCTGCAGATCCCGCGGGACCTGGCCGCGGCGGTCCGGATCGGCCTGGCCGGGGAGCGGCGGGTCCTGGACACCGGATCGGTCAACGGCGAGCACTTCGCGGTCATGGCCGGCGCCGGCTTCGACGCCCGCATGATCTCCGACGCCGACCGGGGCATGAAGGACAGCCTGGGCCGCGCGGCCTACCTGTACACCGGCGCCCGGAACCTCCGGGCCCGGCGGGTGAAGGCCAGGGTCACGGTGGACGGCGCGCCGTTCTTCCGGGGCCGGGTCTCGTGCGTCCTGGTCGGCAACGTGGGCAAGCTCCTGGGCGGAGTATCGGCCTTCGACGGGGCCAGGCCCGACGACGGCCGGCTGGAGCTGGGTGTCGTCACGGCCCGGAACCCGGTGGAATGGGCCCGGGTGCTGGGCCGGGTGGCGCTGGGCCAGGCGGGGAACTCGCCGTTCGTGGCGGTCACCCGCGGGCAGCGGATCAGGATCCGGTTCAGCCGCGAGCTGCCCTACGAGCTGGACGGCGGCGCCCGGGCGCCCGCGACCCGGCTGGCCATCAAGGTCCGGCCGGGCTCCATCACGGTCTGCGTCCCGCCCGCCGCGGGCGCCTGACCGGCGGCCGCGGCCAACCGGGCGCCCGCAAACCGGCGGGTACGGCAGAATCCGGTCATGCTCCCAGACGCGGCGGAAGCGCCGGATGACCCGATGGTGCAGGACGCCCCCGACCAGCCGGCGGACGACCCGGCCATCGCGCGGTGGTTCCTGGGCGAGCAGGACCGCGCCAACCCGGCCACCGACCTGCGCGCCTTTACCACCGGCAACCTGGTCCGGCCGCTGATCGACGGGCACCGCTACTTCGCGCGCCTGGGCGCCGAGCTGACCGCGACCAGGGCCGGGGACCAGGTGTACTTCCTGGACTTCCGGGGTGACCTGGACGAGCGGCTCGACGGCCCTGGCTCGGAGGTCGGGACCGTCCTGGGCCAGGCCGCGCGCCGGAAGGTGCTGGTCTACGGCATGCTGTGGCGCTCGCAGCCGAAGCTGCTCAAGCAGTCGGAGGAGACCAACGCGGAGTTCGTCCGGGAGATCGACGACGACGGCGGCCAGGTCCTGCTCGACGGCCGGACCCGGCGGGCGGGCAGCCATCACCAGAAGCTGGTGGTGATCCGCCATCCGGCCGCCCCCGGCGCGGACGTCGCGTTCGTGGGCGGCATCGACCTGGGCTACAGCCGCAACGATGACGCCGAGCACGGCGGCGACCCGCAGGTCATGGACTTCCCCGAGGTGTACGGCGCGCGGCCGCCGTGGCATGACATCCAGGCCGAGGTGCGCGGGCCGGCGGTGCATGACCTCGAGCACACGTTCCGGGAGCGGTGGTACGGCAGCAGCATCCTGGACCTGCCCAGCCCGGTCCGCCAGCTCTACGACCGCGCGTATCACATCGGGGCGATGACCAGCCGGCCGCTGCCCGAGCCGGCCCCCGACAACCGGGCCCGGCGGGGCTCGCACGCCGTCCAGGTGCTGCGCACCTACCCGGCCCGGCTGCGGCGCTACCCGTTCGCGCCGCGCGGTGAGCGGAGCATCGCGCACGCCTACCGGAAGGCGTTCGGCCGGGCCCGCCGCCTGGTCTACCTGGAAGACCAGTACCTGTGGTCGCGGCCGGTGGCGCGGATCATCGCCGCCGCCCTGCGCCGAGAGCCCGGCCTGCACGTGATCGCGGTCGTGCCCCGGTTCCCCGACCACGGCGGCACGGTGACCGGGATGCCCGGCCTGCTGGCCCGGCATGACCTGATCCGGGCCTGCGCCGAAGCCGGCGGCGGCCGGTTCGCGGTGTACGACCTGGAGAACCGCCAGGGCACGCCCGTGTATGTGCACGCCAAGGTGGTGGTGGTCGACGACGTGTGGGCCATGGTCGGGTCGGACAACCTCAACCGCCGCTCCTGGAGCCACGACAGCGAGCTGTCGATCGCCGTGCTCGACGCCGAGGCCGACCCGCGGGAGCCGGCCGACCCCGGCGGCCTGGGCGACGGCGCCCGGGTCTTCGCCCGGGACCTGCGGCTCCGGCTGTGGCGCGAGCATCTCGACCGGCCCGAGGATGACGTGGCCGACCTCCTCGACCCGGAGCAGGCGTTCGCGGCCTTCCGGGCGCAGGCGCAGGCCCTGGCCGCGTGGCACGACGGCGGGCAGCGGGGGGAGCGCCCGGCCGGCCGTGTCCGGCCGCATCAGCCCTACCGCCCGACGGCCGCCCAGCGGCTGTGGGCCGCCCCGCTCTACCGGCTCGTCTACGACCCGGACGGGCGGCCGGCGGGCGACCGGCTGCGCGGGCGCCTCTGACGGCCGGCCGGCTGTGCCTGCGCCGGGCTGCCCGGGCTACCTCCGGCGGGTGATCGTCCCGGCCCGCGCCGCGACCTTGGGCAGCGTGATGGCCGCGATGCAGCCCGCCGTCCAGGCGGTGCCGAACAGCCAGCCGGCGGCCACGTCGGTCGGCCAGTGCACGCCGAGCCAGACGCGGGACCAGCCCACCGCGGCCGCGTAGACCGCGGCGCCGGCCCAGACCGCCCGGCGCGGGCCGCCGGCCGGGACCCGGGCGGCGATGGTCCAGGCCGCGGACAGCGCGAACAGCGTGGCCGCGGTGGTGTGGCCGGACGGGAACGATGCTCCGCTGGCCGCGCCGGCCCAGTCCGCGACCGGCGGCCGGGGCCGGCTGATGACGTGGTTGATCCAGATCTCGGTGTAGATCCCGGTGCTCGCGACCAGGACGGGCAGCAGGCCCGACCCGACGCGCTGGGCCAGGCCCCGGCCGCGCGGTGCGCTGACCGCGCCGATCACGATCAGCGCGGCCAGGACGACATACGTGGTCCCGCCCCACCGGACGGCGCGGGCCACGGCGACGCTGCCCGCGGCCCGGTGCATGACCGCCCACCGGTGGATCGCCTCGTCCAGCGCGGGCACCGCCGGGCCGCGGCTGGCCACCCACACGGCGAGCCCGGCGAAGGCCAGCCCGGCGGCGGCCGCGACCGCGGCGGCGCCGCCGCGCGAGACCGGCGCCGGGCTGGGGGTGAGCCGGGGGAGATCGGCCAGGCCCGCGGTCTCGCTCGCGGAGTCCGGCGCCAGCCCGTCGGCCGCGGCCGCGCTGTCCGCGCCGTCCGGGGCGTCGGTCAGCCCGGTCCGGCGGCCAGGGCGCCCGCTGTCGTCGTCGCCCGTCAGGATCGCCTCGCCCCGGCGAGCACGCCGCGGGCACCGCGGCCGCGGCGGGCGGTCCGGCCGCGGGCCGGCCGGCGCCGGGCGGCCCGCGCCGGCGCGGCCTCATGCCGCAGCAGCGTCGTGCTGACCAGGTACAGCCAGAAGCTGCCCAGCAGCGCCCCGCCGAGCACGTCGGTGGGGTAGTGCATGCCCCGGTACAGGCGGCACAGCGCGACGATGACCGGGACGCAGAACAGCACGCCCGCGATGACCCGGGTGGCCGGCCGTGACCCGTAGACCCACAGGATCATGATCGCGATGCCGCCGTACAAGACCATGGCCGCGGCCGTGTGCCCGGAGGGGAAGCTCGAGGTCTCCGGGGCGACGTCCAGGCGCGCCACCGGCGGCCGGGGCCGGTGCACCGTCGCGGTCACGCCCAGGAAGATCAGCAGCTCGCCGGCCATGAGCGTGAGGAAGACGCCGGACTCGTGCCACCGGCCGAGCCGCCAGCGCAGGAACAGCACCACGACGACGGTCACCCCCACGGCGGTGGTCGTCTGGGCCATGGTCGTGCCGATGTAGGTGATGACATTCAGCGGGCCGGTCCGGTGGCGGGCGAGCCAGGTGTCGACGGACAGGTCGGCGGCGTGGAACGAGCCGGCGTTCAGCACGTGGACTAGCGCCAGGCCGATCAGCACCAGCACGCCCCAGGCCGCCACGGCCCCGGCGGCCAGCCGCGCGGTGATGCCCTTCCAGCCGGCGACGGACTGCGGGGGCGCCACGACATGAGCAGCGACGGCCCGGTCGTGGCGGGCCAGAGCCTGAATCTGCACGGGTACCCAGGTCCCTTCGGTGCCGCGCGCGGGCGGCGCGGGCCAGCACCGGGTGCCCGGCTCGCGCGCGGGTAAACACGGGCCCGCGGCCGGCAGCCCGGCCGGCTTGTAACCTGCAAATAACCCGGATGACCACATCGCGGTACTTATCCCTGAATATGAACTGTGAGTTCCGTCCGTTTCGCCTGAAAACTGTCCGCCGAGGGCGGACGGCGGCATAAAGCGCGCCCGCGGGGCGTACTCACTGGTATGACGAAGAAGCCGGTTCCGCCGCCGCCCGGCGACCGCCCTGTCCGGACTGCCCCGCCGCCGCCGCCCGGCTGGCGGTACTGGCTGTGGCCGGCCGCGCTGATCGCGATGGTGGTCCTGTACCTGGTGCTGCCGGCCGTGCACGGCACGAGCCCGGTCAGCCTGAACTACACCCAGTTCAGCGGCCAGGTAACCGCGCACAAGGTCAAGACGGTGACCTTCGCCAGCACGTCGAGCGGGTCGAACACCGAGGCGTCCGGGACGCTGTCCGACGGGAAGATCTACGAGACGGTCATCCCCGGCACGCCCAGCACCACGTTCAGCCAGGAGCTGGCCAAGGACGGCGTCAAGGTGACCGCCGACGCGCCGGGCTCCAGCTTCGGGTCAGAACTGCTCTCCTGGCTGATCATCCTGCTGCCGCTGATCTTCATCTTCTATCTCTTCCGGCGCATGGCCAAGAACAGCGGCGCGGCCGGCGGCCTGCAGGGCGTGCTGGGCGTGGGCCGGTCCCGGGCCAAGATCTTCGACGCCGAGCAGCCGCACACCAAGTTCTCCGACGTGGCCGGGTACGAGGGGGCCAAGGCGGAGATCAGCGAGATCGTCGACTTCCTGCGCAACCCGCAGCGGTACGCCAAGGCGGGCGCGATGGCGCCGCGCGGCGCCCTGATGATCGGCCCGCCCGGCACCGGCAAGACGCTGCTGGCCCGGGCCGTGGCCGGCGAGGCCGGGGTGCCGTTCTTCTCGGTGGCGGGCTCCAGCTTCGTGGAGATGTTCGTCGGCGTGGGCGCCGCGCGGGTGCGCGACCTGTTCGCCGAGGCCCGCAAGCGGGCGCCGGCGATCATCTTCGTCGACGAGATCGACGCCATCGGCCAGCGCCGGTCGGGCTCGGGCGCGGCCGTCTCCAACGACGAGCGCGAGCAGACCCTCAACCAGCTGCTGTCGGAGATGGACGGCTTCGACATGACCCAGGGCCTGGTCGTCCTGGGCGCCACCAACCGGCCCGAGGTGCTCGACCCGGCCCTGCTGCGGCCCGGCCGGTTCGACCGCCAGATCACCATCCCGCTGCCCACCCTGCGCGAGCGCGCGGCCATCCTCAAGGTGCACTGCCGGGATAAGAAGCTCGGCCCCGACGTGGACCTGAACGTCGTGGCCCGCGGCACGCCCGGCTTCTCCGGCGCCGACCTGGCCAACCTGGCCAACGAGGCGGCCATCTTCGCGGTCCGCTCCGGCCGGAGCATCTTGTCGGCCAAGGACTTCGACGACGCGCGGGACCGGATCCTGATCGGCCGCCGCGAGGGCTCCAACGTGCTGCTGCCCGAGGAGAAGCACGCCGTGGCCATCCACGAGGCCGGGCACGCCCTGGTCGCCGCCCTGTCCGAGCACGCCGACCCGGTCTCCAAGGTCACCATCCTCCCGGCCGGCCAGGCGCTGGGCGTCACCCAGCAGCTGCCGCTGGTCGAGCGCCACCTGTACGGCGAGGACTACCTGCACGACTCCCTGGCCGTCCGGCTCGGCGGCCGGGCCGCGGAGCTGGTCGAGCTCGGCCAGGGCTCGACCGGCGCGGCCAACGACCTGTCCAGCGCCACTGACCTGGCGACCAAGATGGTGCGCGAGTTCGGGCTGTCGCCCGAGCTGGGCCCGGTCGGCTACCCGGAGGGCGGGTCGGTGTTCCTGGGCAGCGGCGGCGGCGGGCTGTCCAGCCGGCCGTTCGCCGAGGCCACCCAGGCCACCATCGACCGCGAGGTCGCCCGGCTGCTGCGGGAGGCCGAGGAGAACGCGATCAACAAGATCCGGACGCACCGTGAGCAGCTCGACCAGCTGGTCAGCCTGCTCCTGGAGCGCGAGACGGTCGACGGCTCGGAGGTGTACCGGATCGCGGGCCGGCCGGTCCCGGTGGGCCGCTCCGCGGACGAGCTGACCGTCGCCCCGCAGGCGGTGGCGGCGGCCGACGCCGCGGGCTCCGACAGCTAGGGCGGCCCCGCCCGGGCCGGCATCTAGCTTCCGGAGGAAACGCTTGCCGCTCCTGGTCCTGTCCGGCCCCGACATCCGCCGGCTGCTGGGCTACCCGGACTGCGTGGCCGCGATGCGGTCCGGGCTCAGCGCGCTGGCCGCCGGCCAGGCCGAGCAGCCCCTGCGCGCGGTCATCAGGCCCCGCGCCGCGCCGGGCCTGATCGCCGTCATGCCCGCGCACCTGGCCGGCGATACCGGGCCGGGCGCCTACGGGCTCAAGGCCATCGTCATCACGCCCGGTAACCCCGCGGCCGGGCTCGACGCGCACCAGGGCGTCGTTCTGGTGTCGGACGGGAACACCGGCGTGCCGCTGGCCGTGCTGAACGCGTCGGCGCTGACCGAGATCCGCACCGCCGCGGTGTCGGTGCTGGCCACCGACCTGCTGGCCCGTCCGGGCGCGGGCGACCTGGCCGTCATCGGCACGGGCGTCCAGGCCCGCGCGCACATCCGGGCGTTCAGCCAGACCCGGGAGCTGCGCCGGATCCGGGTCGCCGGGCGGGACGCCGGCCGGGCGGCGGCCTTCGCGGCGCGGCTGCAGCCTGAGATCGCGGTCCCGGTCACGGCGTGCCCGACAGCGGCGGCCGCGGTCGACGGGGCGGACATCATCGTCACCGCGACCAGCTCGGCGCAGCCGGTGCTGCGCCGGGAGTGGATCGCGGCGGGCGCGCACGTCAACGCGGTCGGGTCCTGCCTGCCCACGGCACGCGAGCTGGACGGGGCGACGGTCGCGGCGGCCGGGCTGTTCTGTGACAGCCGGGCCGGGCTGACCAGCGAGGCGGGCGACTACCTGCTGGCCGTGGCCGACGGCTCGGCCGGGCCGGAGGTGATCCGCGGCGAGCTGGGCGAGGTGCTGGCCGGGACGGTACCGGGCCGGGCCGGCGCCGGGCAGATCACCGTGTTCGAGTCGCTCGGGCTGGCGGTCGAGGACCTGGCCGCCGCGCTGCGGGCCTGCGAGCTGGCCGCGGCGGCCGGGGCCGGGCAGACGGTCGACTTCTGAGCGGCTCAGGCGGCCGGCCAGCTGCTGAGCGGGCGGAACATTTCCTGAGCGGGCGCAGCATTCCGGATGATCCGGGCATCTTCTCTTTCGTGGACGCAGAAACCGCGCAGGCGCGGCCGCCCGGCCCGGAGCGGGCCGAGGCGGACGGTGACGGGCGCCGGGCCGTCACCGACCTGTTCCGGGAGCACCACCTGGAGCTGGTCCGGCTCGCCGTGCTGATGACGGGAGACCTGGCCACCGCCGAGGACGTCGTCCAGGATGCCTTCGAGCACCTGCACCGCAGCTGGCGGCGGCTGCGCACGCCGGGCAGCGGCCTGGCCTACGCGCGGACCAGCGTCGTGAACGGCTGCCGGATGGCGCACCGCCGGAGCGCGGTGGCCCGCCGGTACGCGCCGCGGCTGGCCGCCCCGGCCGGGGCCAGCCCCGACGCGGCCGCCGCGATGGCCGACGAGAGCGAGATGGTGGCCGCGCTCCGGGCGCTGCCCCGCCGCCAGCGCGAGGTCCTGGTCCTGCGCTACTACGCCGACCTGGACGTGCCGGAGATCGCGGCGACGCTGCGGATCGGGGCCAGCGCCGTCCGCTCCACCATGTCCCGCGGGCTGGCCGGCCTGGCTCAGGCCCTGGAAAGGGGGCAGTCATGAGCGACCTCGAGGACCGCCTGCGGGCCGGGCTCCGCGCCGAGGCGCAGCGCACCCAGCCGCAGCACCTGCGCGAGCTGCAGGTCCCGGCCCGGCGGCGCGGCGCGGCGCGGCGGTGGCTGGCCCCGGCCGCCGCGCTGGTCGCGGTCGCCGTCATCGCGACCGTCATCGGCGTGGTCGCGGGGGGCCGGCACGACTCCGGCCCGGTCCACCGCTCCCCGCCCGCGTCGCCCGCCCCGTCGGCGACGGCGCCCGCCCCGGCGGCGATGCCGTCGTTCTACGTGGCCACCACCGCAGGCCAGTCGCCCAGGCTGATGGTCCGGGCTTCCGCCAGCGGCGCGATCATCGATGACTCGGTGACGCTGCCCGACGTGCCGGGCGTGCTGCCTGATGACCGCAGTCCGGTGGTGGTTGGCCTGGTGGCAGCCGCCGCCAATGACCGCACTTTCGTCATCTCCGTGCACCGTCAGCAGGTCGCCGCGGGCTCGGCCACCATCACCTGGTTCTACCGGCTGACCCTGAACCCGGACGGGACGCTGAGCGGCCTGCACAAGCTCCCGCTGACGATCGCGCCCGGCGCCGGGCCCTACCAGGCCTACGCCATGGCCCTCTCCCCGGACGGCGGCACCCTGGCCGTGGCAGTCGACGTCGTTCCCGGGAACCAGACCCGCCAGCCGGCGACCGGTCACGCCTCCATCGAGGTCGTATCGCTGCGCACGGGGGCGAGGCGGGCCTGGACCGCTCCGGCCCCGACCGAGCTGCAGAACCTGTCGTGGGTGTCCGGCACCACCCTCGGGTTCAGCTCGCTACCCGCGAGCCGGTACGGGACGACCAGCTATCAGGTGCGGACCCTGGACACGGCCGGCCCGGCGGGTGACCTGATGAGCCGCAGCCGGCGGGTCCCGCTGGCCGCGCCGGGGCCGGTGGAGTCGGCGCTGCTGACCGACGGCGGGCGCACCGTGGTCGCCTTTGCCGCGGCCCCGCCGGGCGTCGTCCTGGCTGAGTACTCCGCCCGGACCGGCCGGCAGGTCCGGGTCCTGGCCACGGTGCCCGCGGGCGCCAAGTCGGGGGCGACCGGGACCGTGTGGTCGGCGGATCCCAGCGGGCAGCACCTGCTGATCGGCGGATTCGAGACGACCGGCCTCCCGGTACCGCCGCCCGGCGGGTATCTGCCGTCGGCCGGCGACGGGGAGTATTTCGGGCGGGTCGATGACGGCCGGTTCACCCCGCTACCCGATGAGACGGCGCTGCAGCCCCAGGCCGGCGTCTGGTAGGCCGCCTCGCGCGCGGGGGGCCGATGGCGTACGATCGGCGGCATGCGCGCGAACGTCGTCACCGGCTGGTGGTGGCCCCGCCAGTAGGCGGTGCCCGATTCGCGCGCTCCAGCAGCTCCCGAAGGCGACCGCCCGGTACCCGGCGGCCGCTTTTTTCGTGCCGTCAGCCCGGCCCCAGACCCGTGAGGCGACATGACCACCGAGTTCGGCGAGACGACGTACCAGACCCCGGCCGGGGTGACGGTGAGCTGCACCGCCGCCCCGTTCGACCCGGCCGTGCTGGAGGACCTGACCCGGCAGGTGGAAGCCGTGCCCGGCGGCGTGCTCAGCTCGGGCATGGAGTACCCCGGCCGGTACAGCCGCTGGCACGTGGCCTACGTCGACCCCCCGGTGGAGATCACCGCGTCCGGGCGGACGATCACGGTCACGGCGCGCAACGACCGCGGACTGGTCCTGCTGCCGGTGCTGGCGGGCGCGCTGCGCCGGGCCGGCGAGGTCACCGAGGGCGCGGACCGCGCCAGCGTCACGGTCGAGGACCCCGGCGGGATCTTCGCCGAGGAGGAGCGCAGCCGCCGCCCCTCGGTGTTCACGGCGCTGCGCGAGATCATCGCCGACCTGGCCGGGCCCGACCCCAACCTCGGCCTGTACGGGGCGTTCGGCTACGACCTGACCTTCCAGTTCGAGCCGCTGCGGCTGCGTCACCCGCGCCCGGCCGGCCAGCGCGACCTGGTCCTGCACCTGCCCGACCGGGTCTGGGTGCTGGACCGCAAGCGGGAGACGGCGGTCTGCTACTCGTATGAGTTCTCGACGGCGGCCGGGTCGACGCTCGGGCGGCCCCGGCCGGCCGCTGTCCCGGCGGGCCGCGGCGGGGCGGCTGAGCCCGTTTCGGATGGCGGGCTGCCGGATGACCCGGTGCCCGGCGTCTATGCCGACGTGGTCGTGGAGGCGCGGGAGCGGTTCGCGGCAGGCGACCTGTTCGAGGTCACGCCGAGCCACGTGTTCCACGCCCGGTGCGGCTCGCCCGCCGCGTTCTTCGAGCGGCTGCGGCAGCGCAACCCGGCCCCGTACGAGTTCATCTTCAACCTCGGCGCGGCCGAGTACCTGGTCGGCGCGTCCCCCGAGATGTACGTCCGGGTGACCGGGGACCGCGTGGAGACCTGCCCGATCGCCGGGACGATCGCCCGCGGCGCCGATCCCATCGGCGACGCCGCGGCCATCCGGGAGCTGCTCGACTCGCCCAAGGAGGAGTCGGAGCTGACCATGTGCACCGACGTGGACCGCAACGACAAGTCGCGGATCTGCGTGCCGGGCAGCATCAAGGTCATCGGCCGCCGCCAGATCGAGCTGTACAGCCGGCTCATCCACACCGTGGACCACATCGAAGGGCGGCTGCGGCCGGGCTTCGACGCCCTGGACGCGTTCCTCACCCACATGTGGGCGGTCACGGTCACCGGCGCCCCGAAGGCCTGGGCCATGCAGTTCATCGAGGACCACGAGAGCGGGCCGCGCCGCTGGTACGGCGGGGCGGTCGGCATGATCGGCTTCGACGGCGGCATGAACACCGGCCTCACGCTGCGCACGGCTCACATCCAGGACGGCATCGCGGCGGTCCGGGCCGGGGCCACGCTGCTGTTCGACTCCGATCCGCAGTCCGAGGAGCAGGAGACCCGGCTCAAGGCCCGGGCGCTGCTGGAGACGCTGGCCGAGGCCGGGCGGCCCGCGGCGCCGGCCGGCCCGGCCGCTGGCCCGGCGGCGGAGGACGCGGC
>FSXZ01002817.1_pt1 | contig 19327 bp, 21 predicted proteins | sample 1638121 | NCBI WGS metagenome assembly FSXZ01 (sample SAMEA3914788, study PRJEB12502) | metagenome | biome: forest; material: soil | place: Canada | collected 2011-07-03 | depth 0.1 m
CCATGACAGTCTTCTCCTTTGATTACTGGCATGATGGGATCGAAATTGGCTATCCGAAGCGTGTGTCGACACCTACGCACGCTGCGGAGTCAGAATGATGTTTGACCTTATTTCTAAGAATGCGGGATGGCCGGTCGGAGAATCGACGGCGGGAATTCAGGCCAACATCCGCGTACCGTGATGATCATGCGATGGCCCGCCTTGCCGTCTGCGTCGCCCGGCGCCACTTCGCATCGGGTCAGGGCTTTTGGCCCGCAGGAAAGATCTGGACCATCGGCCTTGCGGGGACGAGATGGCCTCGGCTGGGCATGGCGGCTCGGCTCAAGGGCGAATGCCCCGGCCCCGCGCGCCATTTGCCGTCGGTGGTTGTCGCGCAGCCCTTACTTCACAGCGAGAGCAGTTTCTCGGCGTTCAGGTGCGCCATCTTCTCCCGGTCTTCTTCGCTGACCGGGAGTTTGTCGAGAAACTCCCGGGTGCCGTCGAGAGTGAGATACGGGTAGTCGACCGACCAGATGATCCGGTCGGCGCCGATGATCGTGTTGATGAACTGGAAGTGGGGAAGGTCGAACATGCCGCTGGGGGTGACCCACACATGGTTCAGATAGGTCTCGGTGATGGTCCGCGACAAGCCGGTAACGCTGGGCGGCAACATGTCGTCCATCCGCTGCAGGTAGAAGGGGACCATTTCCCCCCAGTGCCCGCTGATGACCTGCAGGGCGGGGTACCTCTCGAAGGCCCCGGAAAGGATCAGGCGCAGAACCTGGATGCCGGCCTCGTGGTGCCAGCCCCACCCGTGAAGCGAGAATTGCGCAGTGACCTCGGGGGAAAAGCCGCTGTAGTAGACCTGTTGCACGTCCCGCACCGGGACGCTCGGGTGAATATAGAGCGGCACATTCAGGTCGTTGAGTTTTTGCAGCACGGGCGCGTACCTCGGGTCGTCAAGGAACGTCTCTCCAGGACGGCCGGTGAGCACACCCTTGAGTCCGAGCTGGGTGATGCACCGGTCGAGTTCGACGGCGGCCGCTTCCGGGTCCGGCCAGGGCAGGACGGCGAAGCCGCTCAGCCGGGTCGGGTTGGCAGCGATCGCTTCGGCCAGCCGGTCGTTGGCGCCCCGGGTGAGAGCAACGACCTGGCCGGGCGGAGCGAACTGGGGCAGCGAGCCGTAGGACAGGACCTGCATATGGATGCCGTGCTCGTCCATGCGCTTGATCCGGCCCGCGCCGATGTCAGCGCCCAGCTCGCGGGCCTGCGCCATGGCGACCGGCGTCGGCCGGTGGTTATCGCGCGCCCTGGATGCAGTGCTGCCTATCAGGGCGAAGTAGGGTGCCTCGCGCTGGATAGCCGGGCGAGTAGCCGCGTTCGTCGCCGGGTCGATGGTGTGTTCTTCGATGCAGATGATTTTCACCTTGCTTGGTTTCCCTTCAGAGGATGTTCTCGTTAGTGGGTGATCCGTGTCTTCTCGGTCATCCGAAGAACTCGCTCTCCGCCTTGCGGACCAGGTAGCGGTATCCCGCCTGCAGCTGAGCCGGAGTCCAGACCTGGTCGCGTTTGGCGGCGGCTTCGGCCGCGTCCGACCAGGTCTTCGGGTCGCCGGCGGCGAGGGCCATGAGCTGGGTGCGGCAAGCGCGCTCGAGCAGGACCGCGCGCATGACGGCGGTGGCGATGTCCGGGCCGACGGTGACCGCGCCGTGGTTGGGCATCAGGCATGCGGGCCCGTCGCCAAGCGCGTTCGCCAGGGCGGCACCCAGGTCGGCGGTGGCGATGAGCGCGCCGGTGCGGGTGAACCGGGGGACCGGCGGGTCGCTGAACAGGACACCGTCGTGAGAGATCGGCAGCAGGGGGACATCCAGGCAGGCGAACGCGGTGAGCGCAGGGGCGTGGGTGTGGACCGTTGCGCCGACGTCGGGCCGCAGGCGCATGATCTCGGTGTGGATCGGGTACTCGATGTGTCGCTTGCCGTCCCCGGACAGAACCTCGCCGCTGGGTGAGACGAGCACGGTTCGGCCGCTGTCGATCTCTTCGAATCCCCAGCCGGACGCCTTCATCCAGACGCCGCGGCTGTCGGGGTCGCGCACCGCGGCGTGGCCCCAGACCATGTCGGTCAGTCCGGCGGCGGCGAGCGCCAGGCTCGCGTCCACCACTTCCGTGATCACATCGGCTGGCATGCCTCGGCCCGCCTCCAGCGCTGTGCCGGTGCGCGGCAGGCCGGGTGGTGGAAGCACTCGATGGTCAGCGGTCTCATGTCACCAGGTCCTGTCGGCTGCCGGCGAGTCGGCCGAGAGGGCGGACAGGCGCTGGATGAACATGCGCCGGAGCTGGACCACTCCCTTGTCGGACTGGTCCATGTGCTCCTTGCCGGGGTCGGAGATGAACCCGATGCCCATCTGGGCGACGTGGTCCTCGATGTTGATGAACTGCGGGTGGTCGAGGAAGTCCCGCAACTGCTTCTCCCCGCGCAGGATTTGCCGGGCGCACTCTTCGGAGTCCGGGTACTCGGCGGTGAGCTCCGCCACCTCCGCTTGCCGCTCTCGGTGCTTGCGCGCGCCCTCCTCCGAGGTGTGCAAGGCCATGATGGCGAAGCTCATGTGCGAGTCGTCGTCGATCGGGACGCGCCAGGCGATCTGTTCCATCGTGGTGTCTTCGCGGAAGCCGACGATGAGGTGCATGGCGTTGGGCAGGAGCACGGTCGCGTGCGTGGCCTGGTTCTCGTCCGCGACCTCGACCACCTTGACGCCGAATTCCGTGCGCTCCACGATGATGTCCCTGATCTCGGCCACATTCGGGGCGAAGCCGACCGTCGTCTGGGTCGGGTCCGAGGACAGCCGGTGGGTGAAGGCTACGTGCGCGAAGTCCAGGCTGTTCTCGACGTTGATGTAGTAGTTGCAGCCCCGCCGGTACGTGAGGTTCTCGAGGATCGGCGCGGACGCCAGGTCGCGCCCGTGGGTCCGCGAGTAGCCGGCGATATCCGGGAAGGGCGGCTCTGGCCCGTCGCCGAGGTAGGCGAAGATCAGGCCGAAGGCCTCCCGCGTCGGGTAGCTCCGAACCGACATCCGGCCGGCGAAGCTCTGGCCCTGGCCGGGGGCCTCGGCGCAGCTGCCGTCGGGCGTGAACTTCCAGCCGTGGAAATGGCAGCGGATGTCGTCGTCCTCGACTGTCCCGACCGACAGGGAGGTCTGGCGGTGCGCACACGCGGGTGCCAGCACCACGGCGCGTCCGCCCGTGCCCCGGTAGAGGGTGAACTGCTCGTTCATGACGGTGAGCGGCTCGGCGCGGCCCCTGGGCAGGTCGGCCGCGACCCGCACCGGCTGCCAGAAACGGCGCAGGTAGCGGCCGGCCGGGGTGCCGGGTCCTGTGGGGAACAGGTCTGCCGTGCCGGCGATGGCGAGCGGAGGCGCTTCGACGGTCATGTGTCCTCTTTTCTACTTTTCTGCGGAGGTCGGGATCAGGAGTGGTGCAGGGCGTAGTGCTGGGCGAGGATGCTCTTGCCGTAGTCGTTGCCGTTCGGTTCCCGGACGATCGTGTGCACGTGGAACCGCTCCGGCTGCTCGTTGTCGAGGAAGATGCCCGGGTGGTTGTCGTACTCGATCAGCAACACCGGGGAGTGGATGCGGTAGTAGAAGGCGCTGGTATCGCCGTGCCCTCCGCGCCAGGCGAATCTGGTTTCCGCCAGGTGGTCGATGACCTGGCCGAGTTTCGCGGCGGCGTGCCCGGACGGCAGCCTGCCGAGGTACACGTCGATGAGCCGTAGCAGGAGGTCTTGCTGGCCGGAGGTGAGGTCCTCGGCCGTGATGCCCTCGGCGGGCAGGATGAGGTTGTCCTGGCCGGCGCCGGCCAGGTGACGTCCGTTGAAGGGGCCTGCGATCTCGGCGGGCAGGTCGGCGGCGAGCAGGGAGTCGCCGAGCAGGAACCGCTCTTCCTGCACGGGCGCGAGTGCGCGGCGCAGGTCGAGCGCCCGGTCGGTCTCGTCGCCGAAGCCGCTCAGGCCCGCGTGGGGACCGGTCTGCGCGATGGTCGGCTCGGCCCCGAGGAAGACCGGGGCGAGGACGAGCTGGGTTCCCACGAAGACGCAGTGGACATCGACGTGGTGGCCCATCAGCTGCCAGCCCCAGGGCTCCGACCTGGAGGGATCGCCGAAGACGGTGAAATGGTAGGTGTACTCCCCGAGGCTCTCGCGGTAGTCCCCGATGAACTCGCCCAGCGCGCCGTTCAGCTTCATGGCGGTGCGGACGGCGACGTAGCCCCGGGGGCTCAGGCTGGCCTTCGCCAGGTGCAGGGCCGCTTCCCGCTGCGTCTCGCTGAGCCGGTCGAGCCGCATTCCCTTGGGCGCCCACACCGGGAGCGCGTTGGTCCACAGGCGCCAGTCCGGGGACTGCATCGGGAGGTGGGCCACCAGGAGCTGGCTGTCCGCCAGTGTGTCGAGATAGGCGCGGGCGGCGTCGACGGGCTTGCCGGGGGAGATCCCCGTGTCGGCCAGGGGGTAGAGCTCCGGGACGGGTTTCCCGTCGGTGGTTATTCCCACGTACGGGTCCCGGTAGTGGCGCAGCGCCGCGGACAGTTCCCAGGCGTCGTCCGCCGGCATGAGGTCCGCGTGCATGATCCCGTCGACGATGGGGATCGTGGCCGGCCGGCGAGGCCCGTTGGGGAGAAGCTGACGTTCGGTCAACTCAGTGCCTCACTCTTCGTGCCTGATCCTCCGCGTCGAGGATCACTTGAAGGGGACCGCGATGACGGTCGAGGGGACGATGAAGAGCTGCTCGATCAGCCGCGACCGGATCAGCCAGCGGCCCTCGCGCTGCTCGAAGACGTCGGCGACGTCGCCTACCATCGCGGGAGTGACGGCCGGGCGCGGCGGCTCCCCGTCCTCGGCGAACAGGGTCAGGATGGAGACGGCCGACGCCGTGCCGGGTCCGGTGCCGGTCACGTGCAGGTTGGTCGCCACGTGCCGCGACACGCGCGGTCCTCGCCCGGCCCTGGCCGCGTAGAGCACGTCGATCTCGGCGGTCCCGCGGAAGGCCCGTTCGCCGAACCGCACCTCGCCATCGGGGAGGAAGAACCCTGACGCGCTGGTGCCGTTCCGGTGGTCGATGTCGAACCACAGGGCCGTGACGACCTCGAGCAGTTCCTCGCGGAGGCGGCCGTACCCGCTTTCGGCGCTCACAGCCGGCCCCCGTCCTGCAGGCCGCCGGCGTAGTCGCCGTCGTTGACGACCCACGCCTCCGCGGCGAAGTCCACGCGAGGCGGGGCGAAGACGTCGATGAGCTCGTGTGATCCCGGGCCGACCGCCTGGGTCGTATGGATGATTCCCGGCGGGATGATGGTGACGGACGGGCTGGTGACCTGGACGTGCTCGTCGTCGCGCCAGTCCGCCAACCGCGGCGTCCACGGGGTGCGCAGGTGGTGGATGTATTCGCCCGCGAGGGTCACCGAGACGTGTTCGAAGTCCTCGTGCACGTGTGGTGACAGGCTTTCGGCGTCCTGCGGGCCCTGGGTCGGCGCGAACCAGTTGATCATGAGCGAGTCCGTGCGGAGGATCCGACCGAACCGGGAGGGGTCTTCGGGGATGTCCGCCGCACGGTAGACGCGCAGCGTACCGGGGCCGCGCGACGGGCGGTCCGGCGGCGCGGCGGCTTCCGGTTCGGTGCCGGAGTACCGGTCGCCGTTGCGCGCATTCGCCAGGGCGGCGGTGGCGCGCGAGGAGAAAACCTGCAGGATCGCGCCCGCTCCGTCGGTGGTGACGGAACTGGTGCCCGGCGGGACGATGACCACGGCGGGTCCGGAGACGCAGGACCGCTGCCCGTCCTGCGCGTCGACCCGGACAGGGGTCGCGCCGGGGACGACGAGGATGTGCTCGTCCGGGACCGCGGCCTGCTCCAGCGTCGTGCCCACGCTCGCCCAGGTGTACGCGACGCAGAAGTTCCGGGCGCGGATGCTCCAGGAGCGCTCGACCGTGAATTCGGTTTCGTCGAGGTTCTGGCCTGTGAACTCGTAGTAGGAGGGTGGGCGGCGGCCGCCGCGCAAGTCACCTGCCCCGTCGCGGGCAGATACGCCGCCTCTCGGCTGCGCGATGGTCTGTGTCGTGCCTGCGCTCATCCTGAGCAACCTCCACGTTGAGGATGTTTCGGCATGGAGCCTCCCGAGCCAGCCGATAGCTGAATTCTGTAAGGCAGAAGTTAATTCCCGTACAGTAGAACCCGTGGGCCGAGGGCTGTCAAGAGTCCAGACCCGGGACGGTGGCACGGACCGGGCGCTGTCGGCGGCAGGGGTGCCTGGTCCGGCCGGGCTCCGCCAGGGGCTGCGTACAATCAGTGGGCGAACACGTGGTGGTCCGCTGGCCGACTCCAGTGCATAGTGGTCCGAGCAAGGAGATCAGCGCCTGTCGTCTCCGGCCCGCGCGGGAGCAGCCAGGACGGAGTCATGCCGGTTGGCAAGGAAGGCAGGCAGTGCTGTGACACCCCAGGCCGATGGGCCGCGCTACCCCATCGGCGCTGTCGATAGGGCGCTGCGGCTGCTCCTGATGTTCCGCGAGCGACCAGAGCTCCGCATCGTGGACGCCGCCAAGGAACTCGATGCCGCGCCCTCGACGGTGCACCGGATCCTCGCCATGCTCATGGCCTACGGCTTTGTCTCGAAGGACGCCGACACGCAGGTCTACCTGCCCGGGGAGGTCTTGGTGGACCTGGGCGTGCAGGTGGTGAACCAGTGGGACTTCGTGGAGACGGCGCGGCCGCTGGTGGCCGACCTGTCGGCGGCGTCCGGCGAGACGGTGTCCCTCGGGGTGCTCAGGCAGCGCGACGTGCTTGTCGTCGCCGCGGTCGAGTCCGTGCAGATGGTGCGCATCGCGGGCATGCTCGGGCAGCGCATTCCCGCCTTCCACTCCGCGATGGGCCGCGTCTTGCTCGCGGAACTTCCCGTGGAGCGGGTCCGCCGGATGTACCCGGATCGGTTGCTGCGGGGCCAGGGCGAGTCGGTCGGCATCGTCATCGAGCGGGACGAATTGGAGGCCGAACTCGTGCGGGTCCGCGAGCAGGGCTACGCCACGAACCAACTGCCCGTGTCGATGGACTACGAGGCGGTCGCCGTCCCGGTGCGTCGCCATGACCGCGCCATCGCGGCCATGGCCCTGGCACTGCCTCGCCAGCGTGTGACCCCGCAGTTCCCGCAGCGACAACTGCAGGAACTGCGGCACTTCACCGCCGTGCTGGAGGGCATCCTCGCCGAGGCTCGTCCGAGCGCCCCGTCGTAGCCTGCGATCTCATCAGGAGAGGGCGTCGACGGTCTCTCCCGGTGGAGGCGTCGAGGCGAGCACGCAATACGCCAAGGCCTGCACACCATTCGACGCCGATCCCACCTGATCGACGGCTGCCTGACCGGCACCGGACTCGTCCCCCAGGCCGACTGGCGTTCGCCGGGGTGCTCACCCGCTGTCCGCGGATCCAGTGGATCTCTACCCACGGCGGTGACACGCTGCTCCTGCTGCTCGACCGGATGGAGCAACCAGATCCCGGCCCTGATCACGGCCTTCAGCAGCGAGTGGCTCCTCTACGGCAGCAACTACTGCTGGATTCCGGCCGCCGGCGCCGCCGGGCAGATCGTCTCCGTCGACGAGGGAGAGACCTGGCGCACCCTGACCATCCGTAACGCCACCTGGCTGTTCCCGACGCTACTGGGCTGAGGTCGAGGCGGGACACGGAGAAGTCTTCGCTGCCCAACGACCTCGTCTGCCTTATCCGTGAGACGGCGAAGGGCCGGAGTCGGGCGAACGGGCCACTCGAAGTGCGGCACAGGCGAGTGCGAAGGCCAGCTGCTGTGTCTGAAAAGCAGCCGCGACCCTGTGACGGTCGATGGCATGGCCCGCCGCGGGGAAGATCTCGGCATCGACTCGGGGTGAGGTCACCATATTGCTGAACTCGGCGATCTGCTCGTCGTCGGTGATCGTGAGGATGTCGAATTCGCCTTGGCGGTGGTGTACCGGAACTGAGATGTTCGGTGCGATCTCCGGGACGATGCCCTCCCAGGTCGACGTGCCTTCAATCAGTTCCGCCTTCAGGACGGGTTCATTCGCGGCGTAGCTCGCCTCGGGCATGTCACTACGCAGCGTCCAGCGCGGGCCGGCCATCCGGGCCGCCTTCTGATCCGGTGGCGGTTCCAGGGTGAGGCCGGGTATGGCCGCGTAGATGTCGGCGAGATTCCGGGTGTGCAGAGCAGGTACCCGGATGTTGCGATGCCGAGAAGCGGCCAGGTCGGCTTCCGGGCAGCGGTCGCCATCGTGATCGCGGCTCCGAAGCAGTGTCCGATGAGAACCACACCTGCCACGCCGGCTCCGTGTGCCTCCGACAGTTCGGCGATGACGTGGTCGAGCGCGCCGGCGTTCGCGAGGAAGATCGACCCGTCGGCGGCGACCGGAGTACTGCCGCCGTAGCCGGGCCGGTCGATCGCGGTGATCGGCACCCCCAACCGGCACGCCCGGTCCAGCAGCGAGTAGCCGGGAACGTCGAAGTAGGCGGATGTGTAGCAGCCCCCCGTGAATCGCGACGACAAGAGGCAGATCCTCAGTGTCCGGACCTGCAATGACGCTCTTTCGGCCGGTGAAAGTCATCCCGGCGCGGGCGCGGAAACTCCGGCCGTTCCGCAGCTCTCGGCCGACGGTCGCCTGCTGCGCCACAACGCGCGTGCGGCGGGGGATGAGCGTGGCTGCCCACAGGATCGCCGCGCTCCAGTGCGTTCACGCTGAAGTTGTAGCCGGCGGCCTGGCAGAAGCCGCAGATGGCCATGAGCAGGAGCACCACCCCGAGCGGGCCGCCGCCGACGAACCAGGCGATCACGATGGCGACCCAGGACAGCAGCCAGTCGGCGGCGGTCGCCAGGCCGAACTCCCGAGTGGTCTTCGGGGTGCGTGCCAGGTAGCCGAGCAGGAGCATGCCGATGAAGGACGAGCCGGAGAAGAGCGACGCGTAGTTGCCGCCTTCCACCGACGACAGGTGGAATGTGGAGTCCAGGAAGGTGTTGAGGAAGCTTCCGGTGAAGACGACGGTCCCGGACAGCACCCCGGCGACGCCGAATCCACGCGCTCTGGATCCGGTCGACGTCCCGCAGGGCGCGCGGCTGCCGGGAAGCCGGACGAGGCCGAGCGGGATATGCGCTCACACCTGCAGAGCGTGATCGGCGCGCTCTACGAGCTCCAAGAGCAGGGCGGCATCTACACCATCCCCGCGTCGGTCGTGACGCCGGCGCGATAGCGAGTCAGGCGGCTGCTCCGGGCGGGTTGCCCCCGAAGGCCACGCGTGCCAGATCATGCAGGAAGCCTTCTCGTTCGAGCGGGCTGAGCGGATCGAGCAGACGCTTTTGGACGAGCTCGACTTTCGGGTGGACATCCTCCAACTGCGTGATGGCGTCGCGTGTCAGGATGAGGATTCGACCGCGTCCGTCGGCCGGATCCTTGCTGCGCGTCACGCAGCCTCGTGCCACCAGTCTGTTCACGATGTCGGTCGTGGTGGAGCTGTCCAGGGCCGCCAATTCGCCGAGTGCGCGTTGATTGATGCCCGGCCGCCGTTCGACGACATACAGCACCGAGTACTGAGGGCCGGTCATGAGGCCGTCCATGGTCTCGGCCCAGTGGGCGGTATGCATCTGCTGGGCGCAGCGAATCAGGTGGCCCGGGGCGCCCAGCTCCAGGACCGGGATCGCGTCCTGATGTGCGACGTGCAGTTCGCCCGCAGTGAGCCGGGCGATGGAAGCCAGATTCTTCACGAACGGTGCTCGCCGTGCGGCTGGGAGCGGTGCGAGCAGGGCCTCTTGGACAGCGCTCACGTGCGGCGTGATCGACGACAGCGCGATCGACGCGGCCGGCGTTAACGAGAGCAGATGACGGCGCGCGTCCCCATGATCTCGTTCGCGCCCGATCCACGCCTTGCGAACTAGCCGGGTGACGACGTCTGTCGTCGAGGACTGGTCCAGGGAAGAGAGTCGTGCGACCTGCTTCTGGTCGGACTGCGGGAACGCGGTGAGCACGGACAGCACGGCGTACTGAGGCCCGGTCAGATCTCCGGGCACCAGCTTCGCCCACAGCGCATTGTGCAGTGCCTGGCTGCGCCGGAGGAGATAGCCGGGGATGGATGTCAGCCGCATCGGCCCCGGCGACAACGCATCGCCGGAAGGCGGTTCGGGGCCGCTGGCCACCACGGCGCACTCCTCTCGAGCAGAACCACCGCATCATACCGCGGACGGGCTCGTGTGATCATCGTGAACGGCTGCATATGCGGTCCCCGACGACTTGATGCGTGCGGCCAGTAGTACGTACACAATGTTGTAGCTCGCCAATGTCGGCTCCAACCTTGCTCAACTCATATGGTACGTGTACGGTTCAACTGTGGCCCACTCATCTCATCGATCTTGATCGGAGCGACATGGCGACACGGCGATTCGAGGCCGCAGACCCGGACGTGGCGGCTCTGTACGACAAGCTCTCCGAGACCTCGGTGCAACCGTTGTGGGAATTGACCGGCCTGCTCACGCCGCAGCCGGCGGTACGCGCGGTTCCGTACCGGTGGGCCGGGAAGGAGCTGCGCGAACTCGGTGCGCGAGCGGGCGAGCTGGTGCCCGTCGACCGCGGCGGCGACCGGCGCGTGCTCGCGTGCTGCAATCCTGGGCTCGACGGCGCTCCTTATGCCGTCTCGACGCTCTGGGCGGCCGTGCAGTACCTGCGCGGATTCGAGGTGGCCCCCGCGCATCGGCACACCCCGGCCGCGCTGCGGTTCATCGTCGAGGGCGAAGGCGTGTGGACCCTCGTCGACGGCGACCCGCTGCACATGGGCACCGGAGATCTCGTCCTGACACCGAGCTGGACCTTCCACGAACACCACAATCCGACCGCCGACCCGATGATCTGGATGGACGTGCTGGACCTGCCGATCGTGGCCGCCCTCGACGCCGTGTTCTTCGAGCCCGGACCCTCGGAGCAGGCCCGGCGGGCCACCGCGCCCCGATCCTCGTCGGAGGCGTGGTTCGCCGGTGGCTCCGGGCTGGTCCCGGTGGACGGCCCCGACCTGCCGGCCCGTCGCTCGCCGCTGCTCGCCTACCGGTGGGCCGAGACCGAGCGCGCGCTCGAGGGCCAGCTCTCGGTGCGCGACGGGGGTCACGCCCGGCTGCGCTACAGCGACCCGGTCCGCGGCGGCGACGTGATGCCGACGATGCGCTGCGAGATGGAACGGCTGCGTCCCGGCACGACGACGGCGACGGTGCGCCAGACCGGCGGGCAGGTCGCGTGCGTGCTGCACGGCACCGGACGCATCGAGGTCGGATCCGGCGAGTCGGCGGAGGTCTTCGACGTCGAGCCCGGGGACATCGTGGCCATCCCGTCGTGGGCGCCGCGAAAGGTCAGGGCCGAGACCCAGCTCGACCTGTTCAGCACGAGCGACGCGCCTGTGCTCGAAGCCCTCGGCCTGTTCCGGACCGAGACCACTGCGACCCCTGCGAGCTTGACGGCATGACCACCACCACAGTCCCGGTCCTCATCGTCGGCGGCGGCATCGGCGGCCTGGCCACCGCACTGTCCATCGCGCGCCACGGTCGGCGCGTCCACGTCCTGGAGCGGGCCGAGAGGTTCACCGAGATCGGAGCCGGCCTGCAGTTCGGCCCGAACGCGAGCCGGGCGCTCGACGCCCTCGGGGTGTTCGACGACATCCGCCCCCTCGCCCTCGCGCCCCGGCAGGCGGTGATGCGCGACGCGATCACCGGCGGCGTGTTGACCACCCTCGAGCTCGGCGCGAAGTTCGAGCGCCGCTACGGCTACCCCTACCTGGTCGTGCACCGCGGCGACCTGCTCGACGCGCTCGCCGCCCGATGCCGTGCCCACGAGCTGATAACCCTGGAAGCTCAGCGGAACGTGGTCGAGGCCGAGGTGCGCGCCGACGGCGCCACGGTGACCTGCTCCGAGGGGTCGGTCTACGACACCGAGGCGCTGATCGCGGCCGACGGCCTGCACTCCTACCTGCGCGGCAAGGTCGTCGACGACACCGCGACCTGCAGCGGATTCGCCGCCTACCGCAGCACGGTGTCGGCGGACGAGGCCGGCAGCGCCGTCGCGCCCGACGAGGTCACCTTGTGGGTCGGGCCCGGCATCCACATGATTCAGTACCCGCTGCGCGGCAGTGAGCTCTTCAACCAGGTCGCCGTGTTCCGCAGCAAAAGGTTCCACGACGGACACACGGGACCGGGCGAATGGGGCACCGCCGACGAGCTCGATGAGGCGTTCGCCAAGGCCTCCGGTCCGGTGCGTGCGGCGGTATCGCAGATCGGACGTGACCGGTACTGGCCGATGTACGACCGCACTCCGACGTCTAGGTGGATCAGCGGACGCCTGCTCCTGACCGGCGATGCGGCCCACCCGATGCTGCAATACCTCGGCCAGGGCGCCTGCCAGGCGCTGGAGGACGCCGTCGAGCTCGGATACCGGCTCGACCGCAGCGGCAGCGATACCGACACCGCGTACCGCGAGTTCGAGATGGCGCGCTTGCCGCGCACCGCGCAGTGCCAGACCAAGGCCCGTCCGTGGGGCGAACTCTGGCATCTCGAGGATCCGCTCAGCGTCGCCCTGCGCAACCGGGTCCTCGCAGCGCGAGAGCCCGACGACTACAGCGAACTCGACTGGCTCTACACCGCGGCGGCGCCCGGCGCCGCGGCTCCGGGACTGACCGCGTCCGCCGACCCGTCACCGATCGCAGTTGCCTGAATCCGCCCCGCAAGAAGGAGCCCGATGCGTTACCTGAGCTTTCGAGACGCGGCCGGCCGAGACCGCGTCGGGGCCTGCGCCCCGTTCGGAGATCTCGACCAGAAGATCAGTGATCTCACGGACCTGCTGCCCGCCGGCGACGGCAGCGCGATGCGCCGGCTGATCACGGCCGCCGAGTCGGGCGCCGACATCGAGGCCCTCGTCTCCGCCGCGCCCGTGATTCACGCCGCGTCTGTCGTCCTGCTGCCGGTGGTGCCCGATCCGTCCAAGATCGTCGCGGCGCCGGTGAACTACGTCAACCACCAGATCGAGATGAACGAGGCGAGCCGCGTCGATTCGCTCGGCGTGTTCCTCAAGGCGCCGTCCTCCGTGCTCGGCGGCGGCGGCGTGGTCCGCCTGCCCTACACGGACCGTCGGTTCGACCAGGAAGGCGAGTTCGCCGCCGTGATCGGGCGACGAGCGCGCGACGTGCCACAGGCCGAGGCACTCGACTACGTCTTCGGATACACCTGCCTGCTCGACATGACCATGCGCGGCGGAGAAGACCGCTCGGTGCGCAAGTCCTTCGACACCTTCACCCCCGTCGGACCGAGCATCGTCACACCGCAACACGTTCCGCCGATCAACGAACTCGAACTGCGCCTGTGGGTCAACGGCTCGCTACGCCAGCGCGCCGATCTCAAGGACCTCGTCTGGGGCGTGGCCAAGCTGATCTCATATGTCTCGACCGTGATGACCCTGTACCCGGGGGACATCGTCACCACCGGCACCCCGGAGGGAGTCGGCGCGGTTCACGACGGCGACGTGATCGAGGTCGAGGTGACCGGCCTCGACCGGCTCACCGTCTCAGTGTCCGAGCAGGGAGCGGGTACCTGCCCGACCCTCGGCGCAGGCCGAGGGCCCAAGCCACCGACCGACCTGACCTCGGTCAGTGAGCGGTAGGCATGACCTAGTCGCGGGTGGGGCCGCCGGTCTCGACGATCGCGGTGGTGTCGAGGCGAGTGCGAAGACGATGAGCCCGCCTATGTAGAGTCGCCGGCGCCCGAACCGGTCGCCGATCGACCCGGCGACCATCAGCAGCGAGGCGAGCAGAGCGCGTACATGTCCACGACCCGCCGCAGGGAGGTGAAGGACGAATGCAGGCTCTCGGCCATTTTGGGCAGGGCGACGTTGACGATGCTCACGTCGACGAGAAGCATGAATGCGCCGAGGGAGACGGTGACGAGCGGCGTCCACTACTTGCGGGCCCGCGCCGGCGGAGGCGGCTGCGCGGTGGGCCCCGTGCCCGCCATCGAGCTGCTGATCGTGATCCACGACGTTCGAGGTCATGCTTCCATGATCGAGCAATAGCCAACCAAATCCGCAGCCTGCATGGCAGATTTCAGCAGAATTCGACATCAGTTAGGGGGCCGAGCCGGTGAAATCTCCCAACTTTGATGTCCTTGATCGGCAGTTGGTGCAGGCACTACGGTTGGACGGGCGGATGCCGTTCAGTCGGATCGCCGAGGTCCTGGGCGTGTCCGACCAGACGATCTCGCGACGTTACACCCGCCTTCGCGTCGAGGGGCACTTGCGGGTCATCGCGTCGACGGACCCCGCGTTCCTGGGCGATGTGCTGTGGCTCGTGCGCGCGCAATGCAAGCCGGACGGCGCGCAGAAGCTGGGACAAGCGCTCGCGCTGCGCGACGACACCTCGTGGGTGACCCTGTCCTCCGGCGGGACCGAGATCAGCTGCTCGACATGGGCTCCGGCGAGCCTGGTGCACGAGCCGTCGCTGCTCCTAGCCCAACTGCCGCGCACGCCGGGCGTGGTGGGCATGACAGCGCACTGCATCATGCACACCTTCTACGGCGGCTCGCGCGGACCTATGCTCAAGTCCGGATCGTTGACGCCCGAGCAGGTCGCGGCGCTGCGGCCTGGGCCGTCATTCGAGCCAGGGCCGGAGACGGGCGAGCGGGCGCCAGTGGCGCTGGACGACGGCGATCGGCGGATGCTCGCGGTGCTCGGCCGGGACGGGCGTGCCGAACTGGCGGAACTCGCGGCGGCGACGGGCTGGTCGCAGAGCACTGTCAGGCGTCGGCTGGCCCAGCTGTGGGCGAGCGGAGCGGCATACCTGGACGTCGAGTACGATTACCGGATCTACAACCTGCTGGCCCGCGTACAGCTGTGGGCCTCGGTCGACCCGGCCGAACTCGACTCCGCGGGGCTCGCGCTGGCGGAACATCCCGAGGTCGCGTACGCATGCGCGACGACCGGCGTGACGAATCTGCATGCCGCGCTCGTCTGCAGGGACCTTCATTCGCTGTACACGTATCTCACGACGCAGGTGGCCGCATTGGGCGTTCGTCAGGTGGAGACGTCGCCGACCATGCGCACCCTCAAGGGGCCGGCGACGGTGCGCGCACCCCGGTAGGCCGCGGCCACGGTCGAGATCGGCGCGGACGAGCACCTGCCGCGCACGACACGCCGGCTGCTCCTCGACTTCGACGGCGCGCTGAGCCGGGAGTCCGCTTCGTACCCCGAATCCTTCGTGCTGCTGCGGCCGGACCGGGTCGTGGCGGCATCCGGGCGGTCGGCGGACAGCGCCGAACTCGTCGAGCGGGTGCTGGCCTGGACTCCTCAGACGACGACCGCCTCAACGGAAAGGGCTCTGACCCATGGATAACCCACAGCGGCCCGCGCGCCGGCGCCGCTCCGACGAAGGCAGGTGAGTCGTGCGCTACGCGACATACGAGCACGAAGGACGGCGTCAGGTCGGGGAACTGCGGGGCACGATGCTCGCCCCGCTGCGCGGCCGAGCTTGGCGCCTCGACCACACCGGCGGTCCTGTCGACCCTGCCCCGGAACGAAGCGCGGGCCGTCCCGGCCGACCAGGTTCGGCTGCTGCCGGTGGTGCCGCAGCCTTCAAGGGTCTTCTGCGTCGGTCTCAACTACCACGAGCACGTCGCCGAGGGCGGAGGTGCCCGATGACCGGCCGTCCGCAGGAGCCGAAGATCGACCGGAGTCTCACGCTGCACTTTCGCGGCAACCGGGGGTGCAGCCAACCTGCACCGGGTGTGTGGCTGGGTCGGGCAGGAGTTGGCCGAACGCTCCGGGCCCGATACACGGATCGCGATCTGGAACGGCCGCGGCTATGCCGACTCGGTTCGCGCCGTCGCGAACCACGAAGTCGACATCGCGATGGCCACACCCACCTGGTTCGTCGCCTCGGCCCTCAACGGCCGCGGTGTCTACACCGGGGGAGAAGTTCCCGCACCTGCGCGCGTTCGGCGTGGTGCCGCAACGCGACCGGCCGGTGATGGCCGTGCGCCGCGATCTGAACGTCACCACCTTCGCGGAACTACGAGATCGCGCACATGAATGTTACCGAAGAGATCGCGATCGTCGGATCGCAGTTGCCGCTGCGGAGCGTGCAGCGTGATGAGCATCTGCTGCTCTAAAAAAGCCGGCGCTGCCGCCGGGGAAGGCGCGGATGCGGCCGCCGCGCGAGCAGCCGCCGCCGCTCAGTGTGGTGCACTACCCGCAGGAGTACCGCGAAGTGTCGTTCGCACCGCCGCGCGGTGTTTACGAGAACGACGAGATCCGGGTCGAGTGGCAGACCATGAACAGCCGTCAGCCCTTCTACCATCGCAACTGCGGCGTGGACGAGATCTCGTACCAAAGCGCGGGCGAGCGCACCCTGATGGTGGCAGAGGCCTTCGCCCGAACTACTCGCGACCCTCAACGCGGAGGTTCATTCATGACGAGCATGCTCGCAGTGCGAGCCCACCAGGGTGCCGACGCACTGGCCCTGGAGAACATCCCCGTCCCGGAGCTGGGCCCCTGGGAGCTGTTCGTGGTTCAGATCTCGGCGGAACGGCCCAGCGCCCGGAGGGCAGGCCTTCGGCGCCGTGGCTTCGCCTGGTCGCCTGTCCGGAACGCCCACAGACGACCGAGTATGAGGGCGCCCCGGACAGGCGCCCGGACTCGCCGCGCAGTGAGCGGCTGCAGGCTGCGCGCGGGCGTTCCGCCGATCGAGATCTGAACCTCGTACAGCTCCTAGAGGTGGTGGTCAAGGTTGCCTCGGCCGGCTTAGTGGTCGGCATGATGCGGCTGCTGGCCAAGGGCTCGTTCAAGCACCTGCCCACCACCTTCGGCCGCGAGGCCGCCGGCACCGTCGCGGCCATCGGCGGACAGGTCACCGACGTCTCGATCGGCGACCGGGTCTGGGTGCACCCGAACTTCAACTGCCGCAACTGCGTCTACTGCCGCAGCGACCGCGACATGATGTGCGCTCAGCAGTCGATGCTCGGCCACGCCGCGTTCGGCAACAAGGTGACGCCGCTCTACGACAATTACCACGACGGCGGGCTCGCAGAGTACGTGCGCGTGCCGCACTGGCTGATCGACAAGCTGCCCGACTCCGTCAGCTTCGACGTCGGCGCCAAGGTGCACGACCTGGCCAACGCCGTCCGCGCACTCAAATGTGCGGATTTCCCGTCGGCCGCCACGCTGGTCTTCACCGCCGCGACGGGCACCATGGGCACCGCGACCATCAAGCCCGCCGCGTCGTACGGCATCGCCGATCTCATCCTCGTCGGCCGCGATCCCGGCCGCACCTGGGACGTCGCCCGCTTGGCCGGCGACGTCCCGACCAGCGTGGTGGCCATTGATGAACTGCCGACCGACTGGTCGAGCACCGGTGGACTGACCAAGCGGCTGCGGGAACTGGCCCCCGACGGTGCGCACGCTGTCATCGACTACGTTCCCGGAGGGCCGACCACCGAACAGGCCTTGGCCGCACTGGTGACCGGTGGAACGCTGGCCCACATGGGGTTCGACTCGACCCCGCTCACGCTCACGCCGACCGCGATGATGGTCCCCTGCTGGCGTTTCGTCGGGACCCGCGCCTGCACCCGCAACGACGTCCGAGAAGTGCTGGCCCTGCTGGACAGCGGCCTGCTCAACGTCACAGAGCTGATCACCCACCGGTATCCGCTGGCCGACGCCTTGAAAGCGATCGACGCCATGTAGAACCGCACCGAACCGATGTGGATGACCGTCGTCAACCCCTGATCCGAGCTGAGGAATACCGAGCATATGCAACTGACTCACTACGGCCACGCGTGCGTGCTGGTCGAAATCCCTACGCAGGACACGTGGACCCGGATCCTGATCGACCCGGGAGCCTACTCGGCCGGTTTCGAGGCGCTGCGAGGCCTCGACCTGATCCTCGTCACCCATGTCCACCCCGACCACCTCGATGCCGACCGCCTGCGCGCCCTGGCCGAGCAGAATCCGAACGCGAAGATCGTGCACAGCCCCGGTGCCGCCGACGCCCTGGCCGGTCTGACGACGACGGTCGCCGTTCCGGGTGACGAACTCGCGGTCAACGGCGTCGAGATCATCGTGACCGGAAGCGGGCAGCACGCCTGCATCCACCCCGATCTGCCGGGCTCGGACAACAACGGGTACCTGATCGATGGCCGGGTGCTCCACCCCGGCGACGCCTTCGACCCGCCGCCGTCCGCCGTCGAGATGCTCCTCGTTCCCGCCGGCGGACCGTGGATGAAGATCGGCGAAAGCATCGACTACGTGCGCGCCGTCGCACCGCCGATCGTGGTCCCCATCCATCAGGCCGGACTCGCCGCCATCCACCAGCAGATGCACTACCAGTTGCTGCGCAACCTGACTCCGGATCAAACCGAGCTGGTCGTCCTGGAACACGCCACGCCGCACATTCTGTGACCGGAATCCGGGCCGGCTGCATCGGGTCCGGGAACGGCCGATTCGCACGGCAAGTGTCACAGATGGCTGAGACGGCCGCGGGGCGTTTCGAGTCGTTCGGCGCAGAGAGCGAGCCCTGCGCACCTCGCGTGCGCCCGACCCGCTCTCTGCGCTCTTCCGCGATCGGGCTGTCGGCTCATCCGCGCGGTCGGTTCGGGATATGCAGCGACAGGTGGGTGGGCCGACGCAGCATGAGTTTGGGGACGAGTTCGTGGACGTAGCCGTCGGCGAGTGCGATCTCCGGACGACGTCGGAGCAGCTCACCGATGAATGCGTTGGCTTCCATCCGGACGATCGGGGCGCCCAGGCAGGCGTGGGGTCCTCTGCCGAAGGAGAGGTGGCCCGTCGCCGAGTGGTCGCGTTCGAGTTCGAATTCGAGTGCGTCCGCGCCCCAGACCTCCCGGTCCCAGTTCGCCGACTGGAGCCCGATCACGATCTGCTCGTCGACGTCGATGGGGCATCCACCGACGACGGCCGGCTCGTACGGGGTGCACATCACGTATTGGATCGGCGCGTCCCGGCGCAGTGACTCCTCGATTGCCGCCTCGAGGAGTTCGGGCCGTCGCCGGAGCAGTCGCCATCGGTCGCGCTCGGACAACAGCGCGTACATCAGATTCGCGATCAGGCCGGTGGTGGTCTCGGTGCCCGCCAGGATCAGTTGCCACACGTCTACGGCGGCCTGTCCGCGGACGTGGCAAGCTCCCCGGTGGGGGACTGTACCGTCTTCGGTGTAACCCATGAACATGATGGAGTTGCATTCGAATGAGCGTGATGGAAGTGGAACAGTCCGTGATCGGGCCGCAGGCTGAGAAGATGCCGTCGGGGCTCGACGCG
>FSXZ01001480.1_pt1 | contig 19117 bp, 17 predicted proteins | sample 1638121 | NCBI WGS metagenome assembly FSXZ01 (sample SAMEA3914788, study PRJEB12502) | metagenome | biome: forest; material: soil | place: Canada | collected 2011-07-03 | depth 0.1 m
GCGCCCGGGCCGCTGCCGGGCGCCCGCTACGCTGGGCGCATGCATGCCCGGCCCGCGCTGGCCAGGACCGTCGGCCTGGCCGCCGTGCGGTCCTGGCGGGCGCCGCTGGCCATCGTGCCGAGCGGGCTGGGGGCCTGGCTGGGCGCGGCCGGGGCGGGCATGGCGATCCGCGTCCTGGCGGGCCAGGGGACGGCGGCCGCCTTCATCGGGGTGGCCCTCGCGTTCCTGGGCCTGTTCATCCTGGGCTGGCGGGTGGTGGCCGGGATCGTGACCACGCAGCTCCAGGCCACGCACTGACGTCAGCGCCGGTCCGGGCGGCTGCCGGGCCGCCCGCGGCCGGGCTCCCAGGTGAACCCGAGCCGGGTGGCCACGAACTGCATGCTGAGCTCGAAGGCGCCCAGCGGATCCACGACCGGGTCCCCGAGCGCGATCTGGATGGTCAGCCCGTCCAGCAGCGAGCTGAGCGTGACCGCGAACCCGTGCGGGTCGACCGGCCGGAACTCGCCCGCGGCCTGCCCGGCCAGGACCAGGCCGGCGATCTCGTCCCGCCAGCGCTCGTCGGCCTTGCGCCGGACGGCGGCCACCTCGTCGTTGCGGGCGGCCCGCGCCCAGACGTCCAGCCACAGCGTCCAGCTGCTGCCCGGCTCCGGGTCCGCCTCGGGCAGGCAGGCCATGGCGACGATCTCCTCGAGCCGCGCGGCGGCCGCCGGGAGCTGCGCCATCCGCTGCTGGCCCACCGCGTACCAGGCGTCCTCGTAACGCCGGATGGCCTCGGTCAGGAGGTGGTCCTTGGTCTTGAAGTAGTAGATGACCAGGGCCGGGCTCACGCCGGCCCGCTCGGCCACGTCGGCGATCCGGGTGTCGGCGTAGCCGCGCTCGGAGATGACCTCGACGGCGGCGGCCAGCATCTCGGCGCGCCGCTGATCGGCGGTGCCCGTCACGTCGGCCGCGTCGGCCGGGTCTGTCATCGCCTCTGTCCTCTCATCACGGCCAGGATGCCGTATCGGCGGCTCATTCTGGCCCGGTGTCCGCCTTATGATTCCTCGTCATCGCGCCGCTGGCGGTACCAGCACCGAACTGAACGTTCAGTCAGCCAAATCGCGAACGGCGCGGCGGTGGCCGGCGCCGTTCCCGGCGGCGGAGCGCACGCGAGCCCGGCGCGGCCGGGTGGGCCGACGCCGGGCTCTGTGTTACTTGCGTTACTTGCGCGCCGGACTGACTAGCGGCCCTTGTTCTTCCGGGCGCCGCGCTTCTTCTTGGCCATCATGGTCATGGACAGCATCGCCACGCACGCCGCGGCGATCGCCAGGCCCATCTTCATTGAACGCATACTTGGGTTCCTCCCCCGTGTGACCGGCGATGCCCGGGCATTTAGCCCGTTTCGAGAACGGGTATCCCGCCTGGGCATCTGCAGATACGCCGAGGATTACCCGGCTCTCCGGGCCAAACACCAGAATGCGGCGGCACGGGGGTTAATAGTTTGCCGATTCTCTGGCAAAGAACGTAATGCCGCGACGGCCGGGCCGGCCGGGTCAGGCGGGGAGGACGGCCTCGATGGCGGTGACGACCTCGTCGGACTCAGGCTCGGTCCGGGGGCGGAACCGGGCGATGACCTTGCCCTCCGGGTCGATGAGGAACTTCTCGAAGTTCCACTGGATGTCGCCGGCCGCGCCGTCGGCGTCCGGCAGCTCGGTCAGCTCGGTGTAGACCGGGTGGCGGCCCGCGCCGTTCACGTCGATCTTCTCGAACATCGGGAAGGTGACGCCGTAGGTGGCCGAGCAGAACTCGGCGATCTCCTCGGCGCTGCCGGGCTCCTGGCCGCCGAACTGGTTACACGGGAACCCGACGACGGAGAAGCCGCGCTCGGCGAATCGCTCCTGGAGCCGCTCCAGGCCGTTGTACTGAGGCGTCAGCCCGCACTTGGACGCGACATTGACGACCAGCAGGGTCTTGCCGGCCAGGTCGCCGAGCGATCCGGGCTGGCCGTCGAGGGTCGTGAGGGGAATGTCATACAGAGACACGGCGAAGGCTCCTTCGGTGAGGCGTCGGGATCCTCCCCCGACGTTGACGACAACGCATCGCGAGCCGCGCGCATGCCCGGCGCGCTGGCTCTCTACTCGGGCGAGCTGGCGACCGCGCCGGCGGGGCCGTGATTCCAGGCCGGCTCGCCCCGGTAGCCGCGCCCGACCATGGTGATGAACTGGTACACCGCGTCCTCGCCGGGGGCCAGCGGGCCGGGCCGGGCGTGCTCGCCGGACAGCCCGCGCTGCACCGACTCGCAGGCCCGCCAGTCCTGCCGGTTGGTGAGGTCCCAGAAGTCCACGGCGTAGGCCGGATCGAAGCCGGGCCGGGCCGCCGCCTCCGGCGCGAACGACCAGACGCACTCGATCATCGTCCGGTCCGCCGCCAGAGGCACCAGGCGGTGCGTCATCACGTAGTCAGGGTGCAGGCTGAGCAGCACGTTCGGGAAGACGTTGACGTAGATGACCGTCCGCCGCCTGGCGGCGTCCAGGCCGCGCAGCGCCGGGACGCGGCTGGTCCCGTCCAGCGACATGGTGGCCATGCCCGGCCGCAGGTCCATCCAGCCGCCGATCCACGCGCCGCGGGCCGGGTAGTTCTCGCCGCTCTGCGGCGGGCTGACCCGGCACAGCTCCGGGTGGATGGCCGGGCAGTGATAGCACTCGTGGTAGTTCTCGGTCAGGACCTTCCAGTTCGCGGCGGCGTCGTAGCGGTGCCGCCCGGCGATGACCAGGCGCTCGGGCTCGTAGGGCGCGATCACCGGCTCGAGCTCAGCCAGCGCGCCGGCCAGCGGCCCGGCCGCCCCGCCGGAGCCGTCCACGAAGATCAGGCCGTGCCACTCGGCCACCGGGAGCGCGGTCAGGCCCCAGGCCAGCGGGTCGAGCCCGCCGCGCGGGAACCCGGCCGCGAACCGGAGCCCGCCGTCCAGGTCGTAGGTCCAGGAGTGGTACGGGCAGATGATCGCGTTGTGCCGGGCGGACTCGCCCGCGGGCAGCAGCTCGTGGCCGCGGTGACGGCAGGTGTTGGCGAACGCGCGCAGGGTCCCGGCATCGTCGCGGGCCAGCAGCACGCTGCCCGTTCCGGCCGGCTCGGCGCGCTGGTCACCGGGCCGGGCGACCAGGCTGGAGAAGCCCGCGCAGGTCCAGCCGCGGCCGAAGAAGCAGCGCTGCTCCCAGGCGAACACGGCGGGATCGACGTAGGCGGCCGGGGGCAGGGTGGTACTGGCGCCGAATGGCCGCAGCGCGGCCGCGAGCCCGGCCGGGTCGACGGGCGCGGGCGGGTACCGCAGCCCCGCGCTTGCCCCCTGACCGGCCATCCGGTCCAGGCTAAGCGGGCGGCCCGGCCCTGTACAGGCCAGCATCGCACCGGGCGGCCGGAGGGCCGGGATGGGACCCAGTCGGGCGGAGTTGACCATTCCCGGCCGCCGGGCCCGGGTTCGCGGTACCTTAGCGGCACTTGCCCATTACCGGGCGTGACCTGAGGCCGGCCAGACCAGGGATGCGCATATGAACGGCAGTCACGACCGCGCGCGGCGGCCCGCCCGCCCGGCGCATCCCCCCTTCACCGCCTTCCCGATCGCCGCCTACGTGTTCGCGGCCGCCTTCGACACGGCCTCGGTCATCGGGGGGTCAGGGCACTCCTGGGCCGGGCAGTTATGGCATGCCGGCACGTTCGTCCTGATCGCCGGCCTCGTGACGTGCCTGCCGGCCATGGGCACCGGGTTCCGGGACCTGATCCGGTTCGCGGCCCGCTGGCCGGGCGACACCGGGCCGAGCACGACCTCGGCCCGGTCCACCCCGACGGTGGCGGCTCACGTCGTGGTCATGGCCGGCACGTTCATGATCGGCTCCGGGGACCTGGCCTGGCGGCTTAGCGAGCCGGGCACCCGGGCCGCGTCGCCGCTGGGCGCGGCGGCCCTGTCGCTGGCCGCCGCGGCCGTGGCGTGCACGGGCGGGTTCCTCGGCGGCCGGCTGGTTTTCCGGCACGGGATCGGGGTGACGGGCGGCGCGGCGCTGGTGCTGGGCGGCGGCGCGAATGGGCCCGGGGCCGAATCCGAGTTGCCGGAACCGGCCGCCGGGGATGATCATGTCCGGGGAGCGCAGGACGCCCGGGACCCGGGGGCCGCGCCAGCCGGGCCGGCCTCAGTCGCCGGCGCACGGCGGCGACCACCCCGCTGACCTGGGCATTGGCAACGGGGCCGCGCTCGCCGAGGGAAGGTCAGGGGGACGTGGCGGGCGTGGCGCATCCCGAGCTGACCCCGGTTCCCGGTGAAGCCCGGCGCAGCCGGGTGCCCCTGTCGCCCCGGCTCCGGGCGCTGCTCATCTTCGTGTGCCTGCTGGTGCTGGTGGACACCGTGTTCTTCACCGCGCTCACTCCCCTGCTGCCGTACTACGTTCGCACCGCCGGGCTGACGAAGGCCGGGGCCGGGCTGCTGGTCGCCTCCTATCCGCTGGGCACCCTGGTCGGCGCGCTGCCCGGCGGGATCCTGACCTCCCGGCTGGGCTGCCGCGTGGCGGTGGTGCTCGGGCTGGCGCTGATGAGCGGGTCCACGCTCGTGTTCGGCTGGGCCTCGGCGCCGGGCCTGCTGGACCTGGCCCGGTTCGTCCAGGGCCTGGGCGGGGCCTGCACCTGGGCCGCCGGCCTGGCCTGGGTGACGACGGTCGGCCCGCCCGAGCGGCGCGGCGAGCTGCTCGGCACCACGCTCGGGGCCGCCATCGGCGGGGCGCTGCTCGGCCCGGTGGTCGGGGCGGTAGCCAGCCGGACCGGGACCGGGCCGGCCTTCTCGGCGGCCGCGGTGGCCGGCCTGGCGCTGATCGTCGCGGCTTTCCTGGTGCCCCGGCCGCACGCGGCGGATATGCAGGGCCTGCGATCCGCGCTGCCGGCGATCCGCGACCGGCACGTGGCGGCCGGGATGTGGCTGACCGCGGTGCCGGGGCTCGCGTTCGGCGTCGTCGACACGCTCACGCCGCTGCGGCTGGGGGCGCTGGGCGTGACGGCCACGCTGATCGCCGCCACCTTCCTGCTCGACGCCGGGCTGGAGACGGCGCTGTCGCCGCTGGCCGGCCGCCTGGCGGACCGGTACGGCGCGCTCATGCCCATCCAGCTCTCGCTGGCCGTCGCGGTGGCGGTCAGCCTGCTGGCGCCCACCGTCCGGCCGGCCGCCGTGCTCATCGTGGTGCTGGTCCTGGGCCTGCCGAGCTTCGGCACGATGTTCGCCCCGGCCACGGCCCTGCTCAGCGGCGGGGCGGACCGGCTGGGGCTGAGCCAGGGGCTGGCTTTCGGGCTCGGCAACCTGGCCTGGGCGGGCGGCCAGGCCGTCGCGGCCGTGGCCAGCGGCGCCATCGCCCAGGCCACCTCGGACGTGGTTCCCTTCCTGCTGCTGGCGGCCATCTGCCTGGGGACGCTGATCGCGATCCGGCCCGGCGGGCGGCGGGCGGCGGCGCGAGCCGCGGGGGCGATCCGCCGGGCGCGCGGGCGGCCGCGGTCCTAGAGACCGCGGCCCGGCCGCGGCCGGGCCGCCGGCATCCTTCCGGTTAACGGCGTTCATCCAGCGGCCTAAGCGGGCGTGGCGGTCCGGCCCGTGCGGCGGTTCCGGGCCGCGCCCGGCGTACTGTGCAAGAGTGAGCGGACGGGCCGTCCTGTGGGACTTTGACGGGACGCTGGGCACCAGGCCGGGCCACTGGAGCGGCTGCCTGGTCGAGCTGCTGGACATCCGCCAGCCGGGGCACGGGCTCACCCCGGACGACCTGATGCCCTTCCTGCGCAGCGGCTTCCCGTGGCACGAGCACGACCGGCCGCACCCGGAGCTCAGCGAACCCGACGCATGGTGGCGGTACGTCGGGCAGACGCTGCTGTCCGTCCTGACCAGCGCGAAGATCTCGGCCGACCAGGCGGCCGCCGACCTGGCGCACTTCCGCGACCTGTACCTGGACATCACGCGCTGGTCGGCGTTCCCGGACTCGGCGGCGGCCCTGGCCCAGACGGCGGCGGCCGGATGGCGCAACGTGATCGTCAGCAACCACGCGCCCGAGCTGACGGACCTGGTCCGCGGCCTGGGCCTGGATGCCCACGTCGACGCGGTCATCACCTCAGCGCGGTGCGGCTACGAGAAGCCGCACCCGGCCATCTTCGACCTGGCCCGGCGCGCGGCCGGGGACCCCGAGACCCTCTGGATGGTCGGCGACAACCCGGTGGCCGACATCGCGGGCGCGGGCAAGGCCGGCATCCCCGGCATCCTGGTCCGGACCGCGATCGACAACCCGGTTTTCCTGGCCATGATCGAGCGCAATTTCGCGCACGGGGACTGGCGGGACTGGCGCGCGTACTGCGCAGCGACGGCCCCGACGGCGCAGGACGCGGCCCGGCTCATCGTCAGCGGCACCGTCCCCGGCCGGTAACCGGTACCCGGCGCCCGGCCCGCCGCCGGCTACCGGTCCGCGGGCGCCAGGACGGACGGCACGTCGCTGACATAGAGCCAGCGCCGGTTCTCCCGCACGAACTTGCTGTTCTGGTGCTCGATCCCGATCTGGCCGCCGATCTCGTAGTGCGCCTCGAACTCGACCGTCCCGTCCGTGTCGAACACCCCGCCGCCGGACCTGGCCAGCACGTCGAGCCGGGTCCAGCGGCCGCCCTCGGGCAGGATGACCTGGGCCGGCCGGGTCCTCGGGTGCCAGGTCTCCCACAGGTACCCCACGTTGCCGACGGCGAAGGCGCTGTACCGGGACCGCATGAGCGCATCGGCGGTCGGGGGGCTGGCCTCGCCCCGGTGGAACCGGCCGCAGCAGTCGTCATACGTTTCCCCGGAACCACAGGGACACTGGTCGGTCATCATGCCCCCAGTCTGGCGGACGCTGCCGGGTCAGGCCGCCACAAACCACACTCCGCCTGACCTCAGGCCCGTTAGTCGCCCGGACCGCCCGTCCGGCGCGAACCCGGCCGCTCAGGCCGGCGGTTCCGGCGCGGCCCCGGCCAGGACCGCGGCCACGACCTTGCGCACCGCGGCCTCGTCCGGCGCGGTGCCCGGCTGCCCGGCGAACAGCAGGTGCCCGGTCCCGATCAGCGTCAGCGCGAGGGTGCCCGCGTCGGCATCCGGCGCGACGCGGCCCAGGTCCTGCTCGACGCCGAGGTAGACGGCGATCATGGCCGCGGCCTCGGTCAGGACCGGCAGGCCCGCGGGCGTGACCAGGCGCAGCCGGGCGCGCAGGTCATCCCGGAAGGTGACCAGGGCCAGGATCCCCAGGGCCACCGGCCCGAACACCTCCGTCAGCGCGCTGGTGAGCAGGCCGGCGACGGTCCCGGTGCCCGCGGCCGCGCGCAGGGCGTCGGCCTGGTCGCCCATCCGGAGGATATGGCCGAGGACGAGCTGGGCCAGGAAGTCGTCGAAATCGGCGAAGTGGCGGTGCAGGACGCCCTTGGCGCAGCCCGCCTCCGCGGTGACCGCCCGGCTGGTCAGGCCGGCCGGCCCGGCCCGGAGCAGGATCCGCTCGGCGGCGGCGAACAGCTGGTCGCGCGGGTCGCGCAGAGCGGTCCCGGTCGGCACTGCGGATCCCCGCCTTTCCCGGCCCGGCCCGGTCCCGCCGGGGCGAGCGGGCACCCGGCCCGTTGAGGAGTGGGCATGCGCCCACTATGGTGGGCGCATGCCCACACTACCGCCGGGACCAGCGCCGGCTCCCGAGCCCCAGCGCCCCGGCGCCCCGGCGGGGGCGACCGGGATCGATCCTCGCCAGGCTCATCAGGCCCGGTCGGTCGCGGAGTCGTTCGGCGCGGACCCGGAACGCTACGACCGTACCCGGCCCCGCTATCCCGGCGCCCTGGCCGAGCGCGTCATCGCGGCCAGCCCCGGCCCCGAGATCCTCGATGTCGGCACCGGCACGGGCATCGCCGCCCGCCAGTTCCAGGCGGCCGGGGCCCGGGTCCTCGGCGTCGAGCCCGATCACCGGATGGCCGACTTCGCCCGCCGCGCCGGCGTGCCCACCGAGGTGGCTACGTTCGAGGACTGGGACAGCGCCGGCCGCCAGTTCGACGCGGTCATCGCCGGCCAGGCCTGGCACTGGGTCGACCCGGTCGCCGGCGCGGCCAAGGCGGCCCGGGTCCTGCGGCCGGGCGGCCGGATCGCCCTGTTCTGGTACGTGTTCCAGCCCCCGCCGGAGCTGGCGCAGGCCTTCGCCGACGTCTACCACCGGGCCGTGCCGGACGCGCCGTTCGCCCCCGCCGGGACCAGCCGCCGGATCCTGCCCACCCTCGAGGCCTACTCCGCGTTCTTCACCCGGGCCGCCGACGGCATTGGCCAGGCCGGGGCGTTCGGCGCGGCCGAGCAATGGCGCTTCGACTGGGACCGCTCCTACACCCGCGACGAGTGGCTCGATCAGGTCCCCAGCTTCGGCGGCCACAGCCTGATCCCGCCCGCCCGGCGGGCCGAGCTGCTGGCGGGCCTGGGGGCCGTGATCGACGCCGCGGGCGGCACCTTCCGCACCTATTTCACCGCCGTCGCGGTCACCGCCGCCCGGTCCGCCGCGATGGCGCCCGCCGCCGGCGCGGGCCGGCCGCCAGGAGCGCCCGGGCGGCCGGGCTAGCGGCCCGCGCGCCCGGCGCTCCCCCCGGACTGGACCCGGGGCCGGCGGCGGCCCTAATCTCGACTTAAGAGACTGGTTTTACCGGTTGGATGAGGAGCCGCAGAGCTATGAGCACTACCACGTCGCTGAACGAGGTCGATCTAGAGGCCGTCGGGACCCTGGTCGAGACGATTCAGCAGGACCCCGCGGCGGCCCAGACGACCTGGGCCGCGAATGTCCGCTGGACGGGGGCATTCCGGTCCGAGAGCCAGGTCCGAGCGTTCCCGCCCGCCGCGTCGGACGAGCCGTCCGGCCTGGGCGGCAGCGACACCGCCCCCAATCCCGTGGAGCAGCTGCTGGCCGCGCTCGGGAACTGCCTCGCGGTCGGCTACGCGGCCAACGCCTCGGCCGCCGGCATCACCATCAAGGACCTGAACATAGCGGTAGCGGGCGACGTGGACCTGCGGAGCTTCCTCGGCCTCAGTCCGGGGCACGCCGGCTTCTCGGCCATCCGGGTCTCCGTCGACCTGGACACCGATGCCGACCCGGACGCGGTGGCCGAGCTGCACCGCCGGGTGGCGGCTAGCTCGCCGGTCGGCCACACCCTGCAGGCGGCCGTGCCGGTCGAGATCACCCCGGCCTGATCCACCCCGGCCGGAGGCCGCGGACATAAGGACGCCCTGAGCCAGCACAGGCTCAGGGCGTCCGTGGCGTCCGGCGACGCCACGACAGTGGAGGTGGCGGGAATCGAACCCGCGTCCTTCAGTACATCACCAGGGCTTCTCCGAGCGCAGCCTGCTGTGTTTTTCTCGGCCCCGGCAGTCACGCAGGCAAGCTGCCGACGGGCTCAGTCACTGTTTGATGTCCCGCCTGGTCCCGCGACCGGACCAGGCGGTTGATCCTCCTAGCTGATGCCAGGCACCGGGCCGGAGGAACTCCCGGACTGACAGCACTACCTTCTACTCGCGGTTATTAGGCCGCGAGGGCGAAGGCGTTGCGACTGCGCGTTGAATTGGCAGTTATATCGTTGCGGTATCTGGATTTTCGAGGTAGGCACCGCAGCCCTCGGCTCGCTTCCCCTGGATCAACCACCGAAGTCGAAGCCAATCACCCCCTGTGGAGTTGTACGGAGCACGTTACCGGACGCGCTCCACCGGGTCCAACGAGCAAGCGGCCCCGGGTATGCCCGGCCCGGCCGCGGGCCGGCCCGCCAGAACGGGCAATCGCCGCATAACCCCGCCCGGTACGCAGAACGCCCGATGGGGCGGCCGCAGAGCGCGGGTCCCACCGGGCATCCATAGGTGGTGATGAGGAGGCCCCCGCGGGCGCTGGCGGTGGCCGAAGAATGCGCCCGCGGGGGTCGACCGGCAGGGTCGGGGCCGGTCCCGTGGCCGGGCCTCCCCCGAGATGAGGCCCGGTTTTTCTCATCACGACTGGGCCGCAACCCCCCAAGCGGCACCCCAGTCACTGTCTAAGACGTCGGAACGCGATCAGAAGGTTGCTCCCAGTTGTCAAAATGCAGGTAATACGCGGGTCATCACCCGGACTCACCGCACTGCGCCCGGCGAGACGGACTTGGCCCGGCATATCGGCCGCCCGCCGCAGGCCGCCCGCAGGCCGCCGGGCACGCCCCGGAGCCCCGGCCGGCGCCACCCGCCGCCGCCCGCGCTCAGCCCTGCAGGTTGCTCAGGAACGTCCCGGCCAGCGTGGCCGCCGAGGTGTCGGGCGACCGGGTGAACTCCAGGATCGCGAAGGCGACCCCGCCCTGGTAGCCGACGAACCAGGAGGAGCCCAGTCCCTTGCCGACGGAGCCGGCGGCGGTACTGCCGACCTGCCCGTAGATCGGGCTCCCGCCGGCGTCGGCCGCCTCCCCCGCGCCGCTGGTGACGGTGGCCCGCATCAGCGCGCGCAGCGACGCGATGGTCTGGGCGTCGAACGGGCGGGTGGGCTTGGCCGCCGGGTCGGCCGGGCTGGTGACCAGGGCGGGCGTGGCCCAGCTGCCCGACTGGACGACCCCGGCGGCCAGCGCCATGGCCAGCGGGCTGACCCGGACGCCCGCGCCGCCGACCGAGGTGGCGGCGATCTGGCCGTACCCGGACGGGCTGCCGATGGTGCCGGAGCTGGCGTTGATCCGCAGCTGCCACTTGGCGCCGATCCCGAAGTCGGTGGCCGCCGTGACCAGGTCATGCGCGGTCAGCTGCATCGACAGGCCCGCGAAGGCCGTGCCGCAGGCATGCGCGAAATCCACCGAGAACAACGGCTGGGCGCCCAGGTCGGCTTCGACCGGCTCATTGGAGAAACTCTGGCCGCCGACGCTGTTCTGGGCCTTGCACGGAATGCGGCTCGTGACGTCGAAACCGCTCTGCAGCAGGGCGGCCGTCGAGATGATGGTGAAGGCCTGGCCGGGCTGGTAGAGGCCGGCCAGCGGGTCGACTTCCGGCATGCCCGATCCGTGCTGGGCCGCGACGGCCAGGATCTTGCCGGTGCCGGGCTGGATGGCGACGATGGCCGCGCTGCCGGCGTGCGACGTGAGGGCCTGGTCGGCCGCGAGCTGCACCCGGCGGCTGATGGTGGTCCGGACCGGCATGCCCTCGGTGCCCTTCCAGCTGTGCAGCACCTGGACCTGGTGGCCGGCCGCGTTCTGGACGACCACGGAGGTGGCCGCCGAGCCGGTCAGCGTCCGCTGGTAGGCCTGCTGGAGGCCGGACAGCCCGACGGTGGCGCCGGGCCGGTAGGGTACCCCGTCGGCCCGGAGCACCGCGGCCGTCTCGGTGCCGACCGATCCGGTGACCGCGGGCGCGATGCTGTCGAACAGGCGCGTGAAGCGCCGCTGCACCACGAGGCCGGGCACCTTGGCCAGCTGCGCCCGCCAGCCGGCGTAGGTGGAGGGCTGGAGCTGGAGCAGCGCCAGGAAGGGCGTCGAGGGCGCGGCGACGATCTGGCCGTAGACCTGGGCCGGGTCCAGGCCGGTCACGCCGGCCAGGGCGTCGGCGGTCGCCGTCGGGTCGGCCAGGGCGCCGGGGCGCACCCCGACCGCGTAGACGAGCGAGGGGACGGCCAGCGGGCGGCCGGACTCATCCTCGAGCTGCGCCCGGCCGGGCATGCTGCCCACCACGGCCAGCCGGTCGCCCGCCCCGAGGCCGGGCACGATGACCGCCGGGCTCCAGACCACGTGCCAGCCGGAGCTGCCGTCGCGCAGGGCGAACCGGCCGTGGTAGGTCCAGTTCAGGCCGCTGCTGCCCAGGTCGACCGAGGCCTGGAAGGTGGCGGTGGCCCGGTTCCCGTGCTGCGAGATGCTGGCGATCTGCAGGACCAGGTCGGCCGCGTCGAGCTGGCGGTAGGCGCCGGCCAGCGCCGTGGTCACCACGGCGGGCTGGCCCGTGGTCATGGCCGCGGCATTCTGGTAGTGCCCGCTCTCCCAGGCCAGCAGGAACGACTGCACCGTCGGCTCGGCCGACGCCTCGCCCCCCTTGACCAGGCCGAAACTGACGATCCCGATGATCACCACGACCGCGGCGATCTTTCCGATCATGGCTCGCGGCAGTCTCGCCACCACGGTTCCCCCGGCTTTCCTGTCCCCTTCACCGGTCCCCCCGGGCCGGGTATCCCGCGGCGGCCCCGGCGCCGCGGGCGCGGCTACGGGGCGCGGAGCGCGGTGGGCGGCGTGCGCTCCGCGGCTACGCGTGCGCGACGTCATCCGCCACCCCGTTACCTCCGCCGCCGCAAAGCACGGTCGACCTCCCTGGCCGCATCCTTCTCGGCCAGGTCGTGGCGCTTGTCGTACGTGCGCTTGCCCCGGGCCAGCGCCAGCTCGACCTTGGCCCGCCCGTCCTTGAAGTACAGCGACAGCGGGACCAGCGTCGAGCCGCGCTCGCGAGTGGCGGTCTCCAGCCGGTCGATCTCCTTGCGGTGCAGCAGCAGCTTACGGGTCCGGCGCGGCTCATGGTTGGTCCACGTGCCGAGCGTGTACTCGGGGATGTGAACGTTGTGCAGGAAGGCCTCGCCGTCGGTGATCTGGCCGAACCCGTCGGTCAGGGAGGCCCGGCCGGCCCGGAGCGACTTCACCTCGGTGCCGGTCAGCACCAGGCCCGCCTCGACCGTGTCGTCAATGTGGTAGTCAAACCGGGCGCGCCGGTTCCGCGCGATGATTTTCGTGCCCTGTTCCGCTGCCACCGGTTCGCCCGTGCTTCCTGCTCGCCCCGTGCTCGTGGTTGATTACGCGCCTCAGCTTGTTCGGCAGCCTAGCCGTGCCCCGTGCCGTGGCCATCACACTCGCAGGTAGCGCCTGAGGGTCAGGAACGAGGTCGCCCCGCACAGCAGCAGCCCGATGATCATAGCGAGCACGACGACCTCCACGAGATCGGCCGTGGTGAGCTGAACGTTGAACGGGAAGTACTGCTGGAGGCTGTCCAGCCCGATGGACTTGACCGCGATGAGCAGCCCGGTGGCCACCAGCCACCCGGCCAGGCCGGCGATCATGCCCTCGACCAGGAAGGGCAGCTGGACGTAGAAGTTCGAGGCGCCGACCAGGCGCATGATGCTGGTCTCCCGGCGCCGGTTGAAGGCGGACAGCCGGATGGTGTTGGCCACCAGCAGGATGGCCGCGATGATCAGGATGATGGCGATGATCACCACCGCGTTCCGGGCGCCGTCCAGCAGCTTGTAGAACTTGTCCAGGACGGCCGAGTCGGCGACCACCATGTCGACGCCCGGCGCGCCGTCCACCACGGAGGCGACCTGGGACGTGTCGGCCTCGGTGTTCTTGAGCCGGATCTGGAACGAGCTCGGGATCGAGTTGGCCGGGGTGGCCGAGACCAGCGACTGGTTGCCCGCGAACTCCTGCTTGAACTGCTGGTAGGCCTGGGTCTGGGACACGAAGGAGACGCTGCGGACCTGGCGGTCGCCGGTCAGCTCCTGGCGGATCTGGGTGATCTCCGCCGGGGTGGCCGGGCCGTTGCGGGTGCACTGCGGGCTCACGCTGGCCGTCGTGCACAGGTAGACCGACAGCTGCACTCGGCCCTGCCAGTAGGTCCGGGTGTTGTTCACCTGCTTGACGAACAGCAGGCCCGTCCCCAGCAGCGACAGGCTGATGGCCACCACCACGATCAGCGCGACCGTCATGGTCAGGTTGCGCCGCAGGCCGATCCATACCTCATGGAGGACGAATTGGGCACGCATGTCGTATTTCCCTCGGCAATCAGGTTAAGCGGGCGGGTTAGTAGGCCTGGCCGTAGACCCCGCGCGACTGATCGCGCACGACCTTGCCGTACTCCAGCTCGATGACCCGCTTGCGCATCGAGTCGACGATCGCCGCATCGTGCGTGGCCATGACGACCGTGGTCCCGGTCCGGTTGATCCGGTCCAGCACCTTCATGATGCCGATCGAGGTCGCGGGGTCGATGTTCCCCGTCGGCTCGTCCGCGAGCAGGATCATCGGACGGTTGACGAACGCGCGGGCCATGGCGACCCGCTGCTGCTCGCCGCCGGACAGCTCGTCCGGCATCCGGTCCCGCTTGCCTTCGAGGCCGACCAGGTCGATGACCTCGGGGACGACCTTGCGGATGAAGCGCCGCGGCTTGCCGATCACCTCCAGCGCGAAGGCGATGTTCTGGTACACGTTCTTGCTCGGCAGCAGCCGGAAGTCCTGGAAGACGCAGCCGATCCGGCGCCGCAGGTGCGGCACCTTCCAGTTGGTCAGGCGGGCCAGGTCCTTGCCGGCCACGTGAATCCGGCCCTCGGTGGGGCGCTCTTCCTTCAGCACCAGCCGCAGGAAGGTGGACTTGCCCGACCCGGATGGCCCGACCAGGAAGACGAACTCACCCTTCTCAACGTCAAGGGTGACGTTCTCCAGGGCCGGGCGGCTCTGGTTGGGGTACGTCTTGGTGACGTTATCGAAGTGGATCACTGGCCCATCACACGCGGTAGACGAGATCCTGACAGGCTTAGCCAGGAAGCTGGAGGGGTATTACTCGAACCCTGGGTTGGCCTGCGGCCAGTCTAGGGGGGAAACTGGGTTGGAACGTCCAACATCGTCGAAGTGACCGGGCTGTCCGCCGGCCCCGGAGGAAGCTAGATGAGCTGCGAGCATCTGATCTGCGCCGCGTGTGCCGGACCAGTCGCCGAGGGCCGGTGCCCGACCTGCCGGCAGTCCCGGGAGCACGTGCACCACGACAGCCACGGCCTGAGCCTGCCGCTCCTGCTGGCCGCCGCGCTGGTCCTGGTCCTGCTCGGGCTGGCCGCGATGCACCTGGGCCACTAGCCCGCCGGCCACCGCCCCCGGGCCCGCCCGGGCGGGGGCCCGCACGGCCGGGCGTGACCGGCCCCTGGCGTGACCGCCCCGGCTACAGGCCCTTCTGGCGGAGCCAGCGGATCTCCGCCTCGATGAACCCGTCGATCTCGCCGTCCATCACCGCCGCGGTGTTACCGGTCTCGTAGCCGGTCCGCAGGTCCTTGATGTTCTGGTACGGGTGCAGGACATAGCTGCGGATCTGGGTCCCCCAGCTCCGCCCGCCGTCGCCGCGCAGCTCGTTCAGCTTGGCCGCCTGCTCCTCGCGCTTGCGCTCCAGCAGCTTGGCCTGGAGCACCGCCATCGCGCTGGCCCGGTTCTGGATCTGGCTGCGCTCGTTCTGGCACGACACGACGATGTTGGTCGGCAGGTGGGTGATCCGGACCGCGGAGTCGGTGGTGTTGACCCCCTGGCCGCCCGGCCCGCTCGACCGGAACACGTCGATCCGCATCTCGTCCTCAGGGATCTCGATGTGGTCGGCCTGCTGGACGACGGGCAGGATGTCCACGCCGGCGAACGAGGTCTGCCGGCGGCCCTGGTTGTCGTACTTGGAGATCCGCACCATCCGGTGCGTGCCGTGCTCGCCGCGCAGCGTCCCGTAGGCGTAGGGCGCCTTGACGGCGAACGTGGTCGACTTGATCCCGGCCTCTTCGGCGTAGGAAGTGTCGTACACCTCGGACGGGTAGCCGTGCCGCTCCGCCCAGCGCAGGTAGATCCGGCGCAGCCCCTCGGCCCAGTCAGCCGCGTCCGCCCCGCCGGCCTGGGCGGTGATGGAGATCAGCGCCTCCCGGGCGTCGTACTCGCCCGAGAGCAGGGTGCGGATCTCGAGCTGCTCGATCTCGGCCCGGCTGGAGGCCAGCTCGCGGACGGCCTCCTCGCGGGTCGGCTCGTCGTTCTCGCTCTCGGCCAGCTCGAACATGATGGCCACGTCGTCCAGCCGCTGCCGCACGGCGGCCAGCCGGTTCAGCTCGCCCTCCAGGTAGGACAGCCGCCGGGTGACCGCCTGAGCCTGGTCCTGGTCGGACCACAGCTCCGGGTCGACCGACCGCTCCCGCAGCCCGTCCGCCTCCTTGCGCATCGCGTCGGGGTTGAGGACGGCCTCTACGCTGTTGAGCTTCGACACTAGTTCCGAGATCTCACCCGCAGCGTCGCTTGCCATACTAGAAGCGTACGCGAACGCGGCTAGCTACCAGTATCGGCCGCCCAATATTGTGATCGGTGCAATCGCCCGTGCAGGCGGCACTTGCAACAGGCGCGTGCAGCCGCCTCGTGCATGATCGGCGTACGGCCAGCTCACGGACGCGAAGCGGCCGCCCGGGCGCCCGGCCCCGCCGGCCCGGCGCGACCTCGTATCTCCCCTGAAAGCCCGGCATTTCGCCGAAACGGGCTCATCCGGCGCGGGGCACCCGCGTACCGGCGGGTCCGGCCGCCCCGCGCCGGGCGGAGCCGGCCGCCCGGCGCGCCCGCCCGCTACGCCGGCAGCCCGCTGGCGGCGGCCAGGGTGCGGACCGCCCGGACCGCGACCGACAGGGTGGCCACGCTGAAGTCGTTGCTCTCCCAGATCTCGGTCAGGGTCTGCGCGGCCCGCCGGACCGCCGAGCTGTTGCGCTCCTCCCAGGCGGCCAGCCGCTGCTCCGGCGGGCCCGGCTCGGTGACGGTCAGCACGTCCCGGACCAGCGCGGCGTGGGCGGCGTACAGGTCGTCGCGGATGGCGCCGCGGGCCATGGTCGACCACCGGTCCTGGCGCGGCAGCGCCGTGACCATGTCGCGCAGCCGGGCGATCTGGAGCTGGTCGGCCAGCTCGAAGTAGACCGCCGCCGTCTCCGTGGCCGGCCGGCCGGTGCCGCGGGCGATGTCGACGATGTCGAAGGCCGCGTAGGCGGGCACCATGGCCGCCAGCCGGCTGGCCAGCGGGCCGGGCACGCCGCGCCCGGTGTACAGGTCGTGGCGGTCGGTGTACCCGGCCAGGTCCCGGCCGGCCAGCAGGCCGGGCAGCTCCCGCCCGACGGCCAGGACGCCCTCGGCGAAGTAGTCGATGGTGGGCTGGATCTCGAACGGCGGGCGGCGGTTGTGCAGCAGCCAGCGCGCGGCCCGCTCCCCCAGCTTGCGCCCCTCGAGCAGGGCCGTGATCTGGACCGAGGTCTCGACCTGGCCGTCCAGGGCCTCGAGCTCCGCCCAGAACCCGGCCAGGTCGAAGACCTCGCGGGCGACCAGCCAGGCGGCTGTGATCTCGGGCACCGAGGCCCCGGTCTCCTCATTGAGCCGGAAGGTGAACGTGATGCCCGACCGGTCCACCATGTCGTTGACCGCCGCGGTGGTGATGATCTCCCGGTGCAGCCGGTGGTCGCGCATCCGGCCGGCGTAGCGCTCGCGCAGCGGCGTCGGGAAGTAGTCAACCAGGACCCGCTGCAGGTACGGGTCGTCGGGCAGGTCGCTGGCCAGCACCTCCTGGGTGGACGCGATCTTGGTCTGGGCGAGCAGGACGGCGAACTCGGGCACGGTCAGGCCGGCGCCCGCCGACCGCCGCTCGGCGATCTCCCGGTCGCCCGGCAGCACGTCCAGCCGCCGCCGGATCCGGCGGTCCAGCTCCAGCCTGCGGATGTAGCGGGCGTGCACGTGGAGCATCGCGACGTCCTGGGCGCGGGAGGCGGCCAGCGCCCGGTTCTGCCGGTAGTTGTGGGCCAGGACCAGGGCGCCGACCTCGTCGGTCATCTCGTGCAGCAGCGCGTTGCGGTCCGGCTCGGTCAGCGTGCCGTCGCGGACCTCGGCATCGAGCAGGATCTTGATGTTGACCTCGTGGTCGGAGGTGTCCACGCCCGCCGAGTTGTCGATCGAGTCGGTGTTGACCAGGCCGCCGGTCAGCGCGTACTCGATCCGGGCCTCCTGGGTCAGGCCCAGGTTGCCGCCCTCGCCGACCACCCTGACCCGCAGCTGCGAGGCGTCGATCCGGAGCCCGTCGTTGGCCCGGTCCCCGACGTCGGCGCTGGACTGGGCGGTGGCCTTCACGTAGGTGCCGATGCCGCCGTTCCACCACAGGTCGACCGGCGCGGCCAGGATGGCCGAGATGAGCTGGTCCGGGGACAGGGCGCGGGACCCGGCCTCCAGCCCGAGGGCCGCCGCGGCCTGCGGTGACACCTGGACGGACTTGGCTGACCGGGGCCACACGCCGCCGCCCGGAGAGATCAGCGCCGGGTCATAGTCGGCCCACGACGACCGGGGCAGGTCAAACAGCCGCTGCCGCTCGGCGAAGCTGGCCGCCGGGTCGGGATCGGGGTCCACGAACACGTGCCGGTGGTCGAACGCGGCCACCAGCCGGATGTGCCGCGACAGCAGCATCCCGTTGCCGAACACGTCACCGGACATATCGCCCACGCCGGTCACGGTGAAGTCGTCGGTGTCGACGTTGACCCCGAGCGTCTGGAAGTGGAACCGGACCGACTCCCAGGCCCCGCGCGCGGTGATGGCCATCTTCTTGTGGTCGTAGCCCTCCGAGCCGCCGGAGGCGAAGGCGTCCCCCAGCCAGAACCCGCGGCTGGTGGCGATCTCGTTGGCGGTGTCGGAGAAGGTGGCCGTGCCCTTGTCCGCGGCCACGACCAGGTAGGGGTCGTCACCGTCGTGCCGGACGACGCGGGGCGGCCCGGCCACCCGGCCGGCCTCCAGGTTGTCGGTGACGTCCAGCATGGCGCTGATGAACATCCGGTAGCAGGCCAGCACCTCGCCCTGGTAGGCCTCGCGGTCGGCCGGGTCCGGCAGCCGCTTGCAGACGAACCCGCCCTTGGCCCCCGACGGCACGATGACCGCGTTCTTGACCTCCTGGGCCTTGGCCAGGCCGAGGATCTCGGTGCGGAAGTCCTCGCGCCGGTCCGACCAGCGCAGCCCGCCGCGCGCGACGTAGGCGAACCGCAGGTGGACGCCCTCGAACCGGGGCGAGTACACGAACAGCTCGAACACCGGCCGCGGCGCGGGCAGGTCGGGGACCCGGGCCGCGTCCAGCTTGACGACCAGGTACGGGACCTGGATGAAGGCCCCGGCGAAGTAGTTGGTGCGCAGCGTGGCGGCGATCAGCCCCCAGTAGGTCCGCAGGATGCGGTCCTGGTCCAGGCTGGCCACCTCGTCCAGCTCGCCGCGGATCTCCTCGGCGATGGCCTCGCTGCGCTCCTGCTCGCCCAGCTGGTGGGCCGGGTCGAACCGGGACTCGAACAGCCGCACCAGCAGCCGGGTGACGGTCGGGTTGGACCGCAGCACCTGCTCGATGTAGTCC
>FSXZ01001499.1_pt1 | contig 19070 bp, 17 predicted proteins | sample 1638121 | NCBI WGS metagenome assembly FSXZ01 (sample SAMEA3914788, study PRJEB12502) | metagenome | biome: forest; material: soil | place: Canada | collected 2011-07-03 | depth 0.1 m
AGTGCATGGCGTGCACGGGGTCCGCCTCGTCCCGGGCGGCCAGGACGCCGGCCGCCACCATGCGCCCGGCGGCGAAGGCGGCGGTCGTCCCGCGGCCGCAGTCGATGCCCGGATCGGCCAGCCAGCGGGCCAGGAAGCCCGCGTCGAAATGCCAGCCGTACTGATCCAGCTCCTCAATGTCCGCGAACAGCCCGGTCATGGCGGGCACGTCGGCCAGGCCGACCGGGCGCCACTGCCCCGCATCGGAAGCCATGCCGCGAGCATCGGCCCCCGCCGCCGGCCGGGCAACTCATTTTCGGGCGGCCCGCCATTTCCGGGTGGCCAGTCGTTACCTGGCGGCGAGTCGTTACCGGCCGGCCCGTCGTAACGGGCGGCCAGTCGTACCGGGCGCCAGTCATTTCCAGGCCGTCAGGCGTTACCGGGCCGCGTCGGCCAGCACCTTCAGGACCGCGACCTGCTGCCGTTCCAGCCGCCGGACGGCCCGGCGGCCCAGGCCGGCCGCGAGGAAGGCGCCGCTGGCCAGCCCGGCGGGGACCGCCGCCCAGGCCAGCCCGCCCAGGTGCCCGGCCCGGGCGGCGGCCAGGACCAGGACCGGCACGGCCGCGGTGAGCGCGACGGCGACCAGGGCAATGTGCACCTTCAGCGACCAGGCCGGGCCGGGGCTGCCGGTCTCGTCCAGCGGCTGGACACTGATCAGCGATCCCAGCGGGGCCAGGCCGGCCGCGCCGCCGAGGACGGCCAGCAGCACGCCCAGCGCGGCCGGCCACGCCGCGCGCTGGCCGCTCAGCGCGGTGAGGGCAATGGTGACCGCGAGAGCGTACGGCCCGACGATGATCAGCCACGCCCACTGCCGCCCGCGGATGTCGGCCCGCGCCGCGCCGGGGGTCATCACGGTCAGCCACAGGCTGGTGCCGTCGGAGCCGTACAGGTTGCACGCGCACGCGCCCGCGATCACCGCGGTCAGGATGCCCGCGTAGGGCAGCATCACGCTGGTGCCCGTAGTCACCCGCGGGATCGCGCACGCGGCCGCCCCGACCAGGAGCGCGATCAGCAGGCAGGTCAGCCGGATCGGGTCCCGTCCCCACAGCCGGAGTTCCCTGGCCGTCACCGCGCCCGCGGGCGTGCGGGGCAGCACGGCCCGGCCGCGATCGTGCGCGGCGCCCCGCCGCGCCGGGCGCGCTGAGGCGTTCATCCGCCGGGTCAGGACGGCCGGCCAGCACGCGGCCAGGGCCGCCGCCGCGGCGGCCAGGCCGCCCAGGGCCAGGGCCGCCCGGAGCCAGTCGCCCCTGGCCGCCGCCGCGACGGCCACCGGTCCCCAGCCGCTCGGCAGGACCCGCAACGTGGTCTCCAGCCAGGGCACCGAGCCGTTCCGGAGCGCCGCGACGAGCGCGGGCAGCAGGATGGCGGCGACGGCCAGCGCGCTCAGGGCGACGGCGACGACGATAGTGCCCGTGTCGTGGCCGCGGCGCGAGCCGGGGCCGAGGACGGCCCCGGCCACGGTGGCCAGCACGCTGGACAGGGCCAGGGTCAGCAGGACGGCGGCGGCGCCGGTGATGGCCGGGGCGAGCCCGAGCCGGGCGCCGCGCGCGACCAGCGCGGCCAGCGCCACGGCCAGGAACAGCCCGCCCGGGTCGAGCGCGCCGACGGCCAGCAGCGAGAACGCCAGCCGGCGGCGCGGCAGCGGCAGCAGGGCGAACAGCTCCGGCCGCAGCACCGGGTCGCCGCCCAGCGCGCTCTGCGCGGTCCGGCCGCCCAGCCACAGCACGAATACCAGGGCCAGCACGCTGGTGCCCGCCCCCGGGGACGGGTACCGGACCAGGCCGACCCACACCGTCCCCAGCGCCGACGCGAGGATCAGCACGGCCAGCACCAGGAGGGCGGCGGGGTTCGTCCGGGCGGCCTGGTGGGCCAGCACGGTCTTGCGCAGCGCGGTCAGGATGCGAACCATGACAGCCCCCTGGCGGGCGCGGCGCCGACGAGCTCGGCGAAGGCCGCCTCGAGGGACTGGCCGCCGCGGACCTGGGACAGCGTCCCGGTGCGCAGGACCTGCCCGTGCGCCATGACGGCCACGTGGTCGCACAGCTGCTCGACCAGCGCCATCGTGTGCGTGCTCATCACGATGGTCCCGCCCGCGGCCCGGAAGCCGTCCAGGATGGCGCGCAGCTCGGCCGCCGACACCGGGTCCACCGCCTCGAACGGCTCATCCAGGACCAGCACGCGCGGCCCGTGCAGCAGCGCGGTGGCCAGGCCGATCTTCTTCCGCATGCCGGTCGAGTAGTCCGCGATCAGCGTCCGGCCGGCGTGCTGCAGGTCCAGGACGTCGAGCAGCTCGGCCGTGCGGGCCGCGACCACGTCCTCGGGCATGCCGCGCAGCAGCCCGAGATAGGTGAGCAGCTCCGGCCCGGTCAGCCGCTGCGGCAGGGCCAGCCCGTCGGGCAGCGCGCCCAGCAGCCGCTTGGCCGCCGCCGACCCCGCGGCCGGCCAGACGTCCTGGCCGCAGACCGTGGCCGTGCCGCGGTCCGGCTGCAGCAGGCCCACCGCCATCGACAGCAGGGTGGTCTTCCCGGCGCCGTTCGGGCCGACCAGGCCGAGGAACGTGCCGGCCGGGACGCTCAGGTCGGCGTCGCTGACCGCGGCGGTGTCCCCGAACGACTTGCCCAGGCCGGCCAGGACCAGCGCGGGCGGCGCCGGGCCGGCGGCCACCGGGCCGGGCGTCAGCTGGGCCGCGGTCATGCCGTCACCGCCCGCTCGTAGAGCCGCAGCAGCTCCGCCCCGTACGCCTGCAGGTCCATGCCCGGGTCGGCGCGCAGCAGGAAGGACAGGGCATCGATCGACGCCCGCAGCGACACCGCCGCCACCGGCGCCGAGAACGCGCCGAACTCGCCCGCCGCCTGCCCGGCGGCCAGCAGGTCGCGGAGCTCGTCGACCGCCCGCCGCCGGCCCTCGTCGAAGGGCCCCGGCTCGGCGCCGGCCGGCGGCATGCCGTTCAGGATCTCCATGAACGCGATGATCTTGCGGAGGTTGGCCGCGATGTACTCGAAGTTCGACGTCACGTAGATCCGCAGCGCCTCCCGGTACGATCGCGCCGCCTCGATCCGCGGCACCATGTACGCGCGGGCCTCGGCCAGGACCTGCGCGATGACCTCGCGCAGCACCTCGTCCTTGCCCGTGAAGTGGTAGGAGATGACGCCCTTGCTGACGCCGATCCGCTCCGCGATCGCGCCCAGCGAGGCGGCCGCGAACCCGCTCTCGTACAGCACCTCGACGGCCGCGCCCACGATCTGCTCACGCCGCGCCTGCTCGATGAATGATCTCTGCCCTGGTGCCGCCCGTGACGCCATCACGGCTCCCCGAAGAACGCCGGCTTGCTGCCTGTCTGCATACCTAATTTTTAGTACGGGCGGCCAGAATTTTCAAGCTTCGGCCAGAAAGCCGGTCGGGTGAGCGAAGACTGCGCTGCTGGCGGCGGTGCGCCGGGGAGAGGCGAACCGGGCGCTAGGCGATGAGGGTGGCGGCCTTGGCCAGGAAGCGGGCCAGGTGCGGCTCGAAGGAGGCCGGGCCGGCCGCCGCGATCTGGGCCGGCGTCCACCACCGGCCGCCGGTGAACTCGCGCGGGTCGAGCCGGACGGGCGTCTGGCGGTCGCCGCCGATCAGGTACCACAGGCTGACGTCGGTGTGGCGGCCCGGCCCGGTGGTGTGAGTCACGGTCAGGAACGCCGGCCGGGATCCGGCCACCGCGAAGTCCGCCTCGATCCCTAGTTCCTCCATGGCCTCGCGGCGCACCGTGCCGGCCGGGTCCTCGCCGGGCTCGACGTGGCCGCCGGGCGGCAGGCGCAGCCCCGACAGGCGGTGATCGACCAGGAACAGGCTCAGGTCGCGCGGGTTGAGCAGGACGGCGTAGGACACCAGGTGCCGGGGCGGGGTGGCCGGCCGGGCGCGGCGGTAGATGTCGCGGGTGGCGCCCAGCCACCGCAGCGTGTCCGACCGATGGGCCGATTCCAGGTCATCGGCCGGGACAATGCCCGTCACCAGCTCGCGGACCTGGTCGGCTGGCTCGGGCATGGCTCACTTTCTACGCCCCGGGGCTGACATTGCGCGCCCACCGGGCGGGCAGAATGGCGGGCGTGGTGATCGACACAGGGCACGGCCCGGCGTCCGTGGAAACGGACGGGAGCCCCCGGACGGCCCGGTTCCTGATGGTGCTCACGCACGGGTCCGGCGGCGGCGTGGACTCGGCCGACCTGCTGGCCGCGCGGGACGCGGCCACCGGGCTGGGCGGCGCGGTGGCCCGCGTGGTGCAGCCGTACCGGATGCGCGGCGCGCGGGCGCCGGGGTCGGCGGCCCGCCAGGACGAGGCCTGGCTGGAGGTCGTGACCGTGCTGCGGGGCGAGTTCACCGGGCTGCCGCTGGTGCAGGGCGGCCGGAGCAACGGGGCGCGGGTGGCCTGCCGGACGGCGCGGGCCGCCGGGGCGCTGGGCGTGCTGGCCCTGGCGTTCCCGCTGCACCCGCCGGGGCGGCCGGAGCGGTCGCGGCGCGAGGAACTGCGCGGCGCGGGGACCAGCGTGCTGGTCATGAACGGGAGCCGGGATCCGTTCGGGGTGCCGGACAGCGGCGACGCCGCCCGGGTCGTCGTCCTGGCGGGGGAGACCCACGCCCTGGCCGGGAGCGCGGCCCGGATCACGGAGGAAGTCGGCGGCTGGCTGCGCGGGCTGCTGGCGGGCCCGCCGCGCTAGATCGCGGAGTGCGGGCTAGGCGGCGGGTGACTGCCGCACGGTCCCGGCCTCCGCCGGCTCGTCGGCCGGGCGCTGCGGCCGGCGGAACAGGTCAGTCGGCCGGTGCGGCTCGATGGTGAGACCGTCGGGGAGAAGCTCTCCGGTGTCCTCGAAGACGACGATGCCGTTGCAGAGCAGGCTCCAGCCCTGCTCCGGACGGCTGATGATCGTCCGGGCCGCCTCCCGGTCCAGATCCTTAGGATCCGGGCACTGGGGCGTATGTGGGCACATCTGCGTGCCTCCTGTAAGCGGGTGGATGTGGATGTGGTACTGATCACAGCCTACTGTGCCACTGCTCTTGCTAAACACGGCATGGCCCGATGTGACTGTTTTCGTGACCACCTTTTGTAGTTTTCCAGGGAAACCGGTGCCTGAGTGCGCAACGGAATAAAACCGCGGCCGGCGGAAAGGGGCAGAGCTGTTAAAAAAATATAAAAATCAGTGCGCGGGCAGGTGCGCTACCTGGACGCCGAGCGCCGCGGCCTCCGGCCGGGCCGGGAACCCGGTCAGCTGGTAGGACTCCCGGAGCGTCAGCAGCCGCTCGGCCTCGTCCGTCAGCGCGTGCACGGCGGGCTTGGCCTTGGCCTTGCGCCGGTAGATCCGGTCATCGTAGCCGCGCGGGCCGATCTCCGCGCGCTCCGCCGCGTAGGCCGACTTCATGGCCGCCGTCAGGGCCGCCTGCAGGCGCGTGGCCAGGGGGTACTGCTCCTCGACCGGCGCGCCGCTGGCCTGAGCGTACCGGTAGTCCTGCTCCGCCTCGCGGGCGTCAGCCAGCAGCTCGTCGAAGTTAGCCGCGAGCGCCACGTCGGCGAGGTAGGAAGCCTCGGCCGCCGCGCTGACCTTGTTCTTGGAAGCTCGTGTCACGCCGGCCAGCTTAGCGGACGCCCCGTCCCGGGAGCGCGATAGCCGGGCTTACCGGGCGAAGCCGGGCCGGCCCGGCCGCCGGACGTCTCCCGGCCGCCGGTCGATGGCACCAGATCCCGGCCGGGCAAAGGATCACCGGCCGCGATTCCGGGCCACGCCGGCGGCTTTCCCGCGCGGGATTCGCGGGAAAATACAGGCATCCGGGCGGCGTCCGTGAATTACCCGGGCCGGGCCGCTCAGGCCCGGCGCTCAGGCCAGGCTGGCCTGCCAGTCCGCGTGCAGGGCCGAGTACTCGCCGTCGGTGGTCAGCAGGTCGCCTGGCGGGCCGTCCTCGATGATCTTCCCGTCCGCGGCCACCAGGACCCGGTCGGCAATGGCCACGGTCGACAGCCGGTGGGCGATGATGACGGCCGTCCGGCCGGTCAGGACGGTCTGCAGCGCGTCCTGCAGCAGCCGCTCGCTGGGGATGTCCAGGAGCGAGGTCGCCTCGTCCAGGACCAGCACCGCGGGCGCGGCCAGGAAGGCGCGGGCGAAAGAGATCAGCTGCCGCTGGCCGGCCGACAGCCGGCCGCCGCGCTTGCCGACCTTCTCGTCATAGCCCGCGGGCAGGGCGGCGATGAAGGCATCCGCGCCGATGGCCGTGGCCGCGGCGACGATCTCGGCCCGGCCGGCGCCGGGCTTGCCCAGCGCGATGTTCTCGGCCACCGACCCCTCGAACAGGAAGTTCTCCTGGGTGATCAGGATGACCTCGTGGCGCAGGCTCGGCTCGGACAGCTGCCGCAGGTCGACCCCGTCCAGCAGGATCCGGCCGCCGACCGGGTCGTACATCCGGGCCAGCAGCCGGGCGATGGTGGTCTTCCCCGCGCCGGTGGCGCCGACCAGCGCGACGGTCTGGCCCGCCGGGATGACCAGGCTCAGGTCGGGCAGCACGATCTGCTCGCGGTAGCCGAACCGGACCGCCTCGAACGTCACCGTCCGGCCCCGGGCACCGCCGCGCACGGCCGGCAGGGCCACCGGGTGCTCGGGCTCGGGCACCGACGGCTGCTCCTCCAGCACCCCGGAGATCTTCTCCAGCGCGGCGCCGGCCGACTGGAAGTTGCTGTAGAACTGCGACAAGTCGACCAGCGGGTCGAAGAAGCGCTGCAGGTAGAGCAGGAACGTGACCAGGACGCCGATCTCCATCTGGTGGTCGATGACCCGCAGCCCGCCGTACAGCAGCACGGCGCCGATGGCCAGGTTGCCGACCAGCGAGACACCGGGGAAGAAGATCGCGATGAGCCGGGAGGCGCGCAGGCTGGCGTCGGCGTAGTCCTGGTTGAGCGCGTCGAAGATCTCCTCGTTGCGCCCCTCCCGGCGGAACGCCTGCACGGCCCGGATCCCGCCGAAGGTCTCCACGAAGTGGACGATGACCAGCGCGATCGTCTCGCGGGTGCGCCGGTAGGACAGCGCCGACTCGCGCCGGAACCAGGCCGACAGCCACACCAGCGGGATGAACCCGGCGAAGATGATCAGCGCCAGCGACCAGTCCAGCAGCAGCATCCCGGCGCCGACCAGGAGCAGCGTGAAGACCGCGGAGACCAGGGTGTCCAGGCCGTCCTCGAACAGGTCCTGGATCGAGTCGATGTCGGAGACCTGCCGGGAGATGACCCGGCCCGAGGTGTAGCGCTCGTGGAAGGCGATCGGCAGCCGCTGGAAGTGCACGAACAGCCGCCGCCGCAGCTCCAGCACGACGCTGTTGCCCAGCCGCCCGATGCCCCCGATGTAGGCCCGGGTGGTCACGGCCTGGACCAGCACGGCGACCACGAACCCGGCCATCAGCAGGGCCAGCCGGCCGGCGTGGTGCGTCCGGGTGAGCGCCGGGATCTGGTCCACGCCCTGGCCGACCAGCCACGGCCCGGCCAGGATGGCCAGGTTGGCGGCGACGATCAGGAACAGGATGGCCCAGGCCCAGGCCTGGTAGGGGCGCAGCAGGTCGCGCAGCAGCCGCCGGGACCGGCGCCGCAGGAAGGCCGACAGGCCGGGGGAGACGTCCTCGGCGTCCTCGGCCGCGATGCCCCGCCAGTCGTCAGCGGGCTGGCTCATCGCAGCACCTCCCGGTCGGGGGCCGCGCTCATCAGGTGCCGGTACCGCGGCTCGCGGTCCAGCAGCTCGCGGTGCGTGCCGACGGCGGCGATGACGCCGCCGTCCAGCAGCGCGACCCGGTCGGCCAGCAGCACGGTCGACGGCCGGTGGGCCACGATCAGCGCCGTGGACAGGCTGAGCACATCGCTGAGCGCCCGGGTGACCTTGGCCTCGGTGTGCACGTCGAGCGCGGACAGCGGGTCGTCCAGCAGCAGCACCTCCGGCCGGCCCAGGATGGCGCGGGCCAGCGCGATCCGCTGCCGCTGGCCGCCGGACAGGGCCATGCCCTGCTCGCCGATCCGGGTGTCAAGCCCCCAGGGCAGGCGGGCCACGAAATCAGCCTGGGCCACGTCCAGGGCCTCCTGGACGGCCGCGTCGTCGGCGCCGGCCACCCCGAAGCTCACGTTCTCCCGGACGCTGGCCGAGAACAGGGTGGGGTCCTCGAAGGCGCAGCCCAGGCGGCCGCGCAGGTCATGCAGCGACAGGTCGCGGATGTCGGTGCCGTCCAGGGTCACGGTCCCGCTGGTGGCGTCGGCGAGCCGGGGGACCAGCTGGAGCAGCGTGGTCTTGCCCGAGCCGGTGGCGCCGACCAGGGCGACGGTCTCGCCCGGCGCGAGCTCCAGGCTGACCCCGCGCAGCACCGGCGCCGTGGTGCCCGGATAGGTGAACGTGACCTGGTCGAAGACCAGGCGGCCGCGCGGGGCCGCCGCCGCGGCGGGGAGCGGGGCCGGCCCGCTGGCCTCCGTTTCGCCAGGTTCCCGGTCCGTGACGGCGGGCGGGGTGTCGAAGATCTCGTAGATCCGCTGCGCGGCGGTCGCGGCCTCCTGGCCGCCGGCGATGATGTACCCCATGGCCTCGATGGGCCAGACCAGCAGCAGCGCCAGCGTGATGAACGCGACCAGGCCGCCCACGGTCAGCTCGCCCCGGCTGACGGCCAGCGCGCCGAGCAGCAGGACCAGGCCGATCACGGCGTTCGGGACGAGATCGAGGCCGGCCCAGAAGGTGCCGCGCAGCCGGGCCTTGGCCACCTGGGTGGTGAAGACCGCGTCGGCCTGGGCGTAGTGCCGGGCCGAGGCCTCGTCGCGGCGGCCCAGGGCCTTGAGGACCCGGATGCCGGTGGTGGCCTCCTCCACGTAGGTGGCCAGGTCGCCCTGCTGGTCCTGGACCCGGCGGGACAGCACCCGGTAGCGCTTCTCGAACACCACGCACAGCCCCGCGACCGGCAGGAACACGCCGCCGGTGATCAGCCCCAGCCACCAGTTCAGCCGGACGAGCTGGATCACGACGATCACGAACGTCCAGATGTTGGTGATGAAGAAGGTCACGCCGAACCCGGCGAACCGGCGGATCGCCGACAGGTCGGTCGTCGCCCGGGACAGCAGCTGGCCGGACTGCCAGGCATCGTGGAAGCCGGAGTCGAGCCGCTGCAGGTGCGCGTACAGGTCGTCGCGCATCTTCTTCTCCAGCCCGGCCACCACCCCGGCCTGGACCCACCGCCGGTAGAAATTCAGGAAGGACTCCAGCGCGCCGAAGGCGACGGCGGCCACGCCGAGCTCGACCAGCAGCCCGCGGTTGACGTGCGCGATGGCGTTGTCGATGACCGACTTGGTCAGCAGCGGGATGGCGATCTCGGCCGTGACGGCGGCCAGCGCGGCCAGGATCGTGAACGCCAGGCTCACGTAGTACGGCCGCAGGTATTCGCGTACCCGCCACAGCGCCGCCGCGGGGGTCTGCGGGGCGCGCTGGCCCTGACTTCGGGCATGCAAAAGGACGAGGGGTGCATTGGGGGGCATCCCTCGCAGGTTAACCGCGGCGTACCCGTCGTGTCACGCCTATATTTCCTGCGCAAGGCGGGCACTGCCGCTCCTTCGCCCGAATGCGGCTCAGGGTGGCGATCAGCGGGCAACTCTGGCACGCTGTCCAGACGCGGGGGCGCGGGGGCGAGCCGGTGGTCCCGTAGACCGGCAGGGGGAGGTGGCCCATGGAACGCACCGATCCCTGGGGCCCGCCCGGCAGCGCTCTTCAGCCCGACCCGGTGCTGCGCGCGTTCGAGGACGGGGTCGCGGCCATCGGCCGGCTGGCCGTCGCGTTCGGCATCGCCGAGGAATGGGCCGCCCGGACGCCGTGCCCGGAGTGGCGGGCCCGTGACCTGGCCGGTCACCTGCGCTGCATCGCCGATGACTACCACGAGTACCTCGATGACGCCCCGGCCAGCCGGTACGCGCGGCTGCTGGGCAGCGGGTCGCATCCCCAGGCGCTGGCCCGCAAGCAGGCCCGGCAGAACGCGGCCGAGCTGGCCGCGCTGCCCGACGCCACGCCGCACGAGCACCTGGCCGCGTTCATGGCCTCGGCCCGGGCCTACGCGCGGCGGCTGCCCTCGGTCTGGGACCTGCCCCATCACCAGTACCGGGACACGGTCGTGACCGTGGCCGGCATGGCCGGCGCCGCGACGGCCGAGTGGCACCTGCACGCCTGGGACCTGGCCCGGTCGCTGGGCGCCGACCACCGCCCGGCCGACCCGGAGGCGGTCCTGGCCGGCTGGCGGGCCGGGATGGCCCACCTCCCGGCCACCATCCCCGGCACCGTGCCGGGCCGCCCCGCGCCCCGGCGGCCCCCGGCGGCCGGCCCGGCGGCCGCGCCGGTCCCGAGCTACGCGGTGGCCCGGCGGGCCTACCGCACCGACGATCCGTGGCCGGTCCTGCTGCGGGCCTCGGGGCGGCGGCCGGGCTGAACCCGGCCGGCTCTAGGCTGGGTTCGACCGTGAGCTGCGTTTTCCGGAGGAAACTCCCGTTATGGGCATTGATGTCAGCGCCATCCGAGCGGCCTACCCGGCGCTTGCCGACGGCTGGGCCTACCTGGACGGGGCCGCGGGCACCCAGGTGCCGGCCTCGGTCATCCAGGCCATCGGCATGGCCTACGCCGACGGGCTCGGCAACTCCGGCGGCGCGTTCGCGGCCAGCGCGCGGTCCGACGCGATCACCGCCGAGTGCCGCCGCGCGGTGGCCGCCCTGACCGGCGGCGAGCCCGAGGGCGTGATCCTCGGCCCGAACATGACCACGCTGACCTACCGGCTGGCCGGCACCCTGGCCCGGGACTGGCGGCCGGGCGATGAGGTCATCGTGTCCCGGCTCGACCACGACGCCAACGTCCGGCCGTGGGTGCAGGCCGCGGCCCGGGCGGGCGCCACGGTGCGGTGGGCCGAGATCGACGCGGCCACCGGCGAGCTGCCGGCCGCGCAGTACGGCGAGCTGCTCACGCCCCGGACCCGGCTGGTGGCCGTCACCGCGGCCAGCAACATCCTCGGCACCCGGCCGGACGTGGCCGCGATCACGGCCAGCGCCCGGGCGGCCGGCGCGCTCAGCTACGTCGACGGGGTGCACGCCACGCCGCACGGGCCGGTCGACGTCCGCGCGCTCGGCGCCGACTTCTACGCCACCAGCGCCTACAAGTGGTCCGGGCCGCACATCGGCGCGGTCGTGGCCGACCCGGCCCTGCTGGGCGCGCTGCATCCCGACAAGCTCGTGCCCGCTCCCGATGAAGTCCCCGACCGGTTTGAACGGGGTACCTTGCCGTTTGCCGACCTCGCGGGGGTAGCGGCCGCCGTGGATCACCTGGCCGGCCTGTCCGGCCCGCCGCCCGGCCCGCTGCGCGACCGGGTGCTGGCCTCCATGACCGCCGTCGAGGCCTACGAGCAGGACCTGTTCGCCGGCCTGCTGGGCGGGCTGGACGCGATGGAGCACGTGACCACCTACGGCAAGGCGGCCCGGCGCACCGCGACGGCCTACTTCACCGTGGCCGGCCATACGCCGCGCCAGGTGGCGGAGTACCTGGCCGGCCGCCGGGTCAACGTCTGGAGCGGCGACAACTACGCGTGGGAGCCGGCCGGCGCCCTGGGCCTGCGGGACGGCGGCGCCGTGCGGGCCGGGCTGGTCCACTACAACGACCAGTCCGACGTGGCCCGGCTGCTCGACGCCGTGGCCGACCTGGCCCCCTGACCCGGGTCCCGGGCCGGGCGGCCGTTCCGGCCCGCTCAGCCGGCCCCGGTCAGTCCGCGGGGCCGTCGTCGATGGTGTACCGGTACACCCGGGTGTCGCGGATCTTGAAGCCGAGCTTCTCGTAGAGCCGCCCGGCCGCGACCCGCGACGGCCGTGAGGTCAGGTCGACATCCCGGACCCCGGCGCCCCGGGCGATCCGGATGGCCTCGCTGGTCAGCGCGGTGCCGACCCCCTGGCCCCGGGCCGCGTCGTCGGTCACGACGTCCTCGATGATCGCCCGCAGCCCGGTCGGGATCCGGAACATGACCAGGGTCAGCATGCCCATGATCAGCCCGTCGTCGCCGCGGGCGATGAGCACGGTGCTGCCGGCCGAGCCGGCGATCCTGGCGATGGCCGCCCGGTCCATCGGCCGCGCGGACCGGGACAGCTGCGGCAGCAGGCGCCCGAACGCCTCGACGACCTCGTCGGTTACCTCGGTGAGTTCCTCAACCTTCGCAGTCACGCGGCGCACACTACCCGTCGCGGCCGGCCCGGGAGACCCGGCCCGCCGGAATCAGCGGTCTTTCAGCGGTCAGCGGAGGCTTCCTCGATGGTGAGCTCGGCCAGCGGGTTGGCCTCCAGCCGGGCGTCGGGGATGGCCACCCCGCTGCGGACGGACTTGCCGTAGGTGCCGTTGGCCAGGCGCTGCTCGGCCCGCTCGACGGCGGCCAGCCGCGCGCGCAGCGACTCGGTGATCGCGTCGTCGATGCCCTCGGCGGTCAGCGACTGCGCCGGGTCGGCGATGTCCGCGTCCTGCTCGTCCTCGGCCTCGCGGTCCTCATCGCCCTCGGAGCCAGCGGCGGCCAGCAGCCCCTCGACCTCGGCGCGCTCGGCGCGCACCAGCTCGCGTGCCCGGCTCTCGTCCATCCCAGACCTCCTGCTCGTCGGCGTTCCGGTGGATGCTACCCGCGTCCCCGGGCCGGGCGACCTGAAAAGGGTGCCGGCCGCCTCGGGCCAGGCGGCCGGCACCCCGCTCAGGAACCCCGCGCCGTCAGGAGGCCGGGTTGTGGTAGCCGTCGTACGGGATGCCCATGTACGGGAACTTGGTCAGCGGCCCGTTGGTCACGCTGGCGCCGGTCAGGCCGTCGTCCAGCTCGGAGACCACGGCGTCCGGCTTATAGCCGGGGTCGACCAGGCCCAGCAGCAGGCCGGCGACGGCCCGCAGCTCGATCGTCACCACGTCGTCGGCGATCCGGCGGCCGTTCGGGAAGCCGGCCAGGTCGCCGCCGGCCACCCCGTAGACGCTGTACTTGCTCGAGGAGACCGGGGTGGGCGGGATCGAGGTGTTCAGCCGCAGCATGTCGGCCTGGACCGGGCCGGTGTAGTTGGTGAAGCCCGTGACCAGGCCGGACGGGATGCCGGTCAGGAGGATGGCCTCCAGGTCGGCGCGGGGCTTGCCGGTCTTGATGAACGCGGCCAGGTTGGCGAACGGCGCCGGGCCCCCGTTAATGGACGGGTACACGACCGGGAACAGGCTGGCCAGCTCCGGGTGGGCCACGTACTGCGCGAACTGCTTGTCGTGGGCAGGCAGCTGGGTGTTCCAGTAGTCCTTCTTGCCCAGCGGCACGATGACCTCGTTGAACAGCGGGTTCCCGAGCCGGGAGACCTGCCGCCAGGGGCCGCTGCTCACCTTCGCGGCGCCGTCCTCGCCGAATACCGAGGCGCTCTGCCGGCTGGCGCTGGTCCAGACGCCGATGGTCGGGTGGCCCTTGGTCGTGACGGACTTGACCGGCACCCTGATCGCGATGGTGTGCACGTTCAGGTGGTTGGTCGCGTTGACGCCCGGCGCCGAGGCCGGCAGCCCGAGGGCGTGCGCGAACACGTTCGCGCCCTGCAGCGGGCGCAGGTCGAGCAGGTCGAAGATCGAGCCCAGGTCGACGTAGAACTGCTCGGCGCGCTGGCCGGCGAACACGCTGATCCCGCCGGACAGGTGGTGCACGGCGGCCGCGCCGAGCGCGGACTCGTAGTTCGGGGTCGACAGCGGGCCGATGTTGCACGGCGGGCAGGTCAGCTTGCTGCCCAGCACCCGCGAGCTGCGGCCGCTGACCTCAGTCACCGAGTAGAACTGCTTGCTGTTCCAGTTCGCGCTGTTCAGCGACGTGATCGGGCCGGTGTTGTACAGGAAGCTGCTCGGCGTGGTGAGCCGGGTGTCGAACCGGAACTGGTAGGTGACGTCGGCGTAGCCGTCCCCGTTGTTGTCGATGTTGATCTCGTACAGGACATCGTCGCCGAACTCGTAGAAGTTCGGGCCGGCCGCCGGGCCCTCCAGCGGGATGTAGTTCGCGATCAGGGTGACCGTGGACGGGTCGTCCGGGCTGATAAACGCATAAACATCGGTGCTGTCGGCGACCGGGTCCTTCGATATCTCCGGTGCCTCGCGATGTGATGACATCCATTACCTCTCAGGGCTGTGCTGCTCTATCGGGGCGGATCGTCCGGGTACGCCGGGCGGCCGTGATGACTGAGGGGTCTCGCCGCGCAGGGTCCGGACGCGGGACGGGCGGGTGCTAGCGGCTGGCGCGGATGAGCATCTCGGCCAGCGCCTTGTCGTGCAGCCGGGTCTGGCTGGTGCCGCGGAAGACGTCAATCTCGCCGGTCCGGGCGTTGCGCACGTGCGCGATGACCGGCTCGGCGGCGTCGGCCTCGGCCGCGTCGTGGCGGGCTGCGTCATGGGCGGCGCCGCGGGCCGGCGCCGCGACCGCGGCCAGCGCCGGGGTCCCGGCGACGACGAGCGTCGCCCCGGCGATCCCGGCCGCCGCGCCGCCGCGCAGGGCGGAGCGCCGCGATATCAGCGACTTCGGCTCCTGCGGCGGCGCCGCGGCCAGGTCGTCGTGACCAGACATGGTGGTCCTTTCCGGGAACAGGCCGACGGCGTGCCCCCCGCTTTCAAGCGCGCCCGCACGGGTGCGCGGGTGCGCGGATTCCGTTGCCAGCCGCGAAGCGGCCCGGCGGGAGCGGTGCCTGCGCCCGCCGGTCCAGGCGTCAGCAACGCCGGCGGCCGCTCCCGGGCCTGGCTGTCAGATGTGTTTTCGGGACGGGCCGGCCGCTGGATTGGTGCGTCAGCCACACAGAATCAGCGCTATTTCCCGGCGTGCGGAAAACGCTCGCCAGGGCCGGACCATAGTCCTCTCACCTGCGCAGATATCGCAGGTCCGGATTTGCGCCGGTTGGCCGCGTGTCGCCGGGCGGCACGCCACAGCAGGCCCCGGTGGCCTCCTGGCCGGCCGCCTGGCCGCTGCTCAGCGGAGCGACAGTGCGGCCAGGGCCGCGTTCACAATGGAGCCGGAGTCCAGGTCGTTGGCCCGGTACAGGTCGGCCACGGTCCCGGACTGGCCGAAGCTGTCCACGCCCAGGCTGACGGCCGGCACCCCGAGCGCGGAGCCCAGCCAGCTCAGGGTGTGCGAGGCCGCGTCGTGCACCGTCACGACCGGGACGCGGGCGCCCGCGCCGCCGGGGAAGACGGTGCGCAGCGCGGCCGGCGCGGGCGGCGCGGTGGCCGTGCGCACGCCCTGGCGCAGCGCGGCCTGCCAGGCCCGGTAGAGGCGGTCGGCCGAGGTGACATCCACGACGGTGGCCGCGATGCCCTCGTCGGTCAGCTCGGCCGCCGCGGCCAGCACCTCGGGCAGGACCGCGCCGGACGCGGCCAGGCACACCGGCGGCCCGTCGCCGGCGGGCGGCTCGGCCAGCCGGTAGGCGCCGGCCAGGACCTGACGGCGCAGGACCTCGTCGCCCAGGCGGTCACGGGCCGCCTGGAACGGCTGCTGGTCGATCCCGCGGGTGGTCAGCCGGAAGTAGTACGAGCCGGCGGGCGCCGGGCTCGCGGCGGGATCCGGGGCCGGGGCGGCGACCGACTGCAGGGCGCCGCACAAGAGCCAGTCCAGCGCGATGGCGTAGGCCGGCTCGATGAACGTCACGTTGGGCAGCTCCAGGCCCACCGACGCGGTGATCGTGGACTGGTGCGCGCCGCCCTCGGGGGCCAGCGTCACGCCCGACGGGGTGCCGGCCACGATGAACCGGGCGCCCGAGTAGACCGAGTAGATGAAGGCGTCCAGCCCGCGCAGCACGAACGGGTCGTAGACCGTGCCGACCGGCAGCAGCGGCTGGCCGGACAGGTCGCCGGCCAGCCCGAGCTGGCCGAGCAGCAGGAACAGGTTCATCTCGCTGATGCCCAGCTCGATGTGCTGCCCCTCGGGTCCCTCGGCCCACTTCAGTACCGGGTCCGGGCTCCACGACCGGCGCGCGTCCGGGCTGAACACGCCCATCCGGTTGATGAACCCGGCCAGGTTGGTGGACGTCGCCACGTCCGGCGCCGCGGTCACCAGGTAGGGCGACACCTCCGGCAGGCGGGACAGCTGGACCAGGATCCGCCCGAAGGCCTCCTGGGTGGAGGTCGACGACCCGGCCCGCAGCCCGGATGAGCCGGGCACCGCGGCCGTCGCGGCGGGCACGGCGGCCGGCCGGGCCAGGTGCTCCGCCCGGGCCTGCGCCCACTGCCCGGCCGCCGAGGCGGGGTCGAGGCGGTCCCACTCGGTGGCCGGGGTGAGCCCGGACTCCGCGCGCAGCCGGTCGATCTGGCCCGGCGTGAGCAGTGCCGAGTGGTTGCGCGGATGGCCGGCGATGGGCAGGCCCCAGCCCTTGACCGTGTAGGCGAACACGACGCTGGGCCGGCCGCGCTCCGCGTCGCACGCGGCGAGCACGTCCAGCAGCGCGTCGATGTCATGCCCGGCCAGGTCGGTGACCAGGCCGGCCAGCTCGCCCGGCGGCAGGGCCGCGCACAGCCGGGTCACCTCGCCGGGCGCGCCGTCGCAGAACTGGCCGGCCACCTCCTCGGGCGCCGCGCCGAACAGCGACTGGTACTGCTCGTTGGGCATGGCGTCGATCCAGTCGCGCAGCGCCGGGCCGCCGGGCCGGGCGAACGCCGCCTGCAGCCGCCGGCCGTACTTGGCCTCGGCCACGTGCCAGCCGGCCGCGGTGAACTGCTGCTGCCACTGGGCGATCCGGACGCCCGGCACGACCCGGTCCAGGGACTGCCGGTTGACGTCGACGATCCACAGCACGTCGCCCAGGCCCGCGGTGGCCGGGTCGGCGATGGCCTCCCAGATGTTGCCCTCGTCCAGCTCGGCGTCGCCGACCAGGGCGACGAACCGGCTGCGCGGCCGCCCGCCGAAGTGCGCGTCGACGTACCGCCGGGTCGCGGCGGCGAACAGCGGCGCGGCCGCGCCGAGCCCGACCGACCCGGTGGAGAAGTCCACCCCGTCCGGATCCTTGGTCCGGCTCGGGTAGGACTGCAGCCCGCCGAAGGCCCGGAGCGTGGGCAGGTAGGAACGGTCCAGGCGGCCCAGCAGGTACTGGATGGCGTGGAACACCGGCGACGCGTGCGGCTTCACGCTGACCCGGTCGGGCGCGTCCAGGTAGGCGAAGTACAGCGCGGTCATGACCGTGACCAGGCTGGCGCTGGACGCCTGGTGGCCGCCGACCTTGACGCCGTCCCCGGTGTCGCGGTCGTGATTGGCCGCGTCCACGATCCGGGTGGCCAGCCACAGGACGCGCTGCTGGATCTCGGCCAGCACGGCCGGGCCCGGATAGTTGGACGTCCTAGGTGTTAGCATGCCTCTTATCATGCGGCGCTTCGTAGTCATCCGTAGCAGCCGTAGCGGGGTCTGATTTCAGCCGGCCAGCGACCCGCTACGGTGGCTCGGTGCTGGCCAGCCTCTTGTTCCCCCCTCCGCTTTCCCGTGACTGAGCCGCGCACTACGGGCATGTGTGCGGCGCGCGGAGTAGCGAGAAGATGAAGTCAGCACCTCTCGTCAGCAAAGGATTCTGTGATGACCGACAGCCCCCACCAGGAAATCTCGTTCGAGATTCGTGCCAGCGACGCCCCGACGCCCGACGCCGAGCGCGCGCAGGTCATGGCCGAGCCTGGGTTCGGCGCGGTATTCACTGACCATATGGCCACCATCCGCTGGACCGAGGGGCGCGGCTGGCACGATGCCCGGCTGGAGCCTTACAGCCCGATCACCCTGGACCCGGCCGCGGCGGTGTTCCACTACGGCCAGGAGATCTTCGAGGGCCTCAAGGCCTACACCCAGGCCGGCGGCAGCATCGGCGCCTTCCGCCCGCAGGCCAACGCGGCCCGGTTCAACCGGTCGGCTGACCGGCTGGCCATGCCGCGGCTGCCCGAGGAGACGTTCGTCCAGGCCCTGGAGCTCCTGGTCAGCCAGGACCGGGCCTGGGTGCCGGACGTGCCGGGCCGCAGCCTCTACCTGCGGCCGTTCATGATCGCCACGCAGCGCGGCCTGGGCGTGAACCACCCGTCGTCGAGCTACCTGTTCACCGTCATCGCCTCGCCCGTGGCGGGCTACTTCGGCGCGGCCGACGCGGTCACCGTGTGGCTGTCCACTGACTACACCCGGGCCGCGCCCGGCGGCACCGGCGAGGCCAAGTGCGGCGGCAACTACGCGGCCGCCTTCGCCGGGCAGAACCAGGCCCTCGAGCACGGCTGTGACCAGGTCGTCTGGCTGGACGCCGCCGCGCGGGAGTACGTCGAGGAAATGGGCGGGATGAACCTGTTCTTCGTCTACGGCTCGGGCGCCGAGGCGCGGATGATGACCCCGGCGGCGACCGGCTCGCTGCTGCACGGCATCACCCGTGACTCGCTGCTCAAGCTCGGGCCGGACCTGGGCATCCCGACCCACGAGGGCCGGATCTCGGTGACGGAGTGGCAGGAGGGCTGCGCGTCGGGGGAGATCACCGAGGTCTTCGCCTGCGGCACGGCCGCGGTCATCACGCCGGTCGGCGCCGTGCGCAGCGCGGCCGGGGACTGGACGGTCGGGGACGGTTCGCCCGGCCCGGTGGCCACCCGGCTGCGCGAGGAGCTGGTCGGCATCCAGAACGGCACCCGGCCCGACCCGTACGGCTGGATCCACACGCTCTGCGCCTGACGCCAGATCCGCTGGCCCGGGCGTTCCGGGCCGGGTAACCTGCGCCGGATCCGGGCGGGCTCGACGGCTGAGCCGGCCCGGACCCGGCGTCGCTCGATTCGCTGTGCGAGCAGCATGGTCATGCCAAGTCACAGTTCTAGCCGGACCGCAGTTCCAGCCGGACCGCAGTTCCAGCCGGACCACAGTTCTGGCCGGCCCACCGTTCCGGCCGGACCGCAGCGCTACCGGATCGCAGCGCTACCGGACAGCGCCAGCTGACGAGGAGAAGACCATGGCAAGCACGACGACCCCGGTGGCGGAGACGACAGCGGACGCGTTCGGCAACGGCGGACCGGACC
>FSXZ01003108.1_pt1 | contig 19024 bp, 19 predicted proteins | sample 1638121 | NCBI WGS metagenome assembly FSXZ01 (sample SAMEA3914788, study PRJEB12502) | metagenome | biome: forest; material: soil | place: Canada | collected 2011-07-03 | depth 0.1 m
AAAAACCCCGGGCGCCTCCCGCTACCGCGTCGCGAGACGCGATCACGGGGACCGGCTGGACAAAGGCCGGTCAGCCCGGGGTTCCGGTGTCTGCCGTGAATTAGCCGGCCTCCGCATCAGCGGGGGCGAGCCCACACGCAGGCGGCGGCTAGCTGACAGCCACCTCGCTAGTCCAACGTCTATGCATAAGTTGTGGACCACCTCCTCTCCAGCGTTAGCCGGAACGCTACGTCACTGGCGGGCCGGGAGGCAAGCACGTTTCGCTGTGGGCTGCGTTACGGCGGTGGGCGGCACCGGGCCGGGTCACTACACTCAGAGGTATGTCGCAGACGTGGGACGACACGCTGCGGGCCAGCGGCTACCGGGTCACCCCCCAGCGGCAGCTCGTCCTGGAGGCGGTCACCCGGCTGGAGCACGCGACGCCGGAGGAGATCTTCACCGACGTGCGGCACACCGCGCGCGGCATCAACGTCTCGACCGTCTACCGCACCCTCGAGCTGCTCGAGCAGGTCGGCCTGGTCACGCACACCCACCTGGGCCGGAACGCGCCGAGCTACCACCTGGCTGCGCAGGCCCAGCACGTGCACCTGGTCTGCCGTGACTGCGAGCAGGTGACGGAGGTCGAGCCCGCCGCGGTCAGCGCCCTGGTGACCGCGCTGGACGCCGGGCACGGGTTCCAGACCGACGTCGGGCACCTGACCGTCTTCGGCCGCTGCGCCAACTGCCGGCGCCCGGCCGCCACCGCGTAGCCTTTGGCTATGGACAGTCCGCTTCTCGCCGAGCCCGGCGCCGTCCCCGGCACGGGACCCGACGCCGGCGTAGCCGAGCATTACGGTGATCCCTACGCCGAGCAGCGCGGGATCGTCGCGGGCTGGGGCGTCGTTGACGCCTCGCACCGCGGTGTCATCAAGATCACCGGCCAGGACCGCCTGTCCTGGCTGCACAGCCTGACCTCGCAGGACACCGAGCACCTGGCGCCCGGGGCCAGCGCCCAGGCCCTCATCCTCGACCCGCAGGGCCACGTCGAGCACGAGCTGCGCCTGACCGACGACGGCGAGGCCGTCTGGGCGCACGTCGAGCCGGGCGCCGCCGGCCCGCTGCTGGCCTTCCTGACCTCGATGCGGTTCATGCTCCGGGTCGATCCCGCCGACGTCAGCGACCAGTACGCCGTCCTGACCACCATCGGGCCGGCCCGCCCGGCGGAGGGCGGGATCGCGGTGGCCGATAGTTTCGAGACGAATGTGATCGTGCCGCGGGCGGACCTGGCGGCCGAGGTGGCCGCCCGGCGATCCTCCGGAGCCGTCCTCGCCGGAACGTGGGCGCACGAGGCCCTGCGGATCGCCGCCGGCCGGGCCCGCTTCGGGCTGGACACCGACCACCGCTCCATCCCGCACGAGCTGGGCTGGATCGAGACCGCCGTGCACCTGAGCAAGGGCTGCTACCGCGGCCAGGAGACGGTCGCGCGGGTGCACAACCTGGGTCACCCGCCGCGCCGCCTGGTCCGGCTGCTGCTCGACGGGAGCGAGGACCGGCTGCCCGGGCACGGCGACCCGGTGACGCTGGACGGGGCGGACGTCGGGTTCACCGGGTCGGCGGCCCGGCACTACGAGCTGGGGCCGGTCGCGCTGGGCCTGGTCAAGCGGACGGTGCCGGTCGACGCTACCCTGCTGGCGGCCGGCCTCCCGGCGGCCCAGGAGGTCATCGTGGCCCCGGACGCGGGCGGCGAGGCGGTCGAGACCGTGCGGCGGGTCCGGGCGGGCCTGCTGCGCCCGCCGCGCTAATGCTGCGCCGGGCGCTGCTGGCCGCTTCCGCCAGCACCGGAGTCCGTGACCTGATCACCACGCTGCCGGTATCCCGCGACGTGGTCAGCCGGTTCGTGGCCGGCGGCAGCGCGGATGACGCGCTGGAGGTGATCGGGCGGCTGGCGGACGCCGGGCTGCTGGCCACGATCGACTACCTCGGCGAGCACACCGCCGACCGGGAGCAGGCTGCCGCCGTCGCCGACGAGTACATCGCGCTGCTGGGGCGCCTGGGGCGCAGCGGCCGGGCCGCGACGGCCGAGGTGTCGGTCAAGCCCACCGCGGTCGGCCTCGGCCTGCCCGACCACGGCGAGAAGACTGCCCTGGAGAACATCGTCCGGATCGCGGTGGCGGCCCGCAACGCAGGCACCACGGTAACCCTCGACATGGAAGACCACTTCTGGGTGGACGCGACCTTGCGCCTGGTCGGCGAGCTGCGGGCGGACTTCCCCGACCTGGGCTGCGTGCTGCAGGCCTACCTGCGGCGGACGGCCGCGGACTGCCGGGCGCTGTCGGCCGCGGGGTCGCGCGTCCGGCTGTGCAAGGGGGCCTACGAGGCGCCCGGTGACGTGGCCCTGCCGTCCCGCCACGACGTGGACCTGTCCTACGCCCGGTGCGCGCGGATCCTGATGCGCGGCGGCGGCTACCCGATGCTGGCCACTCACGACCCGCGGCTGATCGAGCTGGGCGGGGTCGCGGCGGCCACCGCCGGGCGGGACACCTCCCAGTTCGAGTACCAGATGCTGTACGGGCTCCGGCCGGCCGAGCAGCGGCGGCTGGCCGACGCCGGGGCGCAGGTCCGGGTCTACGTCCCCTACGGCAGCGACTGGTACGGCTATCTGGTCCGCCGGCTCGCCGAGCGGCCGGCGAACCTGACGTTCTTCCTCCGCGCGCTATCGTCGCGGCATTAGGGCGGCCGGCATTGTGCAGTGGCACGGTCCCGTTGTCCGCGGCCGCGGCGGCGCAGTTTGTTTTGTGCGTTAGTCCTGTGCCGGTGCAATTGCAGATAGGGTTTTCCGCGTGATCGCAGTCCTTGGTGCCGGGAAAATGGGCGAGGCGCTGACCTCGGGCCTGCTGCGGGCGGGCACCTCGCCCGGCGAGGTCGTGGCCGCCGTCCGGCGCCCCGAGCGCGCCGCGCAGCTGCGCGAGACGTACGGCATCAAGGTCCTGAGCGCGGCCGAGGCGGCCGGCGCGGCGGACACGCTGCTGATCTGCGTCAAGCCGCAGGACATGGCCGCGCTGCTGACCGAGATCGCGGCCGCCGTCACGGCCGGCCAGCTGGTCATCTCGGTCGCGGCGGGCATCCCGACGGCGTTCATCGAGCGCGCCCTGCCGGGTGGCGTGCCGGTCGTCCGGGTCATGTCCAACACGCCGGTGGTGGTCGACGAGGCGATGAGCGTGATCTCCGCCGGGGCCCACGCGGGCGAGGCGCACCTGCGCCGGGCCGAGGAACTGCTCCGGCCGGTCGGCCAGGTGCTGCGGATTCCCGAGTCCCAGCAGGACGCGGCGACCGCGCTGTCCGGCAGCGGCCCGGCCTACGTCTATTTCCTGGTCGAGGCCATGGTCGACGCGGGCATCCTGCTCGGCATGCCGCGGGCCACGGCCCTGGACATGGTCAAGCAGGTGGTTTTCGGGGCGGCGACCATGCTGCGCGACTCGGGCGAGCACCCGGTCATCCTGCGGGAGGCCGTCACCTCCCCGGCTGGCACCACCGCCAGCGCCATCCGGGAGCTGGAGCGGCACGGCGTGCGGGCGGCGTTCCTGGCCGCCATCGAGGCAGCGCGTGATCGCGGGCGGGAACTCGGCGGCGGCTGAAGCCGGTTTCGGCGCGCGGCCGGCGGTTACGTCATTCTGGCCCGGACGCCACATTTGGCTTATGGCGTGCGTGCTGATCCCGGCGAGGTGAATTGACCGGCCTCGTGAGGCTTGCCCTTTTCCGGACAGGACTTACGCTGGAGGCGGGCGTGACTGGTGCGCTGGAATCTCGCTAGGCGCACTGGGCCTGGCCAGGAGAGGGCTATCGATGGCAGCAGATGTGACTCCGCTCAGTGATGTCAGGTTCCTGACCGTGGCCGAGGTGGCCACGATCATGCGGGTTTCCAAGATGACGGTGTATCGCCTCGTTCACTCTGGCGAGCTGGAGGCCATTCGCGTGGGCCGCTCGTTTCGCGTGCCCGAGCAGGCGGTGAATCAGTACCTGCGGGATGCCTTCGTGGCCTCGGACTGACCGCGGGTGCCGACATCGCGGGCCGGTGCCCGGGCCGCCGGATTCGGGGTACCCCCCGGCCGGCGGTACTCTGTGGCACTGGCGTGTGCCCGGCTGCGTGGTGTGGCGGGTGCGGCCGTAGGCATGCCCGTACCGAAAGCAGGGTGATCCCGTGGGCTCAGTTATCAAGAAGCGCCGCAAGCGCATGGCCAAGAAGAAGCACCGCAAGCTGCTGCGCAAGACGCGCGTTCAGCGCAGGAACAAGAAGTAGGACCAGGCCTGGGCCAGCCCGGCTCGCCGGAGCCTGGATCCTGGCGGTACCGGCTCGCCGCCGCGGCTGAGTTCGCGGCGCGGCGGCTGGCGGGCGAGTATGAGGTCGATCCGTTCGGGTTCGATCCTGAGCTCAATGCGGCCGTCCTCATGCCCGCCGCCCTGGCCCTGTACCGGCAGTGGTTCCGCATCCGGATGCGCGGCCTGGACCAGGTGCCGGGCGCGGGTGCCGCGCTGATCGTGGCCAACCACTCGGGCGTGCTCCCGGTGGACGCGATCATGCTTCAGGCCGGCCTGTTCGCCGACCACCCCGCGCACCGCAACCTGCGGCTCCTGGGGGCCGACCTGATCTATGAGCTACCGGGGCTGGGCCCGCTGGCCCGGCGCAGCGGTCACGCCCGCGCCGACCCGGCCAGCGCCGCCGCGCTGCTGGCCGCGGGCGAGCTGGTGGGCGTGTTCCCGGAGGGGTACAAGGGAACCGGTAAGCCATTCAGCGAGCGCTATCAGCTCCAGCGCTTCGGCCGCGGCGGCTTCGCCCGCACGGCCATCAGCGCCGGCGTCCCGATCGTCCCGTGCGCGATCGTGGGCGCAGAGGAGATCTACCCGATGATCGGCAACGCCCGCGGGGCGGCCCGGCTGCTGGGGCTGCCGTACTTCCCGGTCACGCCGCTGTTCCCGTGGCTGGGCCCGCTCGGGGCCGTGCCGCTCCCGTCCCGGTGGATCATCGAGTTCGGCGACCCGGTGCCGACGGCCGGCCTCCCGGCCGGCCGGGACGCGGCCGACCAGCTGGCCGCCCGGGTCCGTGACACGATCCAGGCCGCGGTGGACCGGCTCGTGGCCGAGCGCGGCCCGGCCTTCGGGTAGGGGAGCCGGCGATGCCGGGAAGAGCGGGCGGCCCGCGGCGACTGGCGCCCCCGCGGCGACCGGCGGCCCGGGGCGACCGGGCGGCTAGCGGGCCGCGCGGTGGTGGCGGCGGAGCGCCGCGCCGGCGGCCATCCCGCCCGCGACCGCGCCCGCGCCCGCCGCGACGGGCAGCGCCACCATCGTGACCCGCCGCCCGGACCGGAAGTCATGCACCGGCCAGCCCCGCTCCCGGGCCACGGCCAGCAGCTCCGGATCCGGGTTCACCGCGTGCGGGTGGCCGACGAGGCTCAGCATGGGCAGGTCGTTGGCCGAGTCGCTGTAGGCGCTGGACCGGGCCAGGTCCAGGTGCTCACGCTGGGCCAGCGCCCGGATGGCGGCCGCCTTGGCCTCGCCGTGCAGCAGGCCGCCGGCCAGCCGACCGGTGTAGACGCCGTCTGCGGCCTCCGCGACGGTCCCGAGCGCGCCGGTCAGGCCGAGCCGCCGGGCCAGGATATTGGCCAGCTCCACGGGGGTGGCGGTGACCAGCCAGACGCGCTGCCCGGCATCCAGGTGCCGCTGGGCCAGGTCCCGCGTCCCGGCCCAGATGCGGTCGGCCATGGTGTCGTCGTAGATCTCCTCGCCCAGCGCCACCACCTCGTCGACCCGCTGGCCGGCCACGAAGGCCAGGGCCGCCTTGCGGGCCGCCTCGATGTGCTCGGCGTTCTCCGCGCCGCGCAGCCGGAACGAGAGCTGGCCCCACATCATGGCGGCCAGCTCGCGGGTCCCGAACAGCTTGCGCGCGGCCAGGCCGCGGGCAAAGTGATAGATCGAGGCGCCGCGCATCAGCGTGTTGTCCACATCGAAGAAGGCCGCGGCGGCCGGGTCGGGAGCCGGAATGTTGGCCACCTCAGCGGCGGCCGCCGACGCCGCCCCGGCGGCCCGCGCCGCCGCGGCCGCGCCGGCCTGACCGGTCAGGGACGCCCAGCCGCGGCCCGATGACAGCCTGTTCATGTCCACCCAGACTACCGGGATACTGGCAGGCCGGCGGGGATGACGCGGCCAGCCGGAGTCGGCCAGGTCAGAGGTATGCTCCGCAGCATCGTCTCGCATCGTGCACCATAGCTAGCGATGTCTATCTCGCTGATCGTGTCGGGTGCCGGAGCCCTGGTGGCGGCGGCCGGCCTCGCCATGCTGCTGGTGCGCTGCGCCCGCACCCCGCGGGGCGACCTCCTGGCCTGGTCGGTGGCCCTGCTCGGGCTGCTGGTCTCGCTCGGCGCCCAGGCCGCCGGGCACGCCGTCGGCTTCGGCCCGCTGACCTTCCGCGCGATGGAGACCGGCGGTCAGGTCATCGCCCCGATGGCGCTCATCATGGGCCTGTCCGAGGCGGTGGCCCGGAGCATGCCCGGCCGGTTCGCCGGGCGGCTGCTCATCCCGGCCTTCACGATCATCCCCCTGGTGGTCTTCACCACCGACCCGCTGAGCGGGACCGCGTTCAGCAAGGCCTGGCCCCCGCCCGCTACCTACTACCAGCTCATCCCGAACAAGCTGCTGGAGTTCGGGCTGGCGCCGGCCACCAGCGTCGTCGCGGTGGTCACGGCCGGCATCGCCATCCGCCGGTCCCGCCGCGAGTTCGCCTGGCGGGCCGCGCTGGTCCCGGTCCTCGCCGCCGCTGTCGCGGTCCTCGTCCTGGCCCTGCCCGGCCTGGCCCCGCCGCTGCGGGACCACCTGGGCCTGCGGCTGCCGATGGCCTCGCTGTTCGCGGTCCTGGGCCTGGCCGCCGCCGCCCTGACCTGGTACGCCGCGATCCGGACGGCGAGCGTGCCCATCGACGCGCTGCGGGACGCCAGCCTGCGGTCCGGCGATGACCGCGGCCGGTACGCCGGCGTCCCCCGGCCGGGGGAGGACCGCGACGGGGCCAGCCGCCTCCCGCAGGCCTACGACCCCTATGAGGAGGACTTCGGCGACGCGGCGGCCCGCGGGTCGTACGAAAGCCAGGGGTACGGCCGCGGGCCGTATGAGGATGACTACAGCCGGCGCGGCCCCGGCCGGGACGGCGGCGCCGGGCTCGGGGACACCGGCGTCTACGACAATGCCGCCTACGACAGCGCCATCTACGACAGCGGCCCGCAGGACAGCGCGCGGTGGGCCGGCGTCGACCAGACCGGTGACATGGAGGCCTACCGGGACGCCGCGAGCGGCGGCCGCCCGGCCCGCGATGCCGACTCCGGCTACGTCGGCCCCCGTACCGGGGACGTCGCCGTGCCGGCGGGCCACGGCCTCGCCGATCCCGGCCTCCCGGATCCCGGCCTCCCGGATCCCGGCCTCCCGGATCACGGGCCGCAGGATCCCGGGCCGGACGGCGCGGGGCTGCTGGCCGGGGCCGGGGCCGGCGACGACAGCCGCGAGGAGCTGTTCGGCCAGATCGCGATCTACACGCTGATCGAGGACATGACCGGCGAGTTCGACCGGCTGACCGAGCGGGTCGTCACCCAGGTCCGGTCGGGCGAGCCTGCCACCCTGGTCTACATCGTGCACGCCGTCCCGTCCGCGCCCATGCAGCGGATCCTGTACGAGGTCTACCGTGACCGGGCCGCCTACGAGCAGCACCTGCGGCAGCCCTACGTGTCCCAGTTCGAGGCCGACCGGCGGCCGTACGTCCTGGCCACCAACGTCATCGAGCTCGGGCTCCAGCACGCCAAGGTCTCCCCGTTCCCGTCCATCGCCGACCTGTTCGGCGAGCCGGGCTACGACACCTCCGGCTTCGAGCGCCCCGGCTTCACCCGCGAGTACGGCAGCACCATCGGGCGGCCCGCGGCGGCCGGGCGCCGGGCCGGCGGCGCGCGCCCGGCCGGGCGCTGAGCGCGATGGCGGCCGCGCACCAGATCACCCTCCTGTCGCGGCCGGGCTGTCACCTGTGCGAGGACGCCCGCGCCGTCATCGAGCGAGTCGCGGCCGAGCTCGGCGTCCCGTGGTCGGAGCGGGACATCACCCAGTCCCCGGCGGACCTGGAGCAGTACTGGGAGATGATCCCGGTGACGCTCATCGACGGTGTTCAGCACGACTACTGGCGGGTCAGCGAGGACCGCCTCCGCGCGGCCCTGTCGGCCTAGCCCGGGCATCGGGGCCGCAAAAACCGGGCCAACCAGCGTCGGGGGCCCCGGGCGGCCAGCTGCCCAACTTTGTGCAAACGTTCACAAGGGCGTAGCGTGAGGGCCGGAATGCAGGCGGGTTAACAGCCCTTGATTCCCCAGGAGCGCCGGCGTATGTCACGCCGTTCAGACGGCAGTCATCATGGCATCCCGGAGGCGACGGTAGCGCGCCTCCCGATTTACTTGCGCGCCCTGTACGCGCTGGCCGATCGCGGGATTGCCACGGTGTCGAGCGAGGAACTGGCCACGGCGGCGGGGGTGAATTCGGCGAAGCTCCGCAAAGACCTGTCCCACCTGGGCTCCTACGGCACCCGGGGGGTGGGCTACGACGTCGACTACCTCGTCTACCAGGTGTCCCGGGAACTCGGCCTGACGCAGGACTGGCCCGTCGTGATCGTCGGCGCCGGCAACCTCGGGCGCGCCCTGGCCAACTACGGCGGCTTCGCGTCCCGCGGCTTCCGGATCGCGGCCCTGCTCGACTGCGACTCATCCGTCGTCGGCACCGTGATCGCCCGGCACACCGTCCGCAGCGCGGCTGAGATCGAGGACGTGGTGACCCGGTTCGCCGTGTCCATCGGCGTCATCGCCACCCCGGCCGCCGCCGCCCAGCAGGTGTGCGACCGGCTCGTCGCCGCCGGGGTCACCAGCATCCTGAACTTCGCCCCGGTTGTCCTCACCGTGCCGGCCGGGGTGGACGTGCGCAAGGTCGACCTGTCGATCGAGCTGCAGATCCTGGCCTTCCACGCGCAGCGCCGGGCCGTCGTCGGGGTCGCCCACCTCGGCGAGAGCGAATGGCCGGACAGGCAGGCCGAGCGGCGCAGCGACGACGGCGAGGCCGCCGCGTCCCCGGCGGCCCGGCCGCGGGGAACTCAGCAGCTGGCCGATGACCCCGGCGTGGCGGCTCAGGCGGTGGGCACATGAGCATCCTGGTCGTGGGACTCAGTTACTCCACCGCGCCGGTCGCGACCCTGGAACGGGTCGTGCTCACCAGCGATGCGCGGGTCAAGCTGCTGCATGACGTCCGGTCCGCGGCTGACGTCGCGGGCTGCCTGATCGTCAGCACCTGCAACCGGGTCGAGATCTACGCCGACGTCAGCAAGTTCCACAGCGCCACCGCGGCCATCTGCGAGCTGCTGGCCCGGCATTCCGGCGTCCCGGCCGGCGAGCTCACGCCGTGCCTGTACGTGCACTACGAGGACCGCGCCGTCCAGCACCTGCTGGCCGTGGCGTGCGGGCTCGACTCGATGGTGGTCGGCGAGAGCCAGATCCTCGGCCAGGTCCGCCAGGCCCTCACGCTGGCCCGCGAGCAGGGCACGCTGGACCGGGCGCTGTCGCAGCTCAGCGCGCTCGCGCTGCGCACGGGCAAGCGCGCGCACGCCGAGACCGGCATCGACCAGGCCGGCGCCAACCTGCTCAGCGTGGGCCTGACCGCGGCCGCCGCCGAGTTCGCCCCGGCCCCGGCCGCCGCCGGAGCGCCGCTCCTGGCGGGCCGGTCGGTCCTCGTCGTCGGCGCCGGCTCCATGAGCGCGCTGGCCGTGGCCGGCACGTCCCGGGCGGGCGCGACCGGGATCGTCGTGGCCAACCGCACCGCCGCCGCCGCCCGGCGGCTGGCCGGAACGGTCGGTGGCACCCCCGCCGACCTGGCCGACCTGCCCGGCCTGATGGCCGCCGCCGACCTGGTCGTCTCCTGCACCGGGGCGCCGGGCGCCGTCATCACCCGGGCCATGGTGGCCCGGGCTATGTCCCGGCGCGCCCGGCCCGGCCCGCTCGTGCTCCTGGACCTGGCGCTGCCCCGGGACATTGAGCCCGGCACGGCCGGCCTGCCGGACGTGGCCGTCGTCGACCTGGAGACGCTCGCCGCCAGCGGGGTCGGCGGGGGACGGGACGCGGACGTCGCCGCGGTCCGCGGCATCCTCGCCCAGGAGTTCGAGGCCTACCTGTCGGCCGGCCGCGCGGCCGCCGTCGCGCCCACGGTGGTCGCGCTGCGGGAGAAGGCGGCGCAGGTCGTGGACGCGGAGCTGGCCCGGCTGGAAGGTCGTCTGGGCGGCCTGGACCCGCAGGTCAGCCGCGAGGTGGCCCGCTCCATGCAGCGGATCACGGACAAGCTGCTGCACGCTCCGACCGTGCGGGTCAAGGAACTGGCCGGCGTCCCCGGCGGCGAGTCGTACGCGGCCATGCTGCGGGTGCTGTTCGACCTGGACCCGGACGCGGTGCGGGCGGTCGCCCAGGCCGACGCGGGCCTGGCGGGCCTGGAGGCCGAGACCGCGGGCACCGACGCGGCGGAGGGCGCGCCGTGACCGCCGCGCTCCGGCTGGGGACCCGCAAGAGCCCCATGGCCATGGCCCAGTCGCTCCAGGTCGCGACGGCCATCACCGACGCGACCGGCCTCGCCGTCGAGCTGGTCGGGATCTCCACCTACGGCGACGCCAGCGCGGCCCAGCTCGCGCAGATCGGCGGAACCGGCGTGTTCGTCAGCGGGCTGCGGGCGCAGCTGCTGGAGGGCCGCGTCGACCTGGCCGTGCACTCCCTCAAGGACCTGCCGGTCGCCCCGGCGCCCGGTATCGTGCTGGCCGCGGTGCCGCGCCGCGATGACCCGTCCGACGCGCTGGCCGCCCGCGACGGCGCCAAGCTGGCCGACCTGCCCGCCGGGGCCCGGATCGGCACCGGCTCGCCCCGGCGCGCGGCTCAGCTCCTGATGCTCCGGCGCGACCTGCAGACCGTGCCCGTGCGCGGCAACGCCGGCACCCGCCTGGCCAAGGTGACGGCCGGCGAGCTGGACGCGGTCGTGCTGGCCTACGCCGGCCTGGCCCGGATCGACCGGCTGGACGCGGTGACCCAGGTCTTCGGGCTGGACGAGATGCTGCCGGCTCCCGGCCAGGGCGCGCTCGCGGTTGAGATTCGCGCTGACCGGGCAGACTTGGCCTCGCTACTGACGTGCGTCGACGACCCGGCCAGCCGGGCCGCTACGACGGCAGAACGCAGCCTCCTGGCGGCGTTGCAAGCAGGGTGCCTGGCTCCCGTGGGCGCGTATGCTGCCGGCACGAATGTTGTTCGGCTGGATGGCGTTGTCGTCGCAGCTGACGGGGGAACTTCGCTTCGCGCGAGCGCAGGCGGTCCGGCGGCCGAGGCCGAGCGCCTCGGCCGGCAGGTGGCCGCCGACCTGCTCCGTCGCGGCGCGGGACGGTATACGGCCGTGTCCGGTGGACACATCAGTGACGGGGACGATGAGAGATGAACCCCACACCCGCCCAGCCCGGCATGACGGCCGGCGACAAGACCACGGGAACCGAGAAGACCGCGGTACAGAAGGCGCCCGCGGGCCGGGTCGCCTTCGTCGGCGCCGGTCCCGGTGACGAGGAGCTGCTGACCGTGCGCGCGGCCGCCCTGATCGGCCAGGCCGACCTGGTCATCGCGGCGCCCTGGGTCAGCGAGCGCTTCGCCCACCTGCTGAAGGACGGCGCGACGCTGGCCGACTCGGCCGGGCTGCAGGACGACCCGAAGATGATCGTGAAGGCGGCCCGGGCCGGCCAGTCCGTCGTCCGCGTCTTCAGCGGTGACCCTTTCATGTTCTGCAACGCGGCCCCGGAGGCAGCGGCCTGCGCGAAGGCGAAGGTCTCGTTCGAGATCGTGCCGGGCGTCAGCGCGGCGACGGCCGTCCCGGCGTACGCCGGCGTCCCGCTGACCGGGCCCGACGGCTCCGGTGACGTGCGCATCATCAACGCGAGCGAGGTCAGCGGCGTGTCCGCCTTCGCGGGCACGCTGGTGATCCTCGGGGCCGAGGCCGGCCCGGTCGACCTGGGCAAGATGCTCATCGCGGCCGGCTGGGCCGACAGCACCCCGCTCGCCATCACCTGGAACGGGACGACCACCGACCAGTTCACCGTGGTCGCCACCCTCGGCACCGTCGCCGCCGACCTGAAGGCCGCGGGCGTCAGCCCGCTGACCGCGCACGGGCCGGCCATCGCCGTGGTGGGCGCGGGCGTTACGGCCCAGCACGCGCTGTCCTGGTTCGAGACCAAGCCGCTGTTCGGCTGGCGGGTGCTCGTGCCCCGGACCAAGGAGCAGGCCGAGGAGGTCTCGGACCTGCTGCGCGCCCAGGGCGCGGTGCCCGAGCAGGTGCCGACCATCGCGGTCGAGCCGCCCCGCACCCCGCAGCAGATGGAGCGGGCGGTCAAGGGCCTGGTGACCGGCCGGTACCAGTGGGTGGCCTTCACGTCGGTGAACGCGGTCCGGGCCATCCGGGAGAAGTTCGAGGAGTACGGTCTCGACGCCCGGGCTTTCGCCGGCGTCAAGGTGGCCGCGGTGGGCGACGCGACCGCGGTGGCGCTGCGCGAGTTCGGGATCATGGCGGACCTGGTGCCGGCGGGCGAGCAGTCCGCCGAGGGCCTGGCCGACGAGTGGCCCGCCTACGACGACGTGCTCGACCCGATCAACCGGGTGCTGCTGCCCAGGGCCGATATTGCCACCGAGGGCCTCGTGGCCCGGCTGACCGAGCTCGGCTGGGAGGCCGAGGACGTCACCGCCTACCGGACGGTGCGCGCCGCGCCCCCGCCGGCCCCGATCCGCGAGGCCATCAAGGGCGGCGGCTTTGACGCCGTCCTGTTCACCTCGTCCTCCACCGTCCGGAACCTGATCGGCATCGCGGGCAAGCCGCACACCGTCACGGTGATCGCGGTGATCGGCCCGCAGACGGCCAAGACCGCGGCCGAGTTCGGGCTGCGCGTGGACGTCATGGCCCCGACTGCGTCGGTCGCCGCGCTCGTCGACGCCCTCGCCGAGCACGGGGCCGGCCTGCGGGACGCGGCGCTGGAGGCCGGGACGCCGTTGCGCCGCCCCAGCGAGCGCCGCCGGGGCGCCCGCCGCCGGATCAGGTAGGCGCCCAGCCTCAGGCCCGGCCGCGCGCGTTCGCGGCAGAAGGAGCGAGATGACCCCCAGCTTCCCCGTCTCCCGGCCCCGCCGGCTCCGCCGCACGGCGGCCCTGCGCCGCCTGGTCGCGCCGGTCAGCGTCCGGCCGGAGCACCTGGTGCTGCCCATGTTCGTCAAGGAGGGCATCACCGCGCCCCAGCCGGTGGCGTCCATGCCCGGCGTCGTCCAGCACACCCGCGAGAGCCTGCGCAAGGCCGCGGCCGAAGCGGTCGGCGCGGGCGTCGGCGGCCTGATCCTGTTCGGGATCCCGGCCGTCAAGGACGCCCGCGGCTCGGCCGCGGATGACCCGGCCGGCATCGTCCAGCTCGCGCTGGCCGACCTGGCCGCCGAGGTCGGCGGCGACACCGTGCTGATGGCTGACCTGTGCCTGGACGAGTACACCGATCACGGTCACTGCGGGCTGCTGACCGCGGCCGGCGAGGTGGACAACGACGCCACGCTGGACCGGTACGCCTCCATCGCCGTGGCCCAGGCCGCGGCCGGCGCGCACGCCGTGGCCCCCAGCGGCATGATGGACGGCCAGGTCGGCGCGATCCGCACCGCCCTCGACCAGGCCGGCCACACCGACGTCGCGATCTGCGCGTACTCGGCCAAGTACGCGTCGGGCTTCTACGGCCCGTTCCGCGATGCCGCCGAGTGCGCGCCCCAGTTCGGTGACCGCTCGTCCTACCAGCAGGCGCCGTCCGGATCCCGGGAAGCCCTGCGCGAGGTGGCCCTCGACATCGAGGAAGGCGCCGACATCATCATGGTCAAGCCCGCGCTGGCCTACCTGGACGTGATCAGCCAGGTCGCCGCCACCATCGACCTGCCCGTCGCGGCCTACCAGGTCAGCGGGGAGTACGCCATGGTCGAGGCGGCCGCCGCGAACGGCTGGCTGGACCGGGAGCGGATCATCGATGAGACCCTGACCTCGATCCGCCGGGCCGGGGCCGACATCATCCTGACCTACTGGGCCGTCGAGGCGGCCCGGCGGCTGGGCTAGGACCCGCGGAGCAGCCGGATCCGCCGAATCCGCCGGGCGGCGAAATGGCCGAATTGCCCCGGCGGAAAGAAATCGGCGGCGGTCGCTAACCCGCTGACGTCGGCAGACGCCGGCCAGGGCGGCAATGTGGCCGACCTCACACTCACTGGGCCTTGTTTGGCTTGACGACCCCCGGGCACCCGGTAGGCACGTCAACCCCAAGCAGGAGGTTCCCATGTCAGCCGGAACCATAGTGGTGATCGTGGTGGTGGTCATTATCGTGGCCGCGCTGATCGCCGTGGCCTCGCTCGCCACCCGGCGGCGGCGGCTTCAGCAGCGGTTCGGCCCCGAGTATGACCGGGCGGTCGAGGGCAGCGACAGCAGGCTCAAGGCCGAGGCGGAGCTCGCCGAGCGGGAGAAGAGGGTCAAGGGCTTCGAGATCCGCCCGCTCGACCCCGCCGCCCGGGATAGCTACCTGGCTCAGTGGACCACGATCCAGCAGCAGTTCGTCGACAGCCCCAGCGAGGCCGTGGCGGCCGGGCAGGCCCTGATCACCAGGGTCATGGCGGACGAGGGCTACCCCACGGACGACCCCGGCCAGATGACCGCCGACCTGTCGGTCGACCACGCCGAGACGCTCGGCCACTACCGGACCGCGCAGGACATCAGCGGCCGCGTCGCTGACGGCAGCGCCAGCACCGAGGACCTGCGGCAGGCCATGGTTCACTACCGTGCCCTCTTCCAGAGCCTCCTGGGTGACGGCGTCTCCGACGACACCCCGCTCGACCGGACCGAGCCCGTGGCCGGCGACACCGCCGCCGACTACCCGGTGACCGGGCCGGCCACCGGCCTGGACTACGCCCAGGCCGATGAGCTTGCCAGCCAGCCCGACATCGCCGAGCCCAGCGCCATGCCGGCCGAGCCGGCCGGCCGTCATCACGCGGCCGCTTCCGGCGCCGATGTCACCGGCGACCCGGCCGGCGCCTACGCCGACCAGGCCGACCTGAACGACCCCGATGCCGACCTGAACGACCCCGATGCCGCCGAGCCCGCCGCCGCCTCGCGGCTCCCCTGGAGGAAGTAGCAACATGTTCAACAACCGCAAGGACGACGACGTCATTGTCATCACCGAAGAAGACGTCACGTACGAGACGCCCGAAGAGAGCGGCGACCCGGCGGACTCCGCCGGGCCGGCCGCCGGGGACGAGCTGGCCGCGGCTGACCCGTCCGGCCGGACCGGGTCCGACGCGACCGGCCGGTTCGACGCGGTGACCATGCCCGGTGATGCCGCGGCCACTCCCGAGACGGCCGACCCCCAGGCGCCCGCCCCCGAGACAGCCGCTCGCACGGACGACGACACCGCGTTCGGCTCCGGCCGCGACCGCTCCGTCAGCGGGCGGGCCGCGGACGACGACCTGGCCGCCGCGCCCGTAACGGCGGCTGGTGCCGACGGGGCCGGCGATGCGGATGAGACCGATGCGGATGACACCGAGGCGGCGGAGGACACCGTGGCCAGCGGCACCGGGAATGGCACCGGCCGCGGCTCGGCCATCCCGATGCCGGGCGCCGCGCCGGACGAGGCGGCCGTCCCGGCCGCCGCCGACGCCACGCCGGCCGCCTCCGCCGCTGCACCGGCCGCTGCGGCCGGCCCGGCGGCCGCGTCCGCTACTTCCGCTGCCGCTCCGGCTACGGGCACGCCCGCGGCCGACAGCAACTGGCCGCAGATCCAGGCGCTGTTCGTCGACGACCCGCTGAGCGCCGTCCGGCAGGCCGCCGATGTGGCCGGCGGCGCGCTGGCGGCCCTGGTCGCCTCGGCCAATAACCGGGAGCAGACCATGCGCGACTCGTGGCAGTCGGACACGATCGGCACCGAGGACCTGCGGACTGCCCTGCGCAGCTACCGCGACCTGGCCGGCCGCCTGTCCGAGCTGTCGAAGAACCTCTAAGCGCGACCAGAGCCGGTCAGCATCAGCTGAACCGGCAGCACCACGAGCCAGACCGGCCCGGCAGGAGCAGCGCCTGCCGGGCCGGCCTGCGTCCGGCTCCCGCGTGTGCCACGCCACGTCATGGAATAACGGCATGCCGCCCGGCGGGTACTACGATCTGAGCCTCCGCTGCCGGCGAAAAGCGAGCGCAGCGGGGGGTCGGGCGCGCGGGCCCTCGGCGGCCCGGCATGATCGAGGCTGTAGGGCCACGCCACAGCCGGAGCGGAAGTGAGCTACTTGGTTCATTCGGTACTGCGTTCCAGGCGGCGCAGGGCCGGTGACCGGATGGCGCTGGCGGCGGCACGTTACGCCGCTATGGGCTGGCCGGTCTGCCCGGGCGCGTACCCGCCCGTCCGGGCCCAGCGGTCAGCGGACCGGGCGTGCTCCTGCGACCGGATCGGCTGCCCGGCCCCGGGCGCGCACCCGATCTCGCCGACCTGGCAGCTCCAGGCCAGCTCGGACCCGGACCAGGTGGCCCTGCTGTGGAAGGCCAACCCCGGCGCCAACGTCATCGTGGTCACGGGGCGCGTGTTCGATGTGCTGGACGTGCCGGCCCAGGTGGGCACGGCCGCGCTGGCCCGGATGGAGAAGGCCAGGGTCCGGCCCGGCCCCGTCGCGATCAGCGCCGGGAACCGGGCTCTTTTCTTTGTCCTGACCCGCGGCGCCCCGGCCGATGAGGACGAGTGGTGGTCCTGCCGGCTGGACTGCGAGCCGGAGATCATCGCGGAGGTGGCCGGGCTGCGCTGGCATACCCGGGACAGCTACGTGCTGGCGCCGCCGTCGCGGTACGGCAGCGGCCTGGCCGCCCGCTGGGTCCGGGATCCGGCCGCCAGCCCGCTCCCGGACAGCGTCCGGCTGCTGGAGGTGCTGGCGGATGTGTGCGAGGAGGTTGACCAGTGAGTGATGACCGTGCCCAGTCCGATGAGCTGTTCGCGAGGGCCTGCGCCGTCATCCCGGGCGGGGTCAACTCGCCGGTGCGGGCGTTCCGCGCCGTGGGCGGGACCCCGGTGTTCATGGCCTCCGGGTCCGGGCCGTACCTGACCGACGTCGACGGCCGCCGGTACGTGGACCTGGTCTGCTCGTGGGGCCCGATGATCCTCGGGCACGCCAGCCCGCCGGTGGTGGAGGCGGTCCGGGCCGCGGCCCTGCTGGGCACCTCATTCGGCACCGCCACCGCGGGCGAGGTCGGGCTGGCCGAGGAACTGGTCGCCCGCGCCCCGGTCGAGCGGGTCCGGCTGGTCAGCTCCGGGACCGAGGCCACCATGTCGGCCCTGCGGCTGGCCCGGGGCTTCACCGGCCGGTCCCTGGTGGTCAAGTTCGCGGGCTGCTACCACGGCCACGTGGACGCCCTGCTGGCGGCGGCGGGCTCGGGCGTGGCCACCTTCGGCCTGCCGGACTCGCCGGGCGTGACGGGCGCGGTGGCCCAGGACACCGTGGTCCTGCCGTACAACGACGCGGCCGCGGTGCAGACCGCGTTCGCGGCCCGCGGCGATCAGATCGCCTGCGTCATCACCGAGGCGTGCCCGGCCAACATGGGCATCGTGCCGCCCGCGGACGGGTTCAACCAGCTGCTGGCCGACCTGTGCCGGATGCACGGCGCGCTGCTGATCATGGACGAGGTGCTGACCGGCTTCCGGGTCACCCGGTCCGGCTGGTACGGCCGTGAGCCGGTGGCGGGCGACCTGACGACGTTCGGCAAGGTCATGGGGGGCGGCCTGCCGGCCGCCGCGTTCGGGGGCCGGGCCGAGATCATGGACCGGCTCGCGCCCGCCGGCCCGGTCTACCAGGCCGGGACGCTGTCGGGGAACCCGCTGGCCACCGCGGCCGGGCTGGCCACGCTGCGCGCCTGCACCGATGACGTCTACGCCCGGGTCGACCGGTCCGCCGCGGCCGTGGCCAAGATGACCGCGGGCGCCCTGGCCGCCGCCGGGGTCCCGTTCGCGCTGCAGGAGGCCGGCAGCCTGTTCTCGTTCTTTCTCGGCACGGACGGGCCGGTGCGCGACTTCGACGCGGCCCGGCGCCAGTCCGGGCCGGCCTACGCCGCCTTCTTCCACGCCATGCTGGCCGGCGGGGTGTACCTGCCGCCGTCCCCGTTCGAGGCGTGGTTCCTGTCCGCCGCCCACGACGACGGCGCCCTGGCCGTCATCGCGGCCGCGCTCCCGGCCGCCGCGCAGGCCGCGGCCCGGGCGCTCGGCTGACCGGAACCAGGGCCTGACTCACCGCGCGGCCGGCGGTAGTGTGGGCGCGCCATGACTGATGATCACCCCCCCGCTCCCGCCCCCGCTGCGGCGGCCACGACGGTTGTGCACCTCGTCCGGCACGGTGAGGTGCACAACCCGCGCGGCGTGATCTACGGCCGCATCCCCGGCTATCACCTGTCGGAGAACGGCGTGCTGATGGCCAAGGCCGCCGCCGACTTCCTGGCCCCGCGCGACGTGACCGTGCTGCGCTGCTCGCCGCTGGACCGCGCCGTGGAGACGGCCGCGCCGATCGGGCAGCAGTTCGGGCTGGAGGCCGTGACCGACGACCGGCTCATCGAGCCGTGGAACCACTTCGAGGGGATCGCCTTCGGCGTCGGGGACGGGTCGCTCCGCCATCCGGAACACTGGTTCGCGCTGCGCAATCCGTTTCGGCCCTCCTGGGGTGAGCCCTACAAAGACGTCGCGGCCCGGGTCCTGGCCGCGGTCCGGGACGCGGCCCGTGCCGCCCGCGGGCACGAGGCGGTGTGCGTGAGCCATCAGCTGCCCATCTGGGTGACCCGGCGCGCGGTGGAGGGCCGGCGGCTGTGGCATGACCCCCGCCGCCGGGAGTGCGCGCTGGGCAGCGTGACCAGCCTGACCCTGGCCGGCGATGAGGTCGTGAAGGTGGCCTACGCCTCGCCGTCG
>FSXZ01002450.1_pt1 | contig 18960 bp, 15 predicted proteins | sample 1638121 | NCBI WGS metagenome assembly FSXZ01 (sample SAMEA3914788, study PRJEB12502) | metagenome | biome: forest; material: soil | place: Canada | collected 2011-07-03 | depth 0.1 m
GGCCGATGGCTCCACCTTCCGTGAGGTTGCACGATGAACGACCGTCGGCGAGGGCTCGGGCGTGGCCTGGGCTCGCTGATTCCCACCGGCCCGGAGGGCACCGAAGCCCCCGCGTCGAGCCCCGCCCCCGCTCCGGTTCCCACGCGCCGGCTCCCGCTGGGCGAGGTCTACCGGGCGGAGACGCAGGAGCCGGGCGCCGAGAGCGAGATGTTCCACGTGGAACCGAAGCTCGTCGCCGGCGCCTACTTCGCCGAACTCCCGCTCACCGCCATCGTTCCGAATGCGCGTCAGCCGCGTGAGTACTTCGACGACGAAGAACTCGCCGAGCTCGGTCAGTCCATTCGCGAGGTCGGCCTGCTGCAGCCGATCGTGGTCCGCAAGACCGGCGAGGACAAGTACGAACTCATCATGGGGGAGCGCCGTTTCCGGGCCTCCCAGTCGATCGGGCTCAGCGAGATCCCGGCGATCGTGCGGCAGACCGAAGACGAGCGAATGCTGCTCGACGCGCTGCTCGAGAACATGCAGCGCGCACAGCTCAACGCGCTGGAAGAGGCAGCGGCCTTCGACCAGTTGCTCAAGGACTTCCGCTGCACGCATGACGAACTCGCCTCGAAGGTCGGCCGCTCCCGCGCGTACATCAGCAATACGCTGCGGCTGTTGCGCCTCTCCCCCTCGGTGCAGGTGAAGATCTCGGCCGGGACGGTCTCGGCCGGGCACGCCAAGGCGCTGTGCAGTCTCGAGACGCATCAGGCCCAGGAGGAGATCGCCCAGCGCATCATCGCCGAAGGGCTCTCGGTCCGCACGGTCGAGGAGATCGTGCAGACCTACGGCGCGGAGCGGCAGCGTAAGCCGCGCAAGGCCCGGGCGGGCAGCCGGATCGCCCCCGAGGTGACGGAGTTGGCCGGTAGGCTTTCCGACCGCTACGAAACCCGTGTCACGGTGAACGTGGGCGGTCGGATCGGAAAGGTCGTCGTCGAGTTCGGCTCGATCGAGGACCTGGATCGGATCCTCGAGATGATCGCCCCCGGCGAGCGGGTGCGCGGCACGGAATAGGCGTCCCCACGGCGCCGTTTGCATCCACGAGTAGTTGTTTCCGAGAGAGGGCAGCAGGCCGTGCAGGTACCAGAGGGAACCGAAGTCCGGAACGTCATCATCATCGGTTCCGGGCCCGCGGGCTACACCGCCGGGATCTACACCGCCCGGGCCGGGCTGAAGCCTCTGCTGTTCGAGGGTTCGGTGACCGCCGGCGGCGCGCTGATGAACACCACCGAGGTCGAGAACTTCCCCGGCTTCCCGGACGGAATCATGGGCCCCGACCTCATGGACGGTCTGCGCAAGCAGGCTGAGCGCTTCGGCGCGGATCTCGTCACCGACGACATCACCGAGGTGGAGCTCGACGGGCCGATCAAGCGGGTGGTGGACGGCAACGGCGATGCCCACTTCGCCAAGAGCGTCATCATCGCCACCGGCTCGGGATACCGCGAGCTCGGCCTGGAGGACGAGAAGCGGCTGTCCGGGCACGGCGTCTCGTGGTGTGCCACGTGTGACGGCTTCTTCTTCCGGGAGAAGCAGATCGTGGTCGTGGGCGGCGGCGACACCGCCCTCGAGGAGGCGACCTTCCTCACCCGCTTCGGCGAGAACGTGACCATCGTGCACCGCCGGAGCGAACTGCGCGCCAGCAAGATCATGCAGGAGCGGGCCTTCGGCAACCCGAAGATCTCCTTCGCCTGGAACAGCGAGGTGTCCGCGATCCTCGGCGAGGACCGGGTCACCGGGCTGCGTCTGCGCGACACCGTCACCGGCGAGGAGCGCGACCTGAAGGCCGACGGCCTGTTCATCGCGATCGGCCACGAGCCGCGCAGCGACCTGTTCACCGGCCAGATCGACCTGGACGACGAGGGCTATGTGAAGGTCGCCGCGCCGAGCACCCGGACCAACCTCGAGGGCGTCTTCGCCTGTGGCGACGTCGTCGACCACGTCTACCGGCAGGCGATCACCGCGGCCGGCACCGGTTGCTCGGCCGCGCTCGACGCCGAGCGCTTCCTGGCTGCCCAGGAGCACGCGGAATCCACCCGCCAGTCCTGACGTTCTTACCCACAGAGCTGTTCTTTCACAAAGGAGGCCGCCGATGTCGGCGCTCAAGCAGGTCACCGATGCGACTTTCGACGGGGAAGTCCTCAAGAACGGCAAGCCCGTCCTGGTCGACTTCTGGGCCGAGTGGTGCGGACCGTGCCGTATGATCGCGCCGATCCTGGAGCAGATCGCCACCGAGCACGGCGACAAGCTCGAGATCGTCAAGCTGAACACGGACGAGAACCCCGAGATCGCGACCAAGTACGGCGTGCTGAACATTCCGATGCTCAACGTCTACGTCAACGGCGAAGTGGTCAAGACGATCGTCGGCGCCAAGCCGAAGCGGGCCCTGCTCAAGGACCTCGAAGACTTCATCGGCTCGGGCGGCTGACGAGCGACTGATCAACGACCGGCGGAGACGGGCCCCTGGTCCAGTACGGCGCTCGATCCACTCGGACAGGAGCCCGCGAACAGCACCGCGTAGAACGTGGTGGTGTTCGCGGGCTCTTCGTCGCTCCGGTAGACGACCAGGCTCGCGCTGGTGCCGGAGTAGGTCTCGGGCGCCGTCGCGGCGACCGTGTATCCGGTCTTCTGCGGCGCGTGGAAGCAATGGGCCATCGCATGCGCCGAAGTCGACGGGGCGTTGGTACGGGCCGTGGACCCAGCGGACGCGGTGCGGCGGGCTGCGGTGAAGGAGCCGTTTTCCCCGGCCCCGTCCAGGGCTTGGCGCGCCATCGTGACCAGTGCCGGATCCGCGGCGCTCTCGACGCCGGCGAAGGGAGCCACCTCGCCCGAGGAGGCGCTCGCGCTCGAAGCGGTCCCGCCGGCGCCGTGCGAGATCAGGTATCCGACTCCGATGAAGGCCCCTGCGATTACCGCCAGTGCGGTGATCGGCACTGACAGTCGCAGCCATGCCTTCCTGGTTCTACGCGGCCGCTTGGACTGCGCGAGCGCGCGCGTCGCCTCGTCGGATTCCTGCCACGCCTGCTCGATCGTCGCGTGGAGACGCAGGATGACGGATTCCGGGATCTGCGGCTCGGGCAGCTCGGCCAGTGCGGACAGGAGCGCGGTGAGCTCCTCGATCCGCGCCGAGCACTCGGCGCAGTCCGCAGCATGCTCCGCAGCGCCCGCAGAGGCCTGCTCCGGGCTGAACGCACACGCCGACAGATCTTCGTCGCCGAGGTGTCCGGCCACGTCTTCACGAGGCTCCTGTGGGCTTCTCACCGGGCACCCCGCTCTCTGTTCTCCGCGGCGGCCGTCGTCTCGGCCGGCGCCGCCGTCCTCGGCTTGATCTGTACTGAGACGTCACGATCCGGTGACGGGTTCCCTTGTCGGGGTGGAATTCCGGCTTCTCGGAGCATTCCGGCCAGTCGGGCCCTGCCTCGGGCGCATCGGCTCTTGACCGTCCCGGACGGCACCCCGAGCACCCGCGCCGCCTCGTCCACCGGCAGGCCCTGCACGTCCACCAGCACCACGGCCGCCCGCTGGTCCACCGGTAGTCGGGCCAGCGCCTGCTCGAGCACGAGGCGCAGATCGCGCTGCTCTGCCATGTCGATGGGATCGGCGGTGGCCTCGCGCCACACCGGCGACTCCGGATCGGGATAGTGCACCGTCGGCCGGACCGCCGCGCGGCGGCGCCGGTCCAGACAGGCGTTCACGGTGATGCGGTAGAGCCAGGTGCCCACGGACGCGTCCTGCCGGAAGGTCGCGGCGGCGCGGAAGGCGGAGAGCGCGGCGTCCTGCAACGCGTCCGCGGCGTCCTCGGGATTTCCCGACGTACGCAGCGCCACCGCCCACATCCGGCCGCGGTGGCGCGCCAACAGTTCCCCGAAAGCCTCGCGGTCGCCCGCGAGATGCCTGCGCAGGCAGTCGAGATCGACCGACTCGTCAGGCGCCATAGACGCGTACGTCTATCAGTCCGTCCCGATAGCCGGCCGGCGTCTTGGTCGAGCTCACACCCTGCTCATAGGGCAGCGTGGTGAACATGATCATCACGTACTGCGCGGTCACCGGCGAGAACTTGAGCACCATGTCCGAACCGGCGGTGGGCGAGGACTGGGTGGTCTGCACGGTGTATCCGGTCGGGCCCGAGGTCCCGGACCAGGTCGGGGAGTCGGTGGCCGAACTCCCGGCCGTGAGCACCTCCACGGTGCCGCCGCTGAACGGGACCTGGAACTTGATCTCGTCCACGTCGTGCGCCGAGGACAGGTCGAAGATCAGCCCTATGCCGCTGCCGCCCGGGTAGGAGCCGCTGAAGGAGCCGTTCTTGTACTGCGTCGTGGTCTTCCAGCCGGTGGACGAGGTCGGGTCGAAGGCCAGCTTCGCGGCGTCTATCGAGCTCTGCGAAGCGTCCTGGTCCCAGACCGAGGCGTCACTGATGGTCAGTTGGCTGCCGACGGTGCCCGGCGGGATGGTGACGGTGCCCACCGAGGGAGTGGTGGTGGTGCCGGTGGACTGCGCCGCGGCCGCGCCGCCGCCGCCCCCGGCGAGTTGGAACACCGCCAGCGCCGCCAGCGCGAGGACCGCGCAGGAGGCCGCGGCCAGTACCCCGGGCCGGCGCCAGAGCGCGCCGCCGCCGGAGCCGCCGGAGCCGCTCAAGCCCTCGGCGGCCGACCAGGCCGGGGTGGCGTCGCGGGCGCCGGGCCGCGGGGTCGGGGTGGTGGGCCCGTCGACCCGGGAGCGGCTGCGCGGCAGCACGGAGGTGGGCTCCGCCGTCTCGTCGTGCAGCCGCGGCAGCGCCCGGATGACGTCGGCCAGTTCCTTGATCGTGGTGATCGGCGGCGCGGACTCCGGATCGCCCATGCCCAGGGTCCGGCGCACCGCCGCGTCCACCTGCTTGGGCACCGCGGCCCGGATCTGGGCCGGGCTGTAGGGCTCGGCCCCGGACTCGTCGCGCGGCGCCGGCAGCAGCGGGAGATCGCCCTGCGCCTCGGGCCACAGGCCGGTCAGCGCGGCGTACCAGACCCGGCCGAGCGCGAGCACGTCGGCGGCGTAGCGGGACTCGGCGTCCAGCTTGTCCGGCGAGGTGCCGCTCAGGGTCGCCTCGATCAGCAGGCCGCGCAGCTTGACCTGGCCGGTCGCGGTGATCAGGACGGTGGCCGCGTTGAGCGCGCCGTGCGCGACCTCGGCCTCGTGCGCGCGCACCATCGCCTCGGTGGCCTCGCGGATCATGGCGGTGGCCTTGGCCGGGGACAACGGGCCCTCGCTCAGCCGCTCCCACAGCTGCTCGGCGCCCGGCACCCACTCGGTGACGATGTAGAGCAGGTCTTCGTCGCGTACCGCGTCGAGCACCTGGACGAACCGGGCGTCGGGCACCGCGGCGGCGTCGCGGGCCGCGCGGGCGACCTCCTCGAGCAGCGGATGGTCCGCCGCGATGAGGTCGACCCCGACCTTCCGGTTGAGCAGTTCGTCGACCCCGACCCACAGTTGCGGTTCCGGCGAGTGGCTGCCGCCGAAGCCGCGGACCAGCCGTTCGAGGCGGTATCGACCGCCGAGACGGCGGCCGGGGGACCACAGTCGACCGGCCGACGACACGTTCTCGTCGGTCGGGTTCTCGTCGGGGGTTTCGGCCAGGGCAGCCACGGCCCTCCCTCACGGTTTCCTTGCGGCGTTCGGTCGTTCGGTTCCAGCCCCATGCTAGTGCTAACGGCCGAGGCGCGCTTTCACCGTACCCAACAACGAATTCAGCTCCTGGACGTGCATCGCGCGCGCGATCAAGAGGAAGATCACCAGGAAAACCGCTCCACCGGAGGCGAGTCCGGCCATCGCGCCGATGGTGCCGGCACCGCGCATATCGGTCACGTAGATGCCCAGAGGCCCGCCGACCGCGGTCGCGATTCCGGCCGCCACACACAGTTTCACGTGAACCCGCAACACCCGGCGGCCGTCGAACGCACCTACCAGGCCGTTGAGCTTTCCGGCGGTGACGACCAGGCCGACCAGATACGAGACCGAGTACGCCACGCACATTCCGGCCACCGCCCACTGGGTGTTGCCGAGCAGTGCGTAGGAGAGCCACGCCAGCGCGGCGTTGGCCACGCCGATCCACAGCGAGATGAAGAACGGCGTGCGCGTGTCCTCGTAGGCGTAGAAACCGCGCAGCATGACGAACTGGGCCGAGTACGGGATCAGGCCGAGGCTGAAGGCCATGAGCATGTAGCCCAGGTTGTGTGACTGCTGGGGCGTCATGTTGCCGTGGCCGAGCAGGATCGAGACGATCTGCTGGGCGAAGGCGAGGAAGGCGAAGGCGCAGGGCACTATCGCGACGCCGGTGGCCCGCAGGCTGTAGGAGATCGCGTCGCCCACCGCCCGCTTGTCCCCGGTGTGCGCGAACCGGCTCATCCGCGGCAGCAGCGCCGTGACGATCGAGACGGTGATGACGGACTGCGGCAGGATCCACAGCGTGATCGCGTTCGAGTAGGCCGAATAGCCCACACCCGCGTTGCTGTTGTTCGGGCGCGAACCCATCGACGTGGCCATGAAGGTCACGGCCCAGTTCACCACCGTGCTCACGCCGACGGTCAGCAGGGTCCACTTGGCCAGCGTCATCGACTTGCCCAGTCCGGTGCCGCGCCAGTCGAAGCGCGGCCGATAGGTCACCCCGGCGCCGCGCAGGTACGGGATGAGCGTGACCGCCTGGAGCACGATGCCGAGGGTGGTGCCGAGCCCGAGCAGCAGCTGTTCGCCGCCGGTGATCGTCTGCGGCATGTTGGCCACGCCGTTGACGATCCACAGATACGCGCCGAGCGTGGCGATCTGCACCACGTTGGCCAGCACGGGCGTCCACATCATCGGCCCGAAGCTGTCCTTGGCGTTCAGGATCTGGCCGAGCATGACGGACAGGCCGTAGAAGATGATCTGTGGCAGGCAGTACCGGGCGAAGTTGATCGTCGCCTCGCGCTGCGCGCCGATATATCCGCCCGCGTACAGGTCGATCAGCAGGGGCGCCGCCATGACGGCCAGGGCGGTCAGCGCGCCCAGGAAGACGATGGTGAGGGTCAGCAGCCGGTCGATGAAGGCCTGGCCGCCGTCCTTGTCGTCCTTCATCGCGCGCACCAGCTGCGGCACGAAGATGGCGTTGACCGCGCCGCCGGCCACGATCGCGTAGATCATGTTCGGCAGGTTGTTGCCGACGTTGAAGGAGTCCGAGAGCGCGCCGGTGCCGAGCGCCGCGACGATCAGCGAGGTGCGCACGATGCCGGTGAACCGGGAGACGATGGTGCCCATCGCCATGATCCGGCTGGCCCGCGAGACGCTGACCTTCGCCGTCTCCTGCGGGCCCGCCGTGGCCGGGGCGCCGACCTCGGTGGCGTCCCCCGGCCGCAGGCCCGGCCCTTGGACCTGGCCGCGGCGCGGCGGGATCAGCTGCTGGAGCGAGCTGGGGTCGAGGAACGCGGTGCCGAAGGCGGGCAGGTTGAACCGGGTGGCGTCGACCGCCTCGGCGTACGCGGCCCGGCGCACCGCACGGGCCTCGGGGGCCTCGTTCGGCGGTATGTCCGGGTACCACAGGTCCTGCTCGGCATACCGGGTGGCGGTGTACCACTCGTCGGTGTGCGTCTCGTGGCCGGGCTCACGGTCCGACTCCGGATAGTGAGTGGGCTGATACGTAGCGTGAAACTGTGTGGGCTGCTGCGGTCCGGGCTGCTGCTCGGAACGGTATTCGGAGACGTATTCCTGTCCCCGGTATCCGTCGCCCTCGTGCCACCCTGACATCGCTCGGTTTCCTCCTGTGCCACACGGCCCACGGCGGCCGGTACGCGCGGACCCACGCCGAGCGTTCGTGCTTCATTGTCCAGGGTTCTGCTCGCCCGCGGCGTAACCCGGTCGCTCAGTCACCCTCTCGGGTTCCCGGGTCCTTCCGCGAGCCTCTCCTACCCCGGTAGATACGCAACCCTACAGCGATCACCAGAAGAGCGGCTGAACCGGCGAACAGCAGCAGCGCGACGAAGCCGATCGAGGTGACGCTGACCTGCAGGGTCTGCGAGCCGTTGCTCTCCGCGTCACCGTAGTGGGCACCGGCCGAATTGACCAGATAAGCGGTGACTTGAATGGTCGCACTGGGTGAACGCGAGGTCACTTTGACCTGGATCGTGCGGCTGCTGTGGGCCGGGATCTGCACCGCGGGGACGGTCTCGATGTCCAGCCGGCCGGTGGGCTTCATGGAGAACTTGAGCCCGAGCGTCACCCGCTGACTCAGCCCGTTGTGGATGGTGAACGGGATCGAGCCGCTGGTACCCGACATGGTCAGGTCCGACTTCTGGATCAGGAAGACTTCGCTCATCTGCGCGGTCAGCCGGTTCTGCACGGCGGAACTGAAGGTGGACCACTCGGCCGCGGCGCCGCGCCAGCTGGTCGAGACGGTGCGCTCGACCGCCGCGGGCAGACCGTCGTTCGTGTCGGTCTCGGCCAGGATCGACTGGTAGAGCGAGAGCTGCGAGGAGAGGCTGATCGCCTGGTCGAGCTGAGCCGTCGTCAGGTCCGTCTTGGTCACGGTGGCGGAGCGGTTCAGGTTCCCCGTCGTGGCGTCGGCGTCGGGCGAGGCGGCGAGCAGCGTGGAGAGCGAGGTGGAGCGGACCCAGTTGGCCGAGGACAGCGCGGACAGGACCGAGACGTCCTTGTCGGCCTGGGCCGGGTCGCGTGGCAGCGTCATCAGGAGGGTGCGCGCGCTGCTGTTCGGGCGCTGCTGCGCGATCAGCGCGGTCTGGGCCAGCAGGCGCTGCTGGGCGAGGATGTTCGAGCTCGATCCGGCGGCCACATAGCTCGCGTCGGCCGAGTCTCCGGACATGATCGCGTCGAGGTCGGAGTCGGAGACCACGATGTTCTTCTTGCCGTTGATCGAGGCCCGGCCGGTCGGGGTGTAGCGATCGTCGGAGACCGCGAGGTTGACCGAGTTCGAGGCGGTGACCACGGCGGTCGGGTCCAAGGACTGGGCCAGGCTGAGCGTGGTCGAGTTGACCTGTCCCCCGGCCGGCCAGGCGAGCAGCCCGCTCGCGGTACGGCCGGTGTCGTCGCTCAGGGTCGTGCTCTGCGCCGTCGTCGCGGCCGCGGCGCTCAGGAACTGCTCCGCCTCGGCGTTCGAGAGGTGCGAGAGGGAGCCGATGTCGGGGTCGGTGGACGGCAGCTGCCACAGCTCGCCGTTCGTGCCGAGGACGGATTTGGCCAGCTTGAGCCAGGCCGAGACGTCGTCCGCGCCCGTTCCCGGCTCGTCGTCGCTGGTGTCGCCGCCGGTGACGAAGTAGCCGCTGTCGATCTGGTCGGCGGTGTCGAGCAGATCCGGATCCACCGCCCAGGACAGCTCGACGCCCTTGAGATCCTTCTGGGCGTCGTAGAGCAGCTTGTAGAGGCTGCCGTCCTGGCCCATCTCCGAGATCAGGTTGTTCGACGTGACCTCGTCCAGAGTCGAGGCGTCGTCCTTGGGCTGGTACTGGTAGCCGTCCAGCGTCGAGGCCGCGGTCACCGGCACCAGCACGGCCAGCTGGGTCGGGGTGAACGAGGAGGAACCGCCGGTGATGTCGTAGGGCAGGTAGGTGCGCACCGAGCCCAGCGGCTGCGAGCCCTCGGACCAGGCCTCTACGTCCAGCGCGTAGACGGTGCCCGGGTCCAGCCCCATCTGCTGCACGGTCGTGCTCAGCGACCAGTTGGTGGTGCCGGAGACGTCGCCGAGGTCGTCCTGGACCGAGGAGAGCTGCTCCTCGTCGGTGCTGCTGGCCGGCCCCTCGCTCATCTGGGAGCTGTACTGCACCGGCATGATGTCCAGCTGCACTATCACGTCGCTGTAGCTCTGCCCCGAGGCGATCTTCAACTGGCCGCCGAGCTTCACCGTCTGTGATGGGGACGTTGCCACCATCGGCGTCATCGTGCCTAGGCTCAACGTGCCGGACTGGGCGGCGTCGGCCGACTCGGCTCGCGTGAATCCGTATGCGCATACGCTCGCCACCAGCGCCACGGCGAGCGAGACGCGGGCCATACGGTGAGTCAGGGAGAGCCGGATCACAGGGAGCATCCTAGGGGCGCTGGAGTGGTCGACTGAGCACTACGGGGCGTGACCGTGCCGAGCACGGGGCCGGGCCAACTACCCTAGGTTGACGTGTCTAGCTCTGTTCCGGATCCCAAGCACTCGGCCGCGCTCGCCCTGGTGCAGCTCAACCCCGTCGCCCGGGAGCTCGGCGAACGCTTCGCCGCGGCCGGGTACGAGCTCGCGCTGGTCGGCGGCTCGGTCCGGGACGCCCTGCTCGGCCGGCTCGGCGACGACCTCGACTTCACCACCGACGCCCGGCCGGAACAGATCCTGGCGCTGGTCAAGCCCTGGGCCGAGGCCGTCTGGGATGTGGGGATCGCCTTCGGTACGGTCGGCGCCCAGCGCGACGGGTTGAAGCTGGAGATCACCACCTACCGCAGCGAGGCCTACGACCGGGAGTCGCGCAAGCCGGCCGTGGACTACGGCGACTCGCTCGAGGGCGACCTGGTGCGCCGCGACTTCACCGTGAACGCGATGGCCGTGAAGCTGCCCGAGCTGGTCTTCGTGGACCCGCACCACGGCCTCGAGGATCTGGCCCGCAAGGTGCTGCGCACGCCCGGTACGCCCGAGGACTCGTTCACCGACGACCCGCTGCGGATGCTGCGCGCGGCCCGCTTCGCCGCGCAGCTCGACTTCGCCGTGGCGCCCGAAGTGGCCGCGGCCATGACGGCGATGGCCGATCGGCTCGGCATCGTCTCGGCCGAGCGGATCCAGGCCGAGTTCTCCAAACTGCTGCTGGGCGCGCACCCGCGGATCGGGCTCGGCCTGCTGACGGACACCGGGCTGGCCGACCAGTTCCTGCCCGAGTTGCCCAAGCTGCGCCTCGAGATCGACGAGCACCACCGGCACAAGGACGTCTACGAGCACACCCTGATCGTGGTCGAACAGGCCATCGCGCTCGAGGACGAGGGTCCCGACCTCGTGCTGCGGATGGCCGCGCTGCTGCACGACATCGGCAAGCCGCGCACCCGCCGGTTCGAGCCGGGCGGCGGGGTCTCCTTCCACCACCACGAGCTGGTGGGCGCGAAGATGACCCGCAAGCGGCTGCGGGATCTGAAGTACTCCAAGGATTTCGTCGACGACGTCTCCCAGCTGGTCGAACTGCACCTGCGGTTCCACGGCTACGGCGAGGGCGAGTGGACGGACTCCGCGGTACGGCGCTACGTGCGCGACGCCGGGCCCCTGCTGGGCCGGCTGCACAAGCTGACCCGCTCGGACTGCACCACCCGCAACCGCCGTCGGGCCGCGGCGCTCGCCTCCGCCTACGACGACCTCGAAGAGCGGATCGAGCGGCTCAAGGCACAGGAGGAGCTCGACGCGATCCGCCCCGACCTGGACGGAAACCAGGTCATGGAGTTGCTCGGGATCGGGCCGGGGCCGGTGGTCGGGCGCGCCTACAAGTTCCTGCTGGAACTGCGTCTGGACGAGGGCCCGCTGGGCTACGAGCGCGCGGTCACGGAACTGCGGGAGTGGTGGGCTCTTCAGCCGGAATCGGCTCAGGGCGCGCACTGAGCGGCTGCGCCGGGCGCCGCAGCGCGTACCAGAGCCCGGCCAGCAGGTAGGCGCCGGAGGCCACGCCGAGCACCACGAAGGACTTCCCGTCCAGCGGCAGCGCGGCCGCGGCGAACGCGGCGGCCAGTACGAACGCGCCGTTGTAGAGCATGTCGTAGAACACGAAGACGCGGCCGCGGAAGTCGTCGTCCACGGTGCGCTGCACCAGCGTGTCGGTGCTGACCTTCTGGCCCTGCGCGAAGAAGCCCAGCAGGAACGCGCCGATCAGCAGCGGCAGCTCGCGGAAGGGGGCGCCGAAGACGAGTTCGGCGACGCCGGATCCGGCCAGGCACAACGGGATCCAGCGGTGCAGGCTGGTGCGCCGGGCCACCAGCGGCGTGGTCACCGCGCCGAGGCCGAAGCCGACTCCGGACACCCCGACGGCGAAGGCGAACCCGGCCAGGCCGGCGTTGGTGTCGTGCGGATCGTTGAAGCTGTTGCGGAACAGCAGCAGCGTCATGATGGTCACCGCGCCGTAGCAGAACCGGCTGACCGCGATGGCCGTGAGCGGGCGGCGTGCGGCCGGGCGGGCCAGCACGTGCCGGGCCCCGGCGCCGACTCCCCGCGCGACGCTGCCGAGGGCCGAACGCAGCGGCGTGCGCAGCGGGTTCGTCGGCCCCAGGGCGTTCGCCGGCAGCACCAGCGCGAAGGCCCCGGACAGCGCGTACAGCCCGGCCGTGCACACCAGCACCCCGGCGACCGAACCCGAGCCCTTCCCGGCCACCGCGTGCACCAGCACGCTCACCCCGGCGCCCACGGTCGTGGCCAGGGTGCCGAGGGTGGGCGAGACGGCGTTGGCGATGATCAGCTGCCGGCCGGTGACGGTGTGCGGCAGTCCGGCCGAGAGCCCGGCCAGGATGAAGCGGTTGGCCGAGAACCCGGCCAGCGCGAACAGGTAGAACAACGGTCCGGTGGAGCCCGCCGCGGCGCACGCGGCCACCCCGAGCACCAGCCCCGACCTGGTGACATTGGCCCACACCAGCATCTGCCTGCGCCGCCAGCGGTCCAGGAACACCCCGGCGAACGGGCCGACCACGGTGAACGGGAGCAGCAGCACCGCGAAGGCCTCGGCCACCTTCGTCGGAGTGGCCGCGTTCTGCGGTGAGAACACCACGTAGGTGGCCAGGGCGGCTTGGAAGGCGCCGTCGCCGAACTGTCCGAGCAGGCGAACGGTGAGCAACAGCCGGAACCGGCGCAGGCCGGGCCCGAAGACGACGCTGGAGAGTTGGCGAAGGCCCTTCACACGACCCAGCGTAGATTCCGCGCCGCCGTTGCGCATCGGCCTGCCGTCGAGGCCGCGCTGGCACACTGGGTGGATGGCGATGATCGAAGTGCGACGTGCCGGCGTAGTGGCCTCGGTACTGCTCGACCGGCCGCGGGCGCTCAACGCGATCAGTACCGAGTTCGCCCGCGAACTGACCGCTCATCTGCGCGTTCTCGCCGACGAACCGGGACTGCGCGCGGTGCTGCTGGCTTCGAGCGGCGGGCGGGCCTTCTGCGTGGGCGCGGACCTCAAGGAGCGGGACGGGTTCACCGAGGCCGACCTGGATGGCCAGCGGACGGTCTTCCGGGCGCTGTTCGACGCCGTGCGCGAGCTGCCGATGCCGGCCGTCGCCGCGGTCGGCGGGTTCGCCCTCGGCGGCGGGTTCGAGCTGGCGCTGTGCTGCGACCTGATCGTGGCCGACGCCGGCGCGGTGTTCGGGCTGCCCGAGACGGGCGTCGGCCTGGTGCCGGGCGGCGGCGGTACCCAGCTGCTCTCGCGCCGGATCGGGCTCTCCCGGGCCGCGGACCTGCTCTACACCGGACGGCAGGTCGGCTACGCCGAGGCCTGCACCCTCGGCATCGTGGACCGGGCCGCGAGGAGCGGCGCGAGCGCCTCCGACGCCGGACTGGAACTGGCCGAGGCCATCGCCGCCAACTCCCCGATCGCGGTCCGGGCCGCCAAACTCGCGCTGCGCACCGGGCTGGACGGCTCGCTGGCCGCCGGGCTCGAGATCGAGGACGCCGCCTGGCGCGCCGCCGCGTTCTCACCCGACCGGGTCGAGGGCATCAGGGCCTTCACCGAGAAGCGCCGCCCGGAGTTCGGCTGACCCGACGGCCCCCGCGCCGCCGGGTTCGCCGGAGGTGCGGGGGCCGGGGCTGCGCTCAGAGGTAGCTGTCGGCCACCGAGAGAGCGGCGTCGATGCCGGTCAGGCCCTCGCGCGCCTCGTCCTCGGTCAGGTTCAGCGGCGGGGTGATCTGCAGCCGGTTGAAGTGCGGCATCGGCCACACCCCGTGCTTCTTGGCCTCGGCCATCACCGCGTTCATCGGGGCGGCGTCCGCGCCGGCGGCCGCGTAGGGCACGAACATCTCCCGGGTCTCGCGGTCCTTGACCAGGTCCAGCGCCCAGAACGCGCCGAGGCCGCGGACCTCGCCCACGCTCGGGTGCTTCTCGGCCAGCTCGCGCAGGCCCGGGCCGAGCACGTTCTCGCCGAGCCAGGCGGCGTGCTCGACGATGCCCTCCTCCTCCATCGTCTTGATGGTGGCCACGGCCGCGGCGCAGGCCAGCGGGTGGCCGGAGTAGGTCAGTCCGCCCGGGAAGACCCGGTTGCGGAAGGTCTCGTGTACGTGGTCGGAGATGATCACGCCGCCGAGCGGGACGTAGCCGGAGTTCACGCCCTTGGCGAAGGCGATCAGGTCCGGGGTCACGCCCCAGTTGTCCACCGCGAACCAGGTGCCGGTGCGGCCGAAGCCGGCCATGACCTCGTCGGCGATGTAGAGGATGCCGTACTTGTCGCACAGCGCCCGGATCCCGGCCAGGTAGCCGGGCGGCGGGACCAGGATGCCGTTGGTGCCCACGACCGTCTCGAGCACGATCGCGGCGATGGTGTTCGGGCCCTCGAGCTGGATCTGCTGGTCCAGGTGGGCCAGGGCGCGCTCGCTCTCCTGCTCCTCGGTGCTCGCGTAGAACGCGGACCGGTACAGGTACGGGCCGAAGAACTTCAGCACGTTCCCGTCCTTGTGCCCGGCGTTCTCGTTCGCCCAGCGGCGCGGGTCGCCGGTCATGGTGATCGCGGTGGCGGTGTTGCCGTGGTACGAGCGGTACGCGGTCATCACCTTGGGCCGGCCGGTGTGCACCCGGGCCATGCGCACCGCGTTCTCGATCGCGTCGGCGCCGCCGTTGGTGAAGAAGACCCGGTTCAGGCCCTCCGGCGCGTGCCGGGTGATCAGCTCGGCGGCCTCGGCCCGCCTGTCGTTGGCGAAGGCGGGGGCGATCGTGCACAGCTTGGCGGCCTGCTCCTGGATCGCGGCGACCACCTTCGGGTGCTGATGCCCGATGTTGGTGTAGACGAGCTGGCTGGCGAAGTCGAGGTAGCTGTTGCCCTCGTAGTCCCAGAACCGGGACCCGGCCGCCCCCGCGATCGGCAGCGGGGCGATCTGATCCTGCGCGGACCAGGAGTGGAAGACGTGGGCGCGGTCGAGTGCGGACACCGCCTTCCCCTTCTCGGGGTCGGGGGTGAAGTCGAGGTGCGCGGAGGCGGCGGTGTCGGTCATGTCACCAGCGTAGGTAACAGGACAAGGGCCGCCCAACCGTCACTGTGTACGGTGGGGCGGCCCCAATCCATCAAGGTGATGGTCACAGGTCCCGAGCGCCTGCTACAGGAACGAGCGGATCTCGATGGTCGCGTTGCGGTCCGGGCCGACGCCGATGGCCGAGATCGGTGCGCCGGAGAGCTCTTCCAGCCGCTTGACGTAGGCCTGCGCGTTCGGCGGCAGGTCGCTGAACTCCTGCGCCTTGCTGATGTCCTCGTCCCAGCCGGGCAGGTACTCGTAGACCGGCTTGGCGTGGTGGAAGTCGGTCTGCGTCATCGGCAGCTCGTCGTGGCGCACGCCGTCCACGTCGTAGGCCACGCACACCGGGATCTGCTTCCAGCCGGTGAGCACGTCCAGCTTGGTCAGGAAGAAGTCGGTCAGACCGTTCACGCGCGTGGCGTAGCGCGCGATCACCGCGTCGAACCAGCCGCAGCGCCGGTCCCGGCCGGTGGTCACACCGCGCTCGCCGCCGATGCGCCGCAGCGCCTCGCCGTCCGCGTCGAACAGCTCGGTCGGGAACGGACCCGCGCCCACCCGCGTGGTGTAGGCCTTGAGGATGCCGATGCTGCGGGTGATCCGGGTCGGGCCGATGCCCGAGCCCGAGCACGCCCCGCCCGCGGTCGGGTTGGACGAGGTGACGAACGGATAGGTGCCGTGGTCCACGTCCAGCAAGGTGCCCTGGCCGCCCTCGAGCAGCACCACCTTGCCCTGGTCCAGCGCCTGGTTGAGCAGCAGCGAGGTGTCGGCCACGTACGGACGCAGCTTCTCCGCGTAGCCGAGGTACTCCTCGACGATGGCCTCGGCCGCGATGGCCCGGCGGTTGTAGATCTTCACCAGCATCTGGTTGCGGTCGCGCAGCGCGCCGTCGACCTTCTTGGCCAGGATGCCCGGGTCGAACAGGTCCTGCACCCGGATGCCGATCCGGTTGATCTTGTCCGCGTAGGTCGGGCCGATGCCGCGACCGGTGGTGCCGATCTGGTTCTTGCCCAGGAACCGCTCGGTGACCTTGTCGATCGTGCGGTGGTAGGGCGTGATCAGGTGCGCGTTGGCCGAGATGATCAGCTTCGAGACGTCCACTCCGCGGTCGGTGAGCGCGTCGAGCTCCTGGAAGAGCACCGCCGGGTCGATCACCACTCCGTTGCCGATCACCGGCACACACCCCGGGGTGAGGATGCCGGAGGGAAGCAGGTGCAGCGCGTACTTCTGGTCCCCGATGACCACCGTGTGCCCCGCGTTGTTACCGCCTTGGTAGCGGACGACGTAGTCGACAGACCCACCGAGCAGATCGGTGGCCTTGCCCTTGCCCTCATCGCCCCACTGGGCGCCGACGAGCACGAGTGCCGGCATTCCGGGTACACCTCCGGGTACTACAAATAGGTCTAAGGCCCGGAGCGCAAGCGCACCGGGCCTCTTGCAACGTGAGCCTACCGGCTACTTCAGCTTGGTGCCAGCCGACCGCAGGTCCTGGCAGGCCACGACCACGCGCGCGGCCATGCCGGCCTCGCCCGCCTTGCCGTAGGCGCGCGGGTCGTACTGCTTCTTGTTGCCGACCTCGCCGTCCACCTTCAGCACGCCGTCGTAGTTGCTGAACATGTGCGCGGCGACCGGGCGGGTGAACGCGTACTGCGTGTCGGTGTCCACGTTCATCTTCACCACGCCGTAGTCCAGGGCCTCGCGGATCTCCTCGAGCAGCGAGCCGGAACCGCCGTGGAAGACCAGGTCGAACGGCTTCTCCTGGTTGAACTTGGCGCCCACCGCGTCCTGGATGTCCTTGAGGATGGACGGACGCAGCTTCACGTTGCCCGGCTTGTAGACGCCGTGCACGTTGCCGAAGGTCGCGGCCAGCAGGTAGCGGCCCTTCTCGCCGAGGCCGATCGCCTCGACCGTCTTGAGCACGTCGTCCGGGGTGGTGTAGAGCTTCTCGTTGATCTCGTTCGCGACGCCGTCCTCCTCGCCGCCGACCACGCCGATCTCCAGCTCCATGACCGTGCGGGCCTTGGCGCACTCGACGATCAGCTCCTGCGCGATGCGCAGGTTCTCGTCCAGCGGCACGGCCGAGCCGTCCCACATGTGCGACTGGAACAGCGGCTCGAGGCCCTTGGCCACGCGCTCCTGGGAGATGGCCACCAGCGGGCGCATGAAGCCGTCCAGCTTGTCCTTCGGACAGTGGTCGGTGTGCAGCGCGATGTTGATGTCGTACTTGGCCGCGATCACGTGCGCGTACTCGGCCAGCGCGACCGAACCGGTGACCATGTCCTTGAGGCCGCCGCTGAGATACTCGGCGCCACCGGTGGAGACCTGGACGATACCGTCGCTTTCGGCCTCGGCGAACCCGCGGATCGCCGCGTTCAGGGTCTGCGACGAGGTGACGTTGATCGCCGGGTACGCGAAGCGACCGGCCTTCGCCCGGTCCAGCATCTCGGCGTAGACTTCGGGGCTTGCGATGGGCATGGGGACTCCAAACTGATCCAACGATGGTGCCTGCGGCGTAATCCTCGCAGAAACAACTTACTTCCTGTGCCGGGCTCCGGCGGTCGAGACGGCGTCCTGGACGGCGTCACCCTGCCGGCCCACCCGCTCCAGGTACGCCCGCTCGTGCTCGCGCTCGAACACCTGCAGTTCGGTCTCCTCGCCGCGCTTGGCCGCCTTGCGCTCCTTGTTCATCTCCAGCGCCAGCGGGATCAGCGTGATCACGGCCACGACCAGGGCGATCGGCAGGATCGTGTGGTCGATGCTGCCCTTGATCTTGTCGCCGAGCTCGTAGCCGAGCACCAGCATCAGCTCGACCCAGACGACGTTGCCGATCGCGCTCCACAGGAAGAACGAGCGGGCCGGCATGTCCAGCATGCCCGCCAGCGGGTTGACGAAGGTGCGCACGCCCACGATGAACCGGCTCACCAGCACGGCCTTGGCGCCGCCGTACTTGTTGAAGTAGAACTCGGCGCGCACCGCGAACTTGCGCTTGAAGAACCGTGAATCCGGGCGGTCGAACAGGCGCCGGCCGTACCGGGCGCCGACGTAGTGGCCGATCTGCGAGCCGATGATCGCCACGATCGGGGTGGCGATCAGCAGGGCCGCGAAGTTCATGTGCGCGCCCACCAGCTTGTCGGCAGCGCTGGAAGAGGCGATGCCCGCCACGAACAGGAGCGAGTCGCCGGGCAGGAAGAAGCCGACGATCACCGCCAGTTCGACGAAGATGATCACGAGCACTCCGGCTACTCCGAAGGTGCTGATCAGCGACGCCGGGCTGAGGATGTTGAGCGCGTGGATGGTGGTCACCGCAGCAGCGTACATGCGCTCACCGGGTCTACCGCGTCCACCTTGAGGAGGAGCTGAAGAAAGCCCGGGGCCGGCGGCCCGCCTCGGCGGCGGGCCGCGAAACTTCCGGTGGCCGAGGGTGTTGCGGCCGATACGGTCAGCGCACGCCGAGGTCTTCCTCGTTGTAGGCCGCGTAGTAGGGCAGTCCGGCCGCCTCGATGCTCGCGGCCGCGCCGCGCTCGATGATGCAGGCCACCGCGACGACCTCGCCGCCGGCCTCGCGCACCGCCTCGACCGCGGTCAGCGGGGAGTTGCCGGTGGTGGAGGCGTCCTCGACGATCAGCACCCTGCGTCCGGCGATGTCGGGGCCCTCGATCCGGCGCTGCAGGCCGTGCGCCTTGCCCGCCTTGCGCACCACGAAGGCGTCCATCGGCCGGCCCTGCGCCACCGCCGCGTACATGATCGCGGTGGCCATCGGGTCCGCGCCC